>PJUA01000093.1_pt1 | contig 100181 bp, 82 predicted proteins | sample 1512151 | NCBI WGS metagenome assembly PJUA01 (sample SAMN08177678, study PRJNA422409) | Soil metagenome, whole genome shotgun sequencing project. | isolation source: Soil enriched on filter paper: beechwood xylan treatment | place: USA: Madison | collected 2015-01-15 | reverse complement strand
TTCTCCTGAAGCTCGTCCATGGACGACGCTGCCAGCGGCAAAATCGTGAACAGGGGCAAGCTGCAGCTCTGAATCAAGCTTTCTGCCGAGTCTCCCCGTATGCCGATAAAGCCAAGCTGCCAGCTCTGGCCCAAAGCTGGCGCGTATTCATGGGGAGCTCCAGCAGGCAGCAGCAAGGCATGTCCAGGAGGGAAGTGCCGCTCTTGGGTGCCTTGAAAATCTTGAATGCCTTGAATGCCTTGAACGCCATGGAAATGAAACGTGCCATAGCCGCCAAAATTGATAAAGCACTGCAGCGCAGGATATCCTTCGGGACGATATTGATGGGTCTGCTCATGCAGACCGCAATTATAAACGGACAACGGCAATCGGTGGCCGAACCGGTTAGGGCATAAACGAAAGGGAAGCAGCATGTTGATTCTCCAGTCTAAAAAGAATAAGGGACAAACGACAGGGGCTTGCTCCAAAAGCGGCTTGACCGCTGCCTTCATCGCTTTCTACTATGAACGCTTACGGTCAAAAGGACAATGCTTCAGGAATGAAATGTTCATTTTGTACGATTTTATCCCTGCTTTTGTGCTAACGTCATCGGGATTGGCTTTTTTACAATGGAGGTATTACATCGGAGAAAGGTTTTGACCAAAATGAGAGAACGATTGAGCATGGATAAAGATTGGCTGTTTCATCTTGGAGACATCGCCATCCCGGCCCAGAACAGCCACAAAGCCGTATACGGCAATGCCAAGGCGGGCGGTTTGACGGGAGCGGCCAGCGTTGAATGGAATGACAATGAGTGGGAGACGGTAAACCTTCCCCATGACTGGTCCTATCGCCAGTCATTTGACCGGGATAACGGAGTGCCGGATTTTGGCTACAAGCCGCGGGGAATCGGCTGGTATCGCAAAAAGTTCAAGCTGCCGCCCTCCGACAATGGAAAGCAGCTGCTGCTGGAATTTGATGGCATAGCGACCCATGCAACGGTTTATTTGAACGGCAGCATTCTGGAGCGCAGCTTCTGCGGCTATACAAGCTTTGTTGTAGATATAACGGACCGGGTTTTCTACGGCGACCGTCCAAATCTGCTGGTGGTCAAGGTCGATGCTTCCGTATCAGAGGGCTGGTGGTATGAAGGCGCCGGCATTTACCGCCATGTCTGGCTTACCAAAAAGAATGCTTTATCCATCGCCCACCGGGGTGTTTGGGTGAACCCCGTCAAACTGGACGGGGAGAATTGGCTGACCAACGTGGAAACAACGGTCATAAATGAGCGAGAGGAGGAAGTGCGCTTCGAGTTGTTGTCGCGCGTCGTTACAGCAGACGGCAAGGTTGTGGCGGAGGAGACTTCGGCGGGAATTGCAACAGCGGGAGAAGCCATCGTTCTGAAGCATGAGCTGCCCCTGGTTTCGCCGCTGCTGTGGGATGTGGATTCTCCTCATCTGTACAGACTGGAGTCCATTCTGCTGGAGGAAGGCGAGCGCTGCGACGGGACCGATATAAGCTTTGGCTACCGCACAATCCGTATTTGCCCCGACACGGGCTTTTATCTCAACGGCCGCAGACTCAAAATTAAAGGTACCTGCAACCATCAGGATCATGCCGGAATTGGCGTGGCGCTGCCGGATTCGGTGCATGAATACCGCATTTTGCGGCTTAAGCAAATGGGAAGCAACGCCTACCGCTGCGCCCACCACAATCCGGCCCCGGAACTGCTGGATGCCTGCGATCGGCTGGGGATGCTAGTCATGGACGAAAATCGCAATTTTGACAGCTCGCCGGAAGGGCTTTGCCAGGTTGAAAATATGGTGACCCGCGACCGGAATCATCCGTCGGTCGTATTCTACAGTCTCTACAACGAAGAGCCGCTGCAGGGAACGCCGATTGGCCGCAAAATGTTCAAAAGAATGAAGGAGTCCGTGCTTCGCCTGGACAATACCCGGCCGATTCTTGGCGCTATGAATGGCGGCGTCATGGAGGATGAAGGAACTGTCGACGTGATGGATATTGCGGGCTTCAACTACATGCATGGCGGCTATGATCGTTTCCATGAGAAGCATCCCGGTCAGCCAATGATTGGCTCCGAAACAGTGAGCGCTTTTGCAACAAGAGGGAATTACGTCAGCGATACCGAACTGCAGTTTTTTGACAGCTTCGACCGGGAAAAGGCCAATTGGGGCAATACGGCGCGGGAGTCCTGGCAGGCCATTAATACGCGTGATTTTATGATGGGCACCTTTGTTTGGACTGGTTTTGATTATAGGGGCGAGCCGACGCCTTATGAATGGCCTAGCGTCAGCACTCATTTTGGCATTTTGGATACATGCGGTTTTCCGAAGGATTCCTATTACCTGTACCAGGCCTTTTGGCTGGACGAGCCGGTAGTCCATATCGCGGGTGGCTGGAATTGGCCGGGCAAGGAGGGCGAGCCGGTCACGATTATGACGCATACCAACTGTGAGGAGGTAGCGTTGTATGTCAACGGCGAGCTGCGCTATAGGGAAAACGTAGATATCTACGAGCAGCGTCAATGGGAAATTCCTTATGAGCCGGGAACGCTAAGGCTGGAGGGTTATCGGAATGGAAAGCTTGTGGGCGCGGATGAAAAGATTACTCCGGGCGCGGCTTGCTCCCTGCGCGTGGAAACCAGCAAACCGGCCTTGCTTGGAAACGGACGGGATGCGTTGGTTGTTAATGTTTATGCGATCGATGCCGAAGGGCGGTTTGTGGAAACGGCGAACGGCCTTGTTTCTTTTTCGATTGAGGGAAGCGGGGTCATATTGGGAGCGGGCAATGGCAATCCCAATTCGCAGGAGCTGGATCATCTCCTGGAGCGTCGTTTGTTTAATGGCTGTCTGCAGCTGATTGTCGGCAGCAACGCTGGTTGTGACACTATCACTCTGACTCTACAGGGTGAAGGCTTGCAGACTGTTGCTCATGTTATACCGGTTGAGTCTGTCGAAGAGCCTCCTTATGTGCCGTCCGTTCACGAACGCTATATCAACAACTGGCTGCTGACACAGGACATATCGGCTCAACGTCCCGATCCCAATGTGGAGATTCACCCAACGGACATGAATTCCTGGGAGAAGGTCGATGTCAGCTTTGGCCCGCAGCAGATGCTGCAAGGAGCAGAGGGCTATGTCATTTACCGCAGCTCTATCGCCCTCACGGAGCGGGAGAGAAGCAGCAATCCGTATCTCTATTTCCATGCGGTCAGCGGCGACTCCGAAATCTATGTGGATGGTAAGCTGCTTGCGAAGCAAGCTTCGCCATGGCCGATGACTGTGGAGGTTTCACTGGACGGCGCGGAGCTTGGCGAAGAAACGGTTTTGTCCGTGCTGGTCGGCATCAAGCCGGATATGTACCAACCCGGCATCAATGGCGCGGTGTCCATGGGGTTGCGGCAGGGATAAGCAGAATATTGTTTGGGGTTGTCTCTTGCAGATGGCCGATCTTGCAGAAAGCCAGTGGAAACAGGAGTAACGCAGCTCACAGACGCGGGGTTGTCCAATCTGGTACAATGCGGTAAAAAGGCGCGAGTCGAGAGGGGCTGCATTGGATGATGCATTATGCTTGGGGATTTTCCTGGAAGGGGCTCCTGTTGTTTATGCTGGTCATGCTGCCTAATTTGCTCTATATCTGGATTCCTGCGCCCGTTGCCCAAAAAATAGAGGGACCTGGCTTCCTTGCTCTGACCATAGTCGAGCACGGCAGTCAGGCCCTTTTTGTGGTGCTGCTGCTATTCCTGACAAGCACAAAAATATCCTCGCTGCAAAGCCCTTACCTTTATGGGATGGGCCTTCTGCTGCTTGCGTATTATGTGTTGTGGGGGCTATTTTTTGCTGGAATGGCGGGTAAAACGGCGTGGATGGCCCTTGCCATAATCCCCGTTATTTATTTCATGCTGGCTGCGCTATGGCTGCATAACATCCCTGCTCTGCTGCCAACGGTCATCTTTGGAGCGGCCCATGCGGCGATCACCTGGAAAACCTATAATCCGTAAGCCGTTGGCTAATTGTCCAGGGGGAGATGGACATAAAAGGTAGTAGATTCGCCTTGGGCGCTTTTGGCATAAATTCGCCCTTTATGCTGGTCAATAATGGATTTGGCGATGGCGAGTCCCAGGCCGTATCCGCCTTGCTTGCGCGCGCGCGATGCGTCTGTCCGATAGAAGCGGTCGAAAATGCGGGTCAGATGCTCCGGCGCGATACCTTCCCCTGTATTGGTGATGGCAAGCACCGCTTCCTGCTGCTGCTTTTTCAGCACAAGCTCAACCTTTCCTCCGGCTTGCGTATACTTGATCGCATTATCCAGCAAAATCATAATGACCTGCTTGATTTGCTCCTGATTGCCGTTCACCTTCAGCCCCGGTTCGATTTTGTAATGCAGCCCCACATTTTTTTCGAAAAATACAGCCTCCATCGTCAGCAAAATGGTTTCTACCGCATCGCTTATATGAAACCTTGAATACATCATGCTTGCTCTGGCATCGTCCATTTCCGTCAAATATAGCAAGTCGTTTGTCAAACGCGTCATGCGCTCCGTCTCCGACTTGATATAATGCAGCCACTTGGCTTGACTGTTAATCGTTTCATGGCCGTTGGATAGCAGCACATCCGCATTGGTGTGAATAATCGTCAGCGGCGTTTTCAGCTCGTGAGACGCATCGGCAATAAACTGCTTTTGCTTATCGAAGCTTTCCTTGACAGGAGCAATAGACCGGTTGGCGAAGTAGCGGCTTGTAAAAAAGATAACGCCCAGCATCACGATCCCGACAATGGCAAACGTGTAGATAAGATTCGTCAAAATGTCCTGACGCGCGGACACATCCAGAAAAACAAGTATATATTCCCCGCCGGCTTGCTGTATGGTATAGGCCCAATGGCTGCCGTCCAGCTTGAATTGGCCGGACGTTTTTTGGCCGACGGGAGATACCTTTTCCAGTGCTTGCGCAAATAATTCCTCATCCATGTCAAACTGGGATGTGCTGCTGATCAAGGCGCCGTTGCTGTCTGTTTTGAGCGTAAACGAAACGGTTCTTTCTGGCGACATTCCTCTGTATTGTCCTCCAAAGCCCTCGCCGATTTTTCCGCCAAAGCGGCCCTCCGGCATTCCGCTGCCCTGCGTTGGAAATTGATCATCCGGATTCCTTGCTCCATCGGTTCGAGGTCCGCCCATCTGCGGACGTTGATTGGAATCCGCAATGCGGTGAAGGTCCATTTTGATGTCATGCTGCGCATTGCGGTAGGTGATCGTATAAATAGAGGCAAATGCCACCAGCATAATGACCGATATCGTAATCAGATTGAGCAGAAGAAACCGGTTCCTCAGTTTGATAAACATCAGCTAGTCACCTCTAATACATAACCGACGCTGCGGATGGTCGTAATTCGGACCGAGGAGCCAAGGAAGCTCAGCTTTTTGCGCAGGAAGGAGATGTAAACCTCGACATTGTTGTATTCGGCTTCGGAGTCAAAGCCCCAAAGCTTCTCAATAATAAGCTCCTTGGAGGTCACGGCCTGCTTGCGCGTAATCAACAGCTCCAGCAGCTCGCTTTCCTTCAGATTCAGCTTGATTTCCTTGCCCTTGACGGACAGCTTGAGCATTGAGGTGTTCAGCTCTACATCGCCAAGCCTGAGGGCATCCTCCGGTATCACCTCGCCTTTGCGGCGCAGCGCTGCGCGCATGCGGGCAAGCAGCTCTTCGGATGCAAAAGGTTTGGCTATATAGTCATCGGCCCCATAATCCAGACCGGCCACCTTATCCGGCAGCTCGCCCTTTGCGGTCAGCATAATAACGGGCGTTGCATTGCCCTCACTGCGCAGCTTTTTGAGCACGCTGATTCCATCCAGCTCCGGCATCATAATATCCAGCAGAATAAGATCGTAGATGCCGCTCATGGCATAATCCAGTCCTGCGCTTCCATCATGGACAGCATCGACGGAATAGTTCTGCTTTTTCAAAATTTGGGCCAAGGCCTCCGCCAGATGGAGCTCGTCCTCTACAATTAGTATTCTCATCTATGTCGCATCCTTTAAATAGATTCCCGTGGTTGTTCCATTAGGATAGCCGGAAAACCTTTAGCCAATCTTAAAGCGTCCCTTTCTGTCATTACCACATTGTGTTTCGTTTTGCCCCGCGATGCTACCCTTAGTCTTCCCATCACTGCCTCATCTGGCATTAGGCGGCAGGCTTTTCCAGTCCATTGAGGACAGATAGCGGTCCAGAAATTTGTAGTTTTTCCCTACACTAAATGTGCAGCCTCTCTGTATCCCGACGTTCCATGACATCATACGCAGCAAATTGGGGTTGGCGATTTCAGTCAAATGGTCTATAGCAAACAATAGTTCTCTCCGCGCTCCTCGACCCTTCCAGCACGGCCGAAACAACCCTTTTATCCTGTTGAGCAAAATCAATCAGCAGCCCCATCATTTCCTGTTCGGTCCTTATATGGTTCCTCCCATTTTCATTTTGCTTCAATTGCATTAAAAATAGTGGGTTTTGATTCAAAAGTAAAGTCCCGATCCTTTGAGCAGCTTCTTTAAGATTCATTAAAGGTTGCGGCCCTATTATACAGACATAGCCTCGCGGCACAGATAAATAGAGAGGAGTTGCCCCTAATGGCAATTGAAGTATTCAACCGCTACGAAAACAAATATCTGCTTACGGATGCGGCTTATCGCAAATTGCTCCTGCAGCTGCTGGAATATATGGAACTGGATGAGTACAACAAACAGCATGAGTTTTATTCCATTACCAATCTTTATTACGATACACCCTCCAATACAATCATCCGGCACAGCTTGTCCAAGCCCAAATATAAGGAGAAGCTGAGGCTCAGAGCGTACGGCACGCCTTCGGCGGATGCAAAGGTCTACCTGGAAATCAAGAAAAAAGTATTTGGCTTGGTGAATAAACGCCGCACGGCCTTGAAGCTGAATGAAGCGTACGATTTTGTCAGGACAGGCGTTCAGCCTGAGCCTCAGAGCTACATGAACCAGCAGGTGCTTCGTGAAATTTCGTATCTGATGAGCCAATACGATCTACAGCCGGCGGTTTATCTGTCCTATGACCGTAAAGCGCTGTTTAGCAAGGAAAACCGGGATTTGCGGATTACCTTCGACACCAACATTGTTTGCAGACGGCATGAGCTCGAATTGGAGAACGGCAGCTACGGCGAGCAATTGCTGGAGCCGGGCCAATGGCTGATGGAGGTTAAAGCGGAAAATACGATTCCGCTCTGGCTGTCCCGTCTTCTTTCCGAAAACGGTATGTACCGGACGGGGTTTTCCAAATACGGTAACGAGTACAAAAAAATGATCAGAACCAATCGTCTGGAGAAGGAGAGTACCGTTTATGCTTGAATCATTGTTTAACATCACTCTGGAAAGCGCCGAACTGACCTTTACCCATGTTATTTTGACCATAGCTTTATCGATCGTTATCGGCCTTGTTATCAGTTACACCTATATGAAAACCAATCCCGGCTATTCGCAAGGTTTTGTTCTGACCATTGTGCTGCTGCCGGTAGTTGTATCTGTCATTATTTTGCTGATTGGCAGCAACATCGCGAGAGCGTTTAGTCTAGCCGGGGCGTTCTCCATCATTCGTTTTCGCAGCGCCGCCGGCAATCCCAAGGATATTACGTTTGTCCTGTTCACAATGGCTGCGGGGCTGGCATGCGGGGTTGGAGCATTTGCTTACGGTATTTTGTTTACCTTGATCTTATGCGCGTTGATGGTGGTGCTGAACGTTGTTAAATTCGGCGCGGCAAAGTCGGAGCAAAAAACGCTGAAGGTAACAATCCCTGAAAATTTAAGCTATGAAGAAGCGTTTGAAGAGGTATTCAACAGCCACAAGGTAAGCTATCAGCTGCAAAAAATCCGCACAACGGAGCTTGGAAGCCTGTACGAGCTGGTATATCTGGTGAACATCGGACTTGAAACGGATCAGAAGGCTTTTCTAGACGATATACGGTGCCGGAACGGCAACCTGGATTTGACCCTTACGATGACGCCTACGCCAGCACTGGATTATTGATCAAGCTTTAAACTAAGCCCCTTGAGAACTTTTGAGGACTACTAAGTAAACCTTAAGCGCGAATAAACCCTTTTTTGGAGAGGATGATGGTTATGAAAAAAACATTGAAAAAAAGCAGAGTCTGGCTGGCAATATTGTGTATGGCAATTGTGACGGCATGCAGCTCAACGGAAGCTTCCACGACGACGGGCAATCAAACGGCAGTGACAGATGAGGGCTCGTCGGCTTCAACCGCTCAGGGTGCAACAAGCGCTGCTGGCGCAGCTCAAGTGGACGGAGGAGCCGCATTGGCTGCCGCGCAGAGCGTGGAATTCAAACAAGCGGATCTAGCAACGGAATGGAGCGAGGAGACCTCAACCGGCATTTCTCTGAACGGGGATTCTGCGGCGGTGAATGGCTCCGGCGCTGCTGTCAGCGGCGGTATCGTGACCATATCAGAAGCGGGCGTATACGTGCTCAGCGGAACGCTGAATGACGGGCAAATTATCGTGGAGGTTGCGGACGACCAGAAGGTCCAGCTGGTGTTGAACGGTGCAGCCATTACTAGCTCCAGCAGCGCGGCGATTTACGTAAAAGAAGCCGACAAGGTCACAGTTACACTCGCTGACGGCACAACAAACAGTGTCTCTGATGCAACGGACTATGTATATCCCGATTCGGAGACCGACGAGCCCAATGCCGCTATTTTCAGCAAAGGTGATTTGTCCATTAACGGCAGCGGCGCGTTGACTGTAGCTGGTAATTACAAGGACGGCATCAAAAGCAAGGATAATTTGAAAATCGCAAGCGGCACAATTACGGTAAAAGCAGTGGAGGACGGCATTGTCGGGAAGGATATGACGGCTATCGCCGGAGGGGATTTTTCCATTCAGGCAGGAGCGGACGGCATCAAGTCCAACAACGATAGCGACGAAGCAAAGGGGTATGTCGCGATCACGGGCGGAACCTTTGACATCAAGGCTGATAATGACGGCATTCAGGCCGAAACGGCGCTTCTTATTGAGGACGGCAGCTTTACCTTCGTAACAGGCGGAGGGTATACCAACGGTGAGGTGAAAACGGAGGAATTCGGCGGCGGATTTGGTGGTGGATTTGGCGGCGGCCGGCCGGGCGGTCAAAATGCGTCAGGAGTAGGAGCAACAACAGGAAGAGCAACTGGAACGGCAACAGGAACAGCAACAGCAACAACAGCAACAACAGCAACAACAGGAACAGCAACAGCAACAACAGCAACAACAGCAACAACAGCAACAACAGGAACAACAGGAACAACAGGAACAACAGGAACAACAGCAACAACAGGAACAACAACATCAACTTCACCTGCAGCTTCAACCGCTGTGTCTGAGGATGATACGCCAAGCATGAAAGGCATTAAAGCGGGAACTGCGCTTGTTGTTAACGGCGGACAGTTTGAGCTGAGCTCCGCAGACGACACTATTCACAGCAACGGCTTTGTTGCCATCGGCGGAGGGGCCTTTACACTGGCATCGGGGGACGACGGCATTCATTCTGATGCGTCGGTAGCAATCAGCGGCGGCATTATCTCTATTACAAACAGCTATGAGGGCGTGGAAGGTACGGGAATTTTAATTTCCGGCGGAGAGTTGAATATCGTGGCTTCGGATGACGGCATCAATGCGGCGGGCAATGACGGCTTGAATAACCAGATGACGTTCAGCGGAGGCACGGTAACGGTAAATGCGGGAGGCGACGGACTGGATTCCAACGGTCATATCTACATGACAGGCGGAACCGTCATCGTCAACGGACCAACCAGTAATGGCAATGGCGCGTTGGATTACGACGGCAGCTTCGAAATCAGCGGCGGTACCTTGATGGCTGCGGGCAGCTCCGGCATGGCCCAGGCAACCTCCGAATCCTCCAGCCAACGGACCGTTAGCATGACCTTCACGCAAGCCCAGCAAGCCGGCACCCTGGTACGTCTGGAAGACAGCAAGGGCAACGCGATAGTGACTTTTGCACCTGGAAAAACCTATCAGTCGGTCGTTATCAGCTCACCGGAATTGAAGGATGGCGAAACCTATAGGTTGTTTTCTGGCGGCACCGCGAGCGGAACAGAGGTTTCCGGCTATTACGCGGACGGCGAATATACCGGTGGAACGGAAGTAACATCGTTTGAAATGACGGGCAGCGTCATCTGGCTGAACGAGTCCGGCGTCACAACAGGCAATAGCGGTGGCTTTGGCGGCGGGCCGAGAGGTCAACGCGGCGGGATGGACGGAAGACCGGAAGGGCAACCGGGAGAGATGGGAGCCATGCCGGAGGGCCAGCCGGGTGAAATGGGAAGCATGCCGGAAGGAGCAGGTTCAGGCCGTATGTAAAGGCCGGAGAGCCAAGGTACTAATGGCGGTACCGGCTCCGCTCCCGACAGCCAAAGCGGCAGCACAGAATGAAGCGCCTCTAACAGCTAAAGCGCCAACTGAAAGCAAAGGTGCCAACTGACAGCCATAACTCATTTGAGAGCCAGACGCTAGTGTTCTAGTTAACGCATTAGATTAGTTGAAAGCCAAACACACTTCAAAACGGGGCTGCATGAAAATGCAGCCCTTTTCAATCAACTGGCCAAACGCATGTTCAATCAACTAATCGAACGCTGCAGCACGGTGGCGGTCGGTCGGACCAGCACAATGGCGGTCAGAAATGTCCGTTAGAGGCGAGTTTTTCAGCTTTTGTCTGATGGGACGGACTTAAATGTCCATTACATCAAAAATCAGCCCATATTTCATTGATTTTTGACCTCTAATGGACAAAAACTTCCGTTGCAAATGAAGTTTTTGGTTTTTCTGCTTCTGGCGGACATAAATGACCGTAAGTGATTAAAGACGCTGGGTGGGAGCATGAAACGGCTTTGTTAGGCATCTTGATCTTGATTTCGATGGATTTTTTTCCACTTCCGGATTTTGGAGCGGAAGGTTTTGAAGGGAGCAGCCGAATTGATATGAATCCAACGCGCCATCGGCCAATTTTCCTTGCTGCCCGTCCACTGGCGATTGCCCTGTACGAACAGCTCCTCCTCCGTTAAACCCTCGATCCACACCAGCCATTGCTGTTCCAGCTCCCTGAACAAGAGGCGCAGCTCTTGCAGCGAGCAATGGCTGTATTGAGCATAGAAGGCTTGATACAAACCTCCAAGCTGGTTCCATTTGTACCCTTCCGCAGGCATTTGAACGGGCTTTCCCGCAAGCTCATCCCGATCCCACCCCATGACAAGATGCATCCATCCCAGCTGATAGGCGATAATCTCCGCGGGCGTTCGGTCGACATCGGGGTAAGCTATATCCCTGGATGCTTCATCTATTTCGTCAAATTCTCCATCCAATAGCAAATATAAGGAATGAATGGCATCCATCAATTCTTGTTTCGACTGGTACTCAAAACCGGCCATCTAAACGACTCCTTCCAAACGCCTTATTTTGTCTTCTCTAATCTCTATTTAACCATTAGTCAGTGACAACAGCCTGTCAGGTTTTGTGAAAAATGCCTCCGTTAAAGATGGCGAAATAAAGGAAATGAATCCTTTTGGCCCAAAGTAATGTATTATTAGGGAAGAAGTTAAGGAAAACGAGGAGGCGGTCAGTTTGGGTATTTTGTCGCGCTTCAAAACCATTATGGCAAGTAATATCAATGCGCTGTCAAGCGGGAACGATGATCCGGTAAAAGCGATCAATGACCATATGCGCAGCTTGAATGTCGATTTGAATCAGGTGCGCGCGGAAACGTCTACGGTGCAAATGGAGGAAAGGCGCGCAAGGCGGGCGCTGGAGGAATGCGAGGCCGAAGTGAAGAAGCTTCAGCAATACGCGGTTAAATCCGTTGAAGCAGGCAATGACGATGACGCCCTGAAATTTCTGGGCAGGAAGGCGGAGCAGGCCCGAAAGCTGCCGGAGCTTAAGCAAGCTTTCGAGACAGCATCGGCCAATGCCGCCAATATAAAAAGAATGAACGACAAGCTTGTCGCCGATATGGAGCGGCTGGAATCGCTTAGGTCCGAGCTGCAAGGAAAATGGAATGCGGCTAAGGCGCAGGGAAAGATAAACAAGCTGGATGGGGCGGAGGGTTCCCTGCTTCATGAGGCGCAGGAGCGTATTAATCAAGCTGCCGATGAAGCTCAGGCATTGGCCGAGCTTAGGGGCATTGACCCGAAGAAGGACGAGCTGGATGAGAAGTTTGCCAGGCTTGGACTGGATGCCGGAGCCTCCAGCACGGAGGATGAATTGGCCAGACTTAAGAAGTCGCTTGACAAGAACAATTGACAGCAGTTGCGGGAGAGGGTGCATAAATGCCGGTAATTGATTATAAATGTGAAAACTGTGGCAGCGGCATGGTTTTTGACAGCCAGACGGGAATGCTGACATGCAAGAGCTGCGGGCGACAGGATAATATTCAGCAAATGAATGATCCCATTAGACAAAATGTTGCCTTTGAGAGGGAAACCGTTGAATATCATTGCAAGAGCTGCGGTGCGGTTCTGATTACGGAGCCTGCTACCTCCGCTACGGTTTGCAGCTTTTGCGGCTCTGCCGTTGTGCTGGCCGACCGCCTTTCCGGACGGAAGGCGCCAGCGCTGGTGCTTCCTTTTGCTATCAGCAAGGAGGAGGCTATGAGGGCGTTCCGCAAATGGTGCAAAAACGGCAGGCTGACGCCAACCGGCTTTATGACAGCCAATCGCGTCAAAAGCATAACTGGCATGTATGTTCCCTTCTGGCTGTACGATCTGAACAATCATGTGGAGGCGCATGGTCATGGAACCCGAGTGCGCGTGTATACCCAAGGAGATTATCAGTATACGGAAACCAAGCATTACGAGGTTTATCGGAAAATGCGCTTGAACTATGTCGGCGTACCGATTGACGCGGCGGAGAAGATGAACGACGAACTGATGGACCGGCTGGAGCCATTTCCTTATCAGAGGCTGCAAACCTTCAAAACTCCGTATCTGGCGGGTTATCTGGCGGAAAAATACAGCTACGACGAGCATCAGCTGCTTCCGCGCGCCAAGCACAAAATCAGTCCGTATATCGAATCGTCGCTTCGCGCGACCGTTGGGTCTTACACGACCATGAGCTTTGCGAGCAAGGATATCCATACCGAGATGAGGCGTGCCAATTATGCGTTGCTTCCGGTATGGGTCGTGCATTACGACTACAACAAAAAGGAACACACCTTTGCCATGAATGGTCAAACGGGCAAGGTTGTTGGCAAACCTCCAATCAGCAAGGGCAAGGTTGTGGCCTGGTTTGCAGGAATTTTCGGGATTTCGCTCATTGGGATGAAGCTGATCTCCCTGGCGATGGGAGGAGATTTTCTGTGATAAGAAAAATACTTTTGCCGTCTCGGCCCTCTTTCCCTGCAAAGCTTCTGCCTTTGCTTCTGGCTTTCATTTTGACGCTTGCCGCAATTACCGGAGCGTTGCTGCTTGTTTCGCCCGAACAGAGGGCGCATGCTGCAACAGAGGGGAAAAAGCTGATTTATGACGAAGCGGGGCTGCTCACGGATGAGGAAATTGCGGAGCTGAACGCTCTGGCAAACAAGCTTGGCGCAGAGCAGGAAACGGATATGATTGTCTGGACCACAAGCAATCCTGAAGGCGGAGACGTCAAAAAGCTGACGCAGGACTTTTACGATGACAAGGGACCTGGTTATGACAAGAAGCATGGCAACGCGGTGATTTTGACCGTGGATATGTTAAACAGGGAAATTTACCTGGCAGGCTTCTACAAGGCAAAAACGTATCTGGACGACGGCAGGCTGGACAAAATACGCGATCGCATCACCCCTAGCCTGACAGATGGCATGTACAGCAGGGCTTTTCAAATGTATATCAAAACGGCTCATCGTTATATGAAATTTGAGCCGGGCGTTAACCCTGACAATATCTTTTTTAATGTTGGCTTTCAATTAGTTGTGTCTGCAGCGATCGGAGCTTTAATCGTTGGCGTGATGCTCCGAAATTCAGGCGGCCGGGTGACGGTTGGTTCCCAAACGTACGAGGACTCCAATTCATCTGGCCTTCTGGAGCATTACGATCATCATGTGAATACAACCGTTACCAAACGGAAAATCGAAAAACCGTCCAGCGGAGGCGGCGGAGGCGGCGGCTTTGGCGGCGGCGGAACCACCGGCGGCGGGCATTCGCATAGCGGCAGCCGCGGGTCATTCTGACAATATGAAAATTAGGCAAGGGCAGGAATAAATACAGAAGGGATGTTGAAGAGATATGGTATTTTTCAAAAATCAATTTGCTAACGTAGTGGAATGGGAAGAATTCAGAGATGATATGATTTTCTGGAAATGGAGCAACCGGGAAATTAAAAAAGGAAGCAAGCTCATCATCCGCCCCGGACAAGACGCTATTTTTGTCAACAACGGCAAAATCGAAGGCGTGTTCGAAGCCGACGGGGAATACAATATCGATTCGCAAATTATCCCGTTTCTGTCTACGCTCAAGGGCTTCAAGTTTGGCTTTAACAGCGGTATGCGGGTAGAAGTGCTGTTTGTGAACACAAAGGAATTTACGGTTCGTTGGGGCACGCAAAACCCGATTATGATTCCGACGCCGCAGTTGCCTGGGGGCATGCCAATTCGCGCAAACGGAACCTTCAACTTCAAGGTGAACGACTACGTGATGCTGATCGACAAAATCGCGGGCATGAAGGACAGCTACCTGGTGGAGGACGTCAAAATCCGGATTACTTCCATTCTTGACCAGCTTTTGATGAAATGGATCAGCCGGGAGGGCAAGGACCTGTTTAACCTGCAGGCCAATGCGTTCGACATTTCCAAAGGCATCCGTGAGGATCTGGATATGCAGGTGATGGACAGCGGCATGACGATTACGGGCTTTAACGTAATGAGCTTCAACTATCCAAAAGAGATCCAGGATATGATCACCAAAACGGCATCGCATGAGATGGTGGGCAATCTGCAGAAATACCAGCAAATTTCCGTGACAGACGGCATGGCCTCCGGCAAAATGGCGGGCGGCGGCGCGGCTGCGGACATGGCGGGCATGATGATGGGTATGAATATTGCCAATGAAATGATGAAAAATATGAATCCGCAAGGACAAAACGGCGGACAAGGACAGGGCGGCCAGCAAGGGGGCAATGCGTCAGCGGGCGGCGGATCGCAAGGCGGAAATGCTGGCGGTTCCGCTGCGAGCGGCAATCCTCCTAAGTTCTGCCCTAATTGCGGCACGAAAAACGAAGGCGCCAAATTTTGTCCGGAATGCGGCCAGAAGCTGGGTTAGCGGGCTAACAGGCTAACAGAAGAGAAGAAAATTATTGTCTCAACTGAAAAAGCTCGGCCAGGCTTTGAAAAGGTTCGAATTTTTGAAAAGGTTCCAATCTTTGAATAGGTTCAATATGCAGCCGATGCTCCTTTAATAAGGGGGGTCGGCTTTTTATATGCGATGCTGCCCGATTTTTAGTTTGACAGCTGTTGAAATTTGGCACTACAATATAGTTAGCCGGCAAACTAATTAAGGAATCAAAAGAGTGATGTTTTTCAAAAGGAGGTTTCGTATGTCGTCTTGGAGCGGGCAAGACCATATTTCCAGAAGGATACGGCGCTTGAATCGGCAGCATCAGAACCTGATGCAGGAGCTATTGCAGGATTACGAATTGTACCCCGGGCAGCCTCCGTTGATGTTTTCCCTGGAGCGCGAGCCGGGCAGAAGTCAAAATGAACTGGCTAAGGAGCTGGGTATTCAAAAAGCGACTCTGACGGTTATGCTTAACCGGATGGAGAAAACCGGACTTGTTCGCAGAGAATCCGATGCCAGGGATCAGCGGATATCCCGTATTTTTTTGACGGACAAGGGGAAAGGGCTGCTTGTCAGGCTGCAGCGAACCTTGGATGTTTTGGAGGAACAGGCCATGAAGGGCTTTAGCGAAGAGGAAAAACAAGTGATGAGAGACATGCTGGCCCGAATCGAAAAAAACCTGAGGGAGTTAAAGGAAGCTAAAGAATAGAGGAAGACACAGATGCTAAAACTTGCTCGTTATTTGAAACCGCATTGGGTCGCCGTTCTGCTGGCCCCTCTGCTCATGATTCTGGAGGTAAGCATGGACCTGCTTCAGCCGAAGCTGATGGCCAGCATTGTGGATCAAGGGATTATGAACCGGGATTTGGCACATATCCAAACGACGGGATTATGGATGCTTGGCACAGCGCTTATCGGCCTGGTTGGAGGCGTGGGGTGTTCGGTCTATTCCAGTATTGCTTCGCAAAAATTCGGCGCGGATTTGCGCGGCGATCTATTCCGCAAAGTACAGAGTTTGTCCTTTCGGCAGTTGGATGAGCTGAAGACCGGTTCTCTGATTACCCGGTTAACAAGCGACATTGTCCAGTTGCAGACGATGGTGCAAATGCTGCTGCGCATATTTGTACGTTCTCCGATGCTGGCGATCGGCAGTATCGTCATGACCATTACGATCAGTCCGAAGCTGGCGCTGGTGCTGGCTATAGTCGTCCCCATACTGTTTGTCATCATGTTTTGGCTAATCCGAAGAACGCTGCCCCTATTTTCGATTATGCAAGCCAAGCTGGATGATGTGAATACGGTGCTGCAGGAAAATTTCGCGGGCATTCGGGTCGTCAAAGCTTTTGTACGTTCGGCGTATGAAAACAGCCGCTTTGGAAGGGCAAACGGGAGCTATACGGAGTCGTCCTTGAAAGCTTTGCAATTTGTGGCGCTCAATATGCCGATCCTTACCTTTATTCTGAATGCCGCCATCGTGGCCGTTTTGTGGTACGGGGGGCTGGATGTGCAAAACGGAAGGTTGCCCGTTGGGGAATTGATTGCTTTTATTAATTATGTTACGCAGGTTATGTTTTCCCTGTCGATGATTGGTATGATGCTTGTTCGTTTTTCTACCGCAAAGGTTTCCGCTGAGCGGGTTCAGGAAGTGCTGGACCTGAACCATCATGAGTCATACAACGAAGTGCATAGTGCAAGGCCCATTTTGCAAAGCAGTGATGTAAAAGGCGAGGTCGCCTTTGAGCATGTTTCCTTTGCGTATGCGGAAAATGCGGCAGATTCGGCCCATGTATTGAAGGATATTCATTTTACAGCGAAGCCTGGGCAAAAGCTCGCCATCATTGGAGCTACCGGAGCCGGAAAGTCTACTCTCGTCCATTTGATTTCGCGGTTGTACGAACCGGCCAAGGGACGTGTGACTCTGGATGGGATCGACATTCGCAATATGGACCTGCATACCCTGCGCGGTTATGTCGGTATTGTGCTTCAGGAAGCCATTTTATTTAGCGGTACCATTTCCGAAAATATTACGTTTGGGAAAGCCGATGCGACGGAGGCGGAAATCATCGCCGCTGCCAAGGCTGCCGCTGCCCATGATTTTATCGTGAAGCTACCGGAAGGGTACAATACACGGCTTGGGCAACGCGGCATTAATTTGTCTGGCGGCCAGAAGCAGCGTTTATCTATTGCCCGCGCGCTATTGCTAAAGCCTGCCGTGCTTGTTATGGATGACAGTACCAGCGCCGTTGATGCCAAGACGGAAGCCCGCATTCAAGCCTCACTGCGGGAGTTCATGCTGGATTGCACAAGCATCATCATCGCGCAGAGGATTCATTCCGTCAAGGATGCGGATCAAATTCTGGTGCTGGAGGACGGCAAAATAGAAGCTTCCGGAACCCATGATGAATTGCTTCGTTCCTCGCCGTTGTACCAGCAAATTTACCAATCTCAAGCAGGCAAGGAGGGAGCAGCGCATGGGATCGTCTAAAGGGGCAACAGGCGGCGGAACAGCCGCGCCATCTGCAATGCCTAATGTCGGCATGGGCATGAGAGGCGGCCCGCAGCCTGCACCAACGAAGAAAGAGAAGCCAAAAAATATCGGCTTGACGTTGCGGCGCATCGGGCAATACCTGCTCCGCTTTCGCGTGAAGTTGTTTAACGTTTTGTTGGCAACGGCGGGCGCCTCTCTGCTCACGCTGGCCGCGCCTTATTTAATCGGGGTCGCCATTGACAGGTTCATGACGAGCGGAAGTCACAGGGGTCTTTTGACCGTTTGTATGTTATTGTTTATTGCCTATGCCGGGAGCGCAGTGCTGACCTGGCTCCAGCAACGACTGGTTGTCGGCGTATCTCAGCTTACGGTAAAGGAGATGCGGAGCGATTTGTTTGCCCGGCTTCAAATGCTGCCTATTCGTTTTTTTGACAGCAAAACAAACGGGGAGCTTATGAGCCGGACAACAAACGATGTAGAAAACGTATCCGGTACGTTGAATCAAAGCGTGACGCAGCTGCTGTCCAGCGTCATTATGCTGATAGGCTCATTAGCTATTATGCTGTCGCTTAACGTATGGCTGACGCTGCTCAGCATGGTGACTATTCCGCTCGTCTTGCTGTTCACCAAAAAAGTAGCAGGCTTCACCCGTCGTTTTTTTTCTAGCCAGCAGAAGCATTTGGGAGAACTAAACGGGTTTATCGAAGAGACAGTATCCGGTCAAAAGGTCATTCGCGTTTACCGCAGGGAGGAACGCTCGAGGGAAGAATTTGACGTCATGAACAAACATTTGACGGATACAAGCATCAAAGCTCAAATTTATTCCGGCGTCACCGGCCCGTTTATGAATGTGTTCAACAACCTTAGCTTTGCCTTGATTGCAGCAATTGGCGGATGGATGGCATTCAGCGGTTGGACAACGGTTGGCGTTATTGTCAGCTTTCTCAACTATTCCAAGCAATTTCAGCGGCCTCTAAACGAGCTGGCCAACCAGTTTAACCTGCTTCAATCCGCTGTCGCCAGCGCCGAGCGCGTATTCGAGATCATAGATGCCGACACGGAATACGACGGAGATGGGAAGAAGCCGCTCATGGCATGCTCGGGACATGTCCGCTTTCACGGGGTATCGTTCGGCTATCGCAAAGACCAGCCGATATTGAAGGGTGTATCGCTAGAAGCGAAACCAGGCCAAACCTTTGCTTTGGTTGGGCCAACCGGGGCCGGAAAAACAACGATTATCAATCTGTTGACCCGATTCTACGATATTGACCATGGGAAAATAACGATTGATGGTTTTGATCTGCGGGAGCTGGATCGCAATAGTGTGCGCCGTCAGCTCGGCATTGTTTTGCAGGACGCTTACGTCTTTTCGGATACCATCAGGGAGAATCTGCGGTATGGCCGCGCCGACGCTACCGATGCGGAGGTTGAAGAGGCAGCAAGGCTGGCCAATGCCCATTCCTTCATCAGCAAGCTTCAGAACGGCTATGATACGGTATTAAGTGCAGGCGGAACGAATCTGAGTCATGGACAGCGTCAGCTGCTTACAATTGCGCGCGCCATTCTTGCCAATCCTTCTATTCTTATTCTTGATGAAGCAACCAGCAGCATTGATACGGTAACCGAAATGCAGATTCAAGCTGCGATGCGTGAGCTGATGAAGGGACGGACCAGCTTCATTATCGCGCACCGGCTCAGTACCATTCGGGAAGCGGATCAAATATTGTGTATTGTGGACGGAGAAATCCGTGAGCAGGGGACACATGAGGAATTACTGGAGCAAGGAGGATTTTATTGCGAGCTCTATAATAGCCAAACCAATTCAGCTTAATTTCCAATTAGGGTGTGTTTGCAAACTGCGCAGGGAGCGAAAAGGGCGGTGCTAGATGCCCCTTATGCGTGTTTGCAGACACGCTCTAGCATTTTACAGCATGACGGCATGCTTGGGTATTCATCCTGGCGTTCTGCAGCGATAGGGAAATGGAGCGAAAATGAAGTAAGGGGAATAACGCAAAACGAAGCGTTTAGCTACAGCGCCAACGCTTCATTGGTAATTTTGCGGATATCTATGGGGCTTTGGGCGCCTTCGATCACGATGTCGGGCAGGATGTTGTTTAAGAAATAATCGACGCAATGCAACCGGATTTTTTTGATTTTAATAAGCGCTTCGCGGTACATCGTAATAAACTCTTTTTCCGTGTTGCCCCGGCGCAGCTCGGCGAAGGCTTCGTAAACCTGGTCCATTTTGTCCGCTACTTCAAGAATTAAGCCTTCAATGGAATCATCCTTGCCCTCGCGAAGCTGTCTGCGGAAGATCGGCTGCAGCTCCTCGGGAATATGCTCCTCGATAAAATGCTCCACCATGCCTTCTTCCACCTTTTGCAGCATGGAGCGCAGCTCCAGTGAATAATGCTTGACGGGCGTTTTGATGTCCCCGATAAAAATTTCGCCGTAATCATGGCTGCTCGTAATTTCATAAAGCTTTTTCCAATCTACGGCGACGCCGTTCTGCTCCTCGATATCCGCCAGCGTTTTGGCGTATTGCACGACCTTCCAGGAGTGGGCGGACACGCTGTGCTCCTCGAATTTGAATTTGCCGGGGCATCGAATGATCCGTTCCAGATCGTTAAGCGACTGAAAATAAGTATGAATTCCCATTGTGCGTATTCCTTTCCTTTGTCATTATGGTGTGGATAAGCATTAGTATATAGAGGTTTTGTTAAGATGGAATTAACGCAAACGGCGATTTGCGTATACAGTGCAAAATGGGCATGTTGAATTATCGGCTATAGGGATAGATGAGCTTGCTTTAGAGGAGGCAGGCGGCGGCAGGCCGAATAGAACGGAGGAGATTTCAAATAACGCTGGACAAAATAAAACTAAACCAAATCAAAGGCGCTTTGTATGGAGTCGCGGTAGGAGACGCGCTTGGGGGAACGACCGAATTTATGAGCGCCGGCGAGGTTTCTGCTTCCTATGGATATTTGACGGACATCATTGGCGGCGGCGTTTGGAGGCTGGAGCCAGGAGAAGTCACGGACGATACGATGATGACACTGTGTGTGGCGGAAGGGATTTTGGACTCCCCGGATTCTCCAATGGAGGCAATCGGGGAGCGGTTTTTGGCCTGGTACAAATCCGATCCCAAGGACATCGGAAATATTATTCGCCATGTGCTGGGCAGCTATGACGGCCACTGGTTTGAAGCGGCGTATATTGCCCATATGACGATGGGGCAAAGCGCGGGCAATGGCTCCTTGATGCGCTGCCTTCCGGTTGCGTTGTGTTATACGGAGCTGGATGAAATGGCTAAAGTAACGGTGATGCAATCCCGCATGACGCATTATGACCAGCGCTGCGACCGGGATTGCCTGATGTATAATCGGATTGCTTTTGCTATGCTGAATGAAAATGTAGCGCTTCGAGATGCAATAGAGCGGGAAATTGCAGGCACGGAATATGAGTTCCTGCTGGACGGGGAGCCAAGCTGTGAGCCAAGCGGTTACGTTGTGCATACAACGAGATGGGTGCTGCATCTTTTGTTAACCTCGGAGTCCTATGAAGAGGTTGTGCAGAGAGCGGCGAACCAAGGCGGCGACTCCGATACCATTGCGGCAATTGCAGGCGGCTTGGCCGGTATTCACTATGGCTACAACGGAATACCGAAGGCTTATTCGGAAAAGATATTGATCAAGGACAAGCTGGATGAGCTTTCGGAGAGGATTATGGAGCTGCGGGGGACAAAGCACCATGAATGAATACTGAGGAATAGTTATGTGCGGCAAAGCAATGCTTGGAAAAAGGCTATGTGTTATATAAAAGGCTGTAAAAATTCATGATTTGGACAAACATCTCCCCCTTCAACCGTGATACGATAGGAGCCGACGTTTGCTTAAAGCGGACTTTTTAGATGTGCTTATAGCGGCGTTTCAAGCAGCAGGATACACCTAGAGGGAGTGTTTGGAGTACCGTGAAGACAGAACCGCAGTATATGAAGATTTCAACAGCAGACCCTAGCGCAATTGGTTTGTTTGGCCTGGCGATTGTAACTTTGGTCGCTTCGTCGCAGAAGCTTGGCTGGACAGAAGGGACGGCATTTGTTATTCCTTGGGCGATTTTTCTGGGCGCGTTTGCCCAATTGTTCGCTTGCATCCACGATGCCAAGAAGGGAAATACCTTTGGAACAACGGCTTTTGGCGCATACGCCTTTTTCTGGTTTGGCGTTGCGGCTTCCTGGCTGATTCAGCACGGCGTTTTTGGTGAATCGCTGGCGGCAGGCGCAGATACGCACCAGTTGGGCTTTGCTTTTGCAGGATACCTGATCTTTACCCTGTTTATGACGATTGGCGCAATGGAGACACATAAAGTGTTGTTTCTCATTTTTGTATGTATCGACTTTTTGTTCCTTGGACTTACCCTCAGCAATTTCGGCATTGCGGAGCATTATATGCATAACGTTGCCGCTGTTTCCGAATTGTGTATTGCAATCCTTAGCTTATACGGTTCAGGCGCATCGGTGCTTAACGCTCACTTCGGCCGTGTCTTTTTGCCGGTGGGCAAGCCTTTTGGTATTTTTACAAAATAGTAAGCTTAAACGAAAAGGACGCCCAAAGCTGTTTTTGCAGCAAGGCGTCCTTCTTTTCGTTGTCAGATGGAAACACAATTGCGGTTAAACTGCGTCTCCTCATGAGTACAGCCCTCATCTATACATGCTCTTCTAAACAGCCTTAGTTTTCAGAGCTGGCAGCCACTTCAGCCTCGCCTTCGCTTCCGCTAAGAAAGCGAGCCACAATCTCATTGAATTTCCCTGCATGCTCCCAGAATGACAGATGTCCGCCAAGCACTTCCACTTTGGTTTTTGGCGTCAAGCTTTTAGTAAATGCAGCGGCGGTTTCGGCCCAATGCTCCGAAATGATAGTGAGCGTAGGGATAGATTCGCTGGCAAGCTTGGCTTCCGTCCGATAGTCGGAAAACATGCCCGCCGCAAACAGGTTGGAAGCGATATAATGCGGCGTTCGGGCGGATTGCTCGATGAGCCATGTTAAATCGTTAGCCGGAACCTCGCCCTGGAACATGACGCCGGTTACGTATTCTTTTACAAATTCACGCTGTTTTTCGGCATCCTGAGTAGCAAAGAGATAAGCGCCTGCAATATCGTCAAGCGGCCCTTCCACCCAGTCCGTTTCATGATTGAGGGATAGCGGCTTTGGCGACAAATCGATGGTGATCAGCGACTTCACCCGATCGGTCCCATGCTGTCGAATATATTCCCAAGCGGTGAGAGCGCCAAACGACCATGCCGCCAATGTTACTTTGCCCAGCTCAAGCGCATCCAGCACTTTTGCCAGGTCGGAGCCGTGGGTACTATAATTGTTTCCGTGAAGGGTCACGGAAGAACGGCCCTGGCTGCGGGGATCAATCACGATAACGCGATTTGTCTGCTTGAAAAACTCTACCTGCTTCGCAAAAACCTCCGTTGTAAACGTCCATCCAGGGATAAATACAAGGGGCTCTCCTTGCCCCACATCTTGAATAAACAGCTCAACCCCTGGCTCTACTGCAATATAACGTCCGCCCTCTACTGCCATAATTGCTGCCTCCTTAAGGAACTGGAATGAGTTTTAGATGACTTCCATCTGTCATTCGCTATCCCGGGCGGCATTTCCTTCTTTATTAATAATTCTTTTCCGATAAAAATAGTAAGGTATCACTACCACATCCCTCTTTGAGTAGCAAAAAGCGTTTCTACCATGCCAGCAAGCTGCTTGAGCGCAGTCTCAGGGGAATCCTGCTGGAACAACGCCGGCAATAGGTTGGCGAACTCTTCAGGCCGTTCGTTAAGAATGCCATAGTGATTAATCATTCCTGGATTCAACTGGAACGTTGCAGGAGTGGAAATCTCTGATTCCAGCTTCATAACTGTAAGCAGCTCATCCTGCTGCACCAGCGGCTTGGTGCTAAACTTCTCGTTTTTCATCGCCAGCGCGTTGTAATTGGCAAAACGTACGGCTTCCTCTTCACCGTCGCTGGTCAGCGCCTTCAGCAACTCCATGGCTGCCGTCTTGTTCGGCGAATTGGCCGCAATCGCGAGTCCCGTCGTCAGCACCGTATTATGCCGCTTTCCATCAGAGGACAGAGGCAAACGGGCGATTCGAAGATTGGGGTTTTCATCCAGCAAGGAATATAAATCGGAGGGCCTTCCCATTCCAAGCGCTTTATGTCCAGCCTTGCTTGCCGCGTCCGAGGAATGAAGCCGCATATCGGAGCTATATTGATTAAAGGCGGCTATCGTCGCATCGCTGTCCAAAAAGTCGATAAAGCGCATGCCGTCCTCCGATGTATAAGCGCCTCCCAGACCCTTGATGATAGGCTCGATAACATCGAATTTATCAGGGATATTCACGATGTAGCCTTCCGCATTCAGCTGCTGCGACGCCATGATGAAGTCGTCCCATGTCCACTCTTCGTTTGGCGCTGTCAGGTACAGCTCGCCAAATACCTTTTCATCATAATAGATAACCATCGGCTCGCTTTTGATTGGAAGCATGTAGGGGACTCCATTCAACCTCGTCCCGTCAACCAGCTTCGCTAACCCATCCGTCCACCTTGAAATCTGGACGAAAGGATCAAGATCCTCGAAGTCGTTTCCGTTGGCAACCCAACGAATCTGATACGGCGCCACCTCCATAAGGTCGGGCAATGGGTCTTGAGGAATCGTAGAAGGCTCTCCGGTTGTGAAGCTAATATCAATCAGCTCGATCTCGAGGTCAGGATGCTGGTTTTCAAAAGCCTTCAATTTATCGTAAATAGGTCCCTTTGTGGATGAGTCAAGAGGATGCACGCGCCCGGATGCAAAGGGCTGGCCTATCGCTATCCGCAGCTTTCCTGACAGCTGATCCTCTTCCTCCTTCAGCGGGTCTGTTCTATTTTGACATGCCGAGAGGAGCAAGAGGAGAGAGACAATCAACATGCAGACAATGGTGCTTCTTATTCTTCTCATCAGGATTACGCCCCCTTATAGCTTGCTTCTTGTAAATACCATTCCGCCTGTGATTCATACATCTGCTTATATTCGCCTCCCAGCCTCATAAGCTCATCATGCGTGCCCTGCTCGACCAACTCCCCTTGCTTTAATACCACAATCCGGTCGGCTATGCGGCAACTGCCTAACCTATGGGATACGAGAAAGGTAACCTTTCCTTCTGACAACTGATGAAACTGGCGATAAAGCTCCGATTCGGTAGTGGGGTCCAGCGATGCCGTCGGTTCATCCAAAACGACAATGGAGCCATCATTAAAATAAGCCCTGCTGAGCGCAAGCTTCTGCCATTGGCCGATCGACAGCTCCTGCGCATTCTGAAAGCCCGCCCCTACCTGCGCATGGTAGCTATTTGGCAAACGATCTATAAATTCCGCCGCGCCCGATAAGCCTGCAGCCGTCTCAATTGCCGCGAGATTATCTATACCCTCCACATTGCCAAACCCGATATTTTCTTTAACGCTTCCATGATAATGTACATAATCTTGAAAAACTGCGGATACGTGCTTTCGGAATGAAGCGACATTAAGATCCTTTAAATCAGTATGATCATAGGTAATGCTGCCCTCGTAGCTTTGATGAAGACCGATCAGGCAATGAATAAGCGTGCTTTTCCCTGCTCCGTTTTCCCCGACGATTGCTACGGTCTCGTTTTTGTTAATGCGAAACGAAACATTGTTTAGTGCCGGCTTTGTGCTGCCAGGATAGGTAAAGCTAAGGTTAGTCACAGAAATACCCTCCTGCACCTTCCCGGTAAACGCCGGCTTATCCTCATTTTTATGCTCCTCTTCCGTATCCATGAATGTAAAAAACTCTTGAATAATCATGCTTTCCTCGTAAAATTGCGATAAGCTGTAGGCTACATTTTTCATTTGCGCCTGCGTCGACGAAAGAATTTGTGATACGGCCACAAAAGTGCCGAGCGACAGCTTCCTGGAGAAGCATACCCAGAGCACATAAACGGAGTAAGCAAGCAAAGTCACCGTGTTCCAGCCGTCGATACCCGAGCGAGTGCTAATTGACTTTTTGTCTACCTTTCGTTGCTCCCGCGCGTTTTTCCAATAATAGTCGCCCCATTCCTTCAGAAAAGCAGGCGCCAAACGATAAATGCGAAGCTCCTTGGCTGCAAAACGTTGGGTGAGCAGCTCGAACAAATAGACAAGCCGCCTCACATACGGCGTTTGATAGCGCTGAAGCCAAAAATTCCACTCGCCGATTTTCAAATGAACAAGCAAGGTTGGGATCGTGCCGGCAATTAAAGCAATAATTAACAGCCAGCTAAATTGCGTAAGAAGAACAATGTAACCAGCCAGTGTAAAGAGGCATTCCACTATCGCAAGCATAAGCTCCAGCAGCCGGAAGCCGCGAACGGAAATGTTCGATTTTGCCCGTTGCAACGTATCGTAATAGTCTGCCTGATCGAATAAAATCAATGGGATGTTGGCGGCTTTATGAGCCAGCATCTCTTCCAGACGATATTCGAACCGTTGTTTGAGCAGCACGCTCATATATTCAGAAACAGCCTCCAGTCCGATCCGGACAGCGCTTAATACCGCAATCAACAATAACCATTTTACTGGATCAATCCAAGGAGCGGAGCCTGTTAGCGCTGCCGCCGCCGAATCGGTTGATTTTAATAATAAAAAGGCCTGCCCTGCCGGAATAAAAGCCACTATAATCTTGATGAGAACAATCGCTGTAAGAAGGAACGGCGCAATCCTGATCAGAAGAGGGAGGATTTTGCCAATGATTGAAACAATCAATTTTAGCTTGCCGGAAGACGCCCCGTTCATTTTAACCTCCATAAACAGAGGGACTGTCTGAAGAGTCATGTGAAACGAATGAATTATTCAGCAGAGAGGACCGGAGGGGAAAGGGTGTCTTGAGGGCGAGTTTTTTTGACCGCTTTTATCCACTAAAAAATAGGATCAAAATAAAGCGGACAAAAATGTTTGAGCTTCCAAGACACCCTTTTCCGGTAGGGACCGATTTTGCTGAATAATGATTCACCTAACAGACTTTTCGGACAGCCCCATTGCTTCTAAAATTAACAAACACATTCTTTTCTGCATACCCTATCAAGACTATCGTAATAGACCAGCCATTTTGACGTTCCGCAAGAATTGGCGCTGCAGTAAGCGCTAACAATTACACATCCCATCGTTTTCACCTCCTTTCAAAAATAGGCATTAGCCCGCTTTACCCATAGCGTTCTCCATATACCTTCCCTCGTTAAGCAGAATATCGAGATCCTCTTCCTTTTGCGTGCCGCCTTTGTTAAACACGATTCCGGATGACGACAAATAATAAGCGTAAGGGAAAGCCGGAACCTTGGAAATTGGGAACAAATCAGGCGTAAAATGATACACGGGAACCTGCACGTTATTTTCGTCTATCTTCTTGCGGATAAGCTCCGGGTCTCCATCCATATACAAGGCGATGCTGACATCATTCCTTTTGGCATATTCAGTAACGATGGGATAAATGCCCTGGCAGGATTGACAGGTAGCCGACGTAAACAACAAAATGTTTCCTTTTTGCTCGCCTGATTCCCGCCAGTCCCCGCCCTGAATCGGAGCAGCGTGAAAATCGGGGAATGCTTCCATAAGAGGCAGTCCGAATTTTTGCATGACCAGCCGTTTGTCGTTTTTTTGCTGGCCGTGTGATGTGAAGAACGCGGCCGTCAGCGCAAGCACAAGCAGCCACAAAACGATCTGCGCTATCAGTTGCGGATCATTCATGCTAGACCTCCCCTTTCCTTAAGGCATTCCAGTTGGCAACGACTCTGGCGACGACCACATAAAGGACAAGAATACCGATCGAGGCAACAATTTGATAAAAGATTTCCGAAGACGGCCTTCCATATAAATCGGCGTCCGAACCGATCATTCCAAAACTGGTCATTGCAATGAGCACGATCAATCGGGCAAGCCCGCTCCAGCCTAATGTGCCGGGCATGATGCTTCCAAAGCAGTTGCAGTCGATCTTTTTCTTTTGAACGATGGCCCTTATTGTTATAATCGTAAAAGAAAATAGAAGGGCTAAAAGGCATGCTCCCCCGACAAATCTTGATTTCGGAATAAGGAGCAAAATCACGCTTGCCGCTTCGGCAATTGGAATGGCTGCAGCCGTGAATCGGCGGTAACGACGCGGGATGCCAATCCCGTAAAGCGTTTTCATAAATTCGGCTGGCGAAAGCAATTTCTGTATTGCCGCAGCCATAAAAATGCCCGCCAACATAAATACAAAGTACGATACAATCACGAATCACAACCCTCTCTTTTTATGAGATTCCGTAAACTGCAGTAATTGGATAAATGATGTATTTATTACAATTTCAATAGTATTGTGTCAATCATAAGGAAACAACCTTACATATTACAGTTATTCCCTATTATCACCCATGTTGTCCTGTAGATAAATTCATGTTATTTCATGCATAAGGAAATCAGCATATGATTCAGCGAAAACGGGGAACAATTGCAATAGGAGGAACGTTGTACATGGCGGTATCTTCTGTGGTGACATTATGTTGTTTAACTTGTATAGCTACCTGCACGATTGTTTTTTTGCTTTAATTGGTTTGTTCGCCAGTTGACAAAGGCAATAAGAAAGTGCTAGGATGGGGAACAATATTATTCCAGTGAAAGGAGAGACTGACATGTACGAGGCAACGTTTAGCCATAGCGAGCGCAATTACCATGCACTTTTTAACGAAACACAGCTCCTGCCCGTTGTTTCGCCATGGGAAGGTCCCTCTGAATCCATATCTCAATTGCATAGCTGCATTCTTTACAAGCGCAATTTAGGACTCCGCAGGCGAGTCATTCCTAACAATGCCTGATTGCCGGAGCGATCATCTTGATATGCGTTTTTGTAAAGACTGCTTGTTGCCAAGCGGTCTTTTTCTATGCCCGAAGCAGGCTAATGCCCTGTTGACAGGGCGTAGGGAAAGAACGAGGCAGCGAGAAGTCTTTTTTAGTTCCGAGTGTTAACTAAGGTGTGTATGCACACTCTAAATCGAAGGAAAGGAAGCCGGCAGGCCTTGCAGGTGACTAGCATGAAAAATCAGAATATTCCCATGATTCATGAAAATGTATTCCGAAACGTATCGGAACAGGAGCTGACACTGGATGAGGTATTCCGCCGCATCGCGGCATTTATGAAGGTTGACCCAAGAGCGGCTTACCAGCTAGTCATCGGAACCGATGCGCAGGTGCATGCCGGCCATACCAAATTTATAACCTCCATCGTTATATTCAGGCCGGGCAAAGGGGCCTGGTTCTGCTACCGGCAAGTCATTATGCCCCGCGAGATAGCCTCTATTCAGGAGAAGCTTGGGCTGGAAACAACCTTTAGTCAGGAAATCGCCATGTATTTTGACCATGAAAAAAGGGCGGAGCTGGAGGACATCGTTTTGCCGCATGTTTATCTCGGCGCCGGTCTTCAGCTGTTTATTGATATTGACGCAGGCACGGATGCCAAGCGTAACCGAACCGCGGCTTATGTAAGCGAAATGGTGGGCCGGGTAGAGGCGATGGGCATGGAGGCACGGGTGAAGCCGGAAGCCGTAGTGGCGTCCGCCGTCTCCAACCGGTTTACAAAAAGCCCATACCGCAGAGAGAAGCGGGTTCATACCACGCTTTCCAGCTAACCGCTAGCGGGAGGGGCCGGCTTGTTGTTCCGGCTAGATAGCGTCAAAGGCATCTCGTGAACCTTGCGGGATGCCTTTTTGCGGTAGAACGCTTGATGGCTCCGTTGCGCGCCGTTGCTCAGGGGCCTTCAAGCGAAACGTCACCGCTACTCTAATGTGACCTAACGCGGCTTAACCTCACTTTAATGCGACCTAACGTGGCTTAACGTCACTCTAATGCGACCTTAACGTGGGCCCATGCCATTCTAACGAAGCCTAACGTAACTCCAATGCGGACCCTAACGTGTGTCTCATGCTATTCCAGTGCTATTTTAACGTGGCCAAAACCATACTTACGTTGCCCCCACGCCACCTGCCAGTTAGACAACCGATTTTGGCTATCGGAGCCTAGAACATAAACATTAAGTGAGTTCATGTGCTCTTCGCTATACTTTCACCATGTTCAGACGGGATGCCATGAGTCACAATGAACTCAAGAGCAATCTCGGCAATGCCGGTTGGCATGAGAGAAAAGAGAGAAGTGAAACCAATGAAACAACACAAAGAACAAAGACAATCAAAAGAACAAATACATCAAAAAGAACGAAATGAAGTGGCGACGGCAAGTAAAGCCATGGTTGCAAGAGATGCAAGGGCTGCAAGAGATGCAAGGGATGCAAGGGATGCTAAAGAAATGCTCGAAATCATCCGCAGCGAGCTGAAGAGGCTGGAGCAGGAGGAGGATATAAGGATTTTGTACGCATGCGAATCCGGCAGCCGGGCTTGGGGGTTTCCGTCGCAGGATAGCGACTACGATGTACGCTTCATCTATATCCGGCGGCCGAAATGGTACTTGTCCATTTTTGACAAGCGGGATGTGATCGAACGCCCCATAACCGACAAGCTGGATTTGAGCGGATGGGACCTGCGCAAGGCGTTGATGCTGTACCGTAAATCGAACCCGCCGCTGCTGGAATGGCTGCAATCGCCGTTGTCCTACCTGGAAGGCTTCAGCGTGGCGCAATCGCTCCGAGGCATGTCCCCGCTGGCTTTTGCGCCAAAATCATGCCTGTATCACTATTTGAACATGGCGCGTGGCAACTTTCGTACGTACCTCCAGGGGGAGAAGGTTCGTCTCAAAAAATACTTTTACGTATTGCGCCCCGTCCTGGCCTGTCAATGGATTGTAGAGCGCGGCACTATGCCTCCGATCCAGTTTGATGTGCTGGTGAATGAACTGCTGCCACAAACAGGAGAGCTTCGCATGACGGTAGAGGATTTGCTGGAACGCAAAAAACGCGGCGATGAGTTGGATGAAGGAGCGCAGCTTACGATCATCAACCGCTATTTGGCGGAGCACCTTGCACAATTGGAGCAAAAAACCGCCGCTGTCCCTCCTGCCCCTGAAAGCATAGATGAAAAGCTGGACGCATTGTTCCGGTCCGCGCTCCAGGAGGTTTGGTCTACAAATTAGGGCGTGCAGGCAAGGGTGCGTTTGCGGCGTGCTCCACTTGAAGCTTGCATACTCAACTTAACAAGAAGGGATTTGACTTAACAAGAAAGGATGCGCGTTATGGCTATTGTGCAACTGAAATCAACTAATCCGGCATTTTCATTTTTAATCAAAAAAATCCGGCAACAGGCCTGCAAATCCGCTCTGTCCGCAAGGGGCTTGCCTACGGCTGGAGCACGGGAGAAGGCGCTTATGGCGTATATTTCAAGGATGCCGACAACGAGGTTTCCTTCAAGCGGGATGCCGGAGACAGCTTCGACTATTTGAATCTGTCTCGTTACAATACGCCGCAATTCCCGCTTAGCGCTATTAATGAATTTTTCTCCGTGCCGCTGAAGGCGCAGCATGAGCAGGATCTGGCGGGCTATCGTCATTCCTTCTACTACAATGACTATAAACGTTTTTTACCTTGATCTTGGTTTGCGTATATCTGTATGATAGGACTATCTTAAAGAAAAGGAGGCCGACGTGACATGACCGCTATTTGCCGCAACGACGCACGGGTTCAACAACATATTGCTTTTATTGTTCATCGGCCTCTACGGGCCTGCGCAAGCATTTACGTTTCTGCATGATCCTATCACAGGATTGAATCGGCTTGTCTTGTACAAAACAGTCCATAAAACTGCCGAACTAAAACCGATTAGTTCAGTTTGTAAAAGACGATTTTGTACATAGGCAATATGTATGGGACAACATTGTACGTGATACCATGTACGTGACAACATATATGCGAATATATGTTGGAGAAAACTGCTTGCACAAAGACCGTAAGTCATTGGACTTGCGGTTTTTTGTGTTTGTATGTTGAGTTTATACGTTGTGTTTGTATGTTGAGTTTGCGTCTATGAAATTTCAGATTTTTTGTCCGTGGAATTTCTAACGGACGAAAATGGCCGTTAAAACGCTTTTTGACTATCCCGCTAGCTTCTGACGGTCATATCTGTCCATTACAGCTTGAATTTTAGTGGAAAATACCCATTTGGTGGTTCTAATGGACGGGAATGTCCGCTACAAATTGAAATTCATGAAAAAACCGCTCTAATGGACAGATTTGACCATAAGGCGAGGCCGAGCCTGAACAGCCAGGTCATAGCTAATCAATGGGCGAAGCCATGCCGAGCCTAAACGGATAGATCATGTTTGACTGGATGGCAATCAAGTCGCCAGTTGATAGGATGATGACTCTGTCATCATCCCCATTTAGCCATTGTCTCCTTGCCAAAGAGGTGCCTTTGTTTGATGGCAGGAGGTATGTAAGATGGTATGCAGGCTCTTATGCAAGCTCATATGCAAGCTCGTATCCAAGATGGTATGCAGACTAGTATGCATGCTGGTAGGGTCCAGCTTTACTAAATTATCTTTGGGAAACAGAGAGGATTGAACGAAATAGATGAATAAGCAAAATAATTATTACAGGGTGATCGATCTCCCGGCGGGAGAACTGCATGTGTATGCGCATGACGATCTCTTCTACGCTATGGGGAACAAGGTGCTGGAGATGGCGAACAATAACTTGCAAATTCCCGGCATCCGCCACATGAGCTATACGCCTGACGCCCATGTGGGCGTGGGCACCTGCATCGGCACGACGGCGGTGTGGGGGACGGAGGACGGCTATATCTCGCCCTCCATCGTAGGCAGCGACATTGGCTGTGGCATGAGAATGCATTTGACCAATTTGCAGGGGAGCGACCTCAAGGACGTCCGTTTGCGCCGCAGGCTAGTCAAAGCGATTGAAAAAAGAATTCCGGTCGAAAACCACGCAAGGGGTTATTTCTCCGACATCTGGCTGGAGGATGTGCTGCGCAAGGGGCTGCACGGGCTGCCGGGCAAATACGTGCCTGATTCCTACACCCCGCGAAAAGCGACTTCTCTGACGCATGTCGAAAATAGCCGCTTCAGCTTCAGGGAAACCGAGCTGGACCGGATACCGGAAAATCTGTATCATCGCGCCCACCGTCAGCTTGGCACGCTGGGCAACGGCAATCATTTTATCGAGATTCAGGAAATTGCGATAGAAGAAAATAAACGCGATATTGCAGAGCAATGGGGGCTGAGGGATGGCCAAATCGCCGTTATGATCCATTCCGGCTCTCGTTCCTGGGGCGGTGCCGTCAACCAATACGGCGGCACGCAGGTGACCAAAACGATGAGCAAGCTGGGGCTTGGCACGGATGATCCCAAGCTGGCGTTTGCGCCGCTGCAAAGCGATGCGGGCCAAAGCTACGCCAACCTGATGTATTCCGCGCTGAACTATGCGGTCGTCAACCGTCATTTGATGGCCTATGCCGTACGAGACGCCTTTAAGGAAGTGATGGGCTCCAAGACGGAGCTGACCACGCTATACGACCTCATGCACAATTATTGCAGCGAGGAAACCCATGGCGGAGAGGAGCTGCTCATCCATCACAAGGGCACAACCCGGGCGCTTCCGGCCGGTCATTCCGGCAATCCTGCCCCTTACCGCGAAACGGGGCATCCCGCGCTTATTCCCGGCTCCATGGGAACGGCGTCGTATTTGATGGTTGGCGTGCCAGAGGGGGCTGCCAACTATCATTCCATCTGCCACGGAGCAGGCAGAGTTCGTTCCCGCAATGCGACCAAGCAACTGGTGACGGTGGATGAGTTTGCGTCCTCCATGCGGATTGGGCAGGAGGATGAAATTGTGTTGAATACCCGCGCACTGGAGGCGCTGGTTGATGAGTCGCCGCAGGCCTACAAGGATGTGGATCAAATAATAGACAGCGTGGTTCAGGCAAGGCTTGCCGACGTTGTGGCAAAATGCCGCCCGCTGGCGGCAGTAAAAGGGGTTTAGCCTATGGAAGTCACTAAAATAGATAGCAATCCTAAGAATAATAGGACAAGAGAAGATGGAATGGATACTATGACGAGAGAATATACAAAGGATACTATATCAATAGAAAACAGAATGGATGATAGGATGAAGAACAAAATAGAAATGAATCAGCCGATGGGGATAACGACAACCGACCAACCTGACCAGTCTGCCCTGCCTGACTTGCCTGATCAGCTTGACCAACCTGACCAGTCTGCCCTACCCCACTTGGAAGACGCAGCAAAGGTGGACATTGCATCGAGGGCAGACATGGCGACATTCGCACCTTCAGTATGCGCACCGCCCTTTATTGTGCGGGGAGGCGAAGCAGGGGACCGCGTGCAGGGGGAACGGCACTATTTTGACTATATTGAAGCTGTTCAACGTATTCGCGATTATTTGGAGCGGCGGCTTGGAAGCGGGCTGCGGCTGTATTACCAGGATGACGGGAATGAAATCTGGAACGGGCTGGAGGAGGACGTGAGTCGCGGGTATGAAGGCGTGGAGCATGCGGCGGGCCTTTACGATCTGGTGGAAACCAACGTATTCCAATACGACGCCGACAATACGGAGCAAGGCGCTTATACCATTCGCCCCGCGATCCGCAACAACCTGTTTATTTACCCAAGGTACCGGATCGCGCTTGCGCGGGTGCCCAAGCTGGTTCAGCATGGTATCGGGTTTGAGGATTTGATCTTTTGCGAGTCGGACGAATGTTTGATGGATTTTTTGGCGGAGATGAGGGAACGGCAGTTGTCCGACCCGACGGTGAAGGTGTTTACGGATACAAGAGATGGCCTGGAGCATAGCCGCGAGCCGATTTCCCAAGTGGTCAGCCGGGATGATGTATTTATGGAGGATGAGCTAAAAACGCAAATTTACCGTTCGCTAGACGAGTTTTTTTCCAAGGACCGTTCATTCTTCCAAACCTACGGCATTCCTTACAAAAGAGGGATTTTGCTCTACGGCAAACCCGGCAACGGAAAAACAACATTGGTCAAATCCATATCGACCTCCACAAAAGCGCCGGTGGCTTATTGGCAAATTACTGAATATACGAGCAGCGGCTCCATTCAGGAGGTATTTGCGGCCGCGACCCAGATGGCTCCAATGGTGCTGGTGATCGAGGATATCGACTCCATGCCGGAATCCTGCCGCTCCTATTTTCTGAACACGCTGGATGGAGCAACGTCGAAGGAAGGCGTTTATCTGATCGGCACAACCAACTATCCGGAAAAAATAGACCCCGCGCTTATTAACCGGGCCGGCCGCTTCGATCGCGCTTACGAGGTCAAGCCGCCAGACGCCGCTTTGCGGCTTTCCTACATGAAGTATAAGGGACTGCTTCGTTTGTCGGATGAAGCTGCGGTTGAGAGAGCGGCCCGGGATACAGAAGGATTTTCGCTGGCCCAGTTGGGTGAGCTGTACGCCTCGGCGGGGCTTCAGATGCATTATGAAGGCAAGGCGGATCTGGATAGCCTGATCGCGGAAATGAAGGCCGACCGCAGCAAGGAGCGCAGCAATGACTGGATGAGCGCCGACCAAAACCGGAAGGTGGGTTTTGCTTGAGCTTCATGCTCAAAGCGTCTTGGCCTCAATATCCGGAAGCTGGAATAAAGCCGGAAATTGAAGGGCGGGGCCTCTTACATCGCTTGCTCCGTCTGCATTTCCTCCTTCACCAAATCATATGCCCGAATAGCAACCTCCAGGCATAACCGCCGTTCTGGTTTTAAATAATCACTGCCAAGCAGCTCATCCAGCTTGTCCAGCCGATGATAGAGCGTTTGCCTGTGGATGAATAAGCGTTCGGCGGTTTCCTGCTTGGAGCCCATGCAGGATAAATAGTGATCCAGCGTTTGGAGCAGCGATATCCCTCCAGCTTGCTCATAAGCGAGCAGCGGGCCAAGGTGGCTCTGAACGAACTGGATCAACCGGGCGGTATCGCCTATGCTTTTCAGCATTTGATAGATCCCCATATCCTCGTAAAAAACACTCCCCGCAGGCCGTTCCTGCAGCATGCGCGTAATCGCCACAGCGTCCAGCGCTTCCCGGTAGCTTTGAGCAGCATCGCGAAGCGAGGATTTCATATGACCAAAGCCCGCCTGGATACGCAGCGATTCTGCGGGACGGAGCCGGCCGGATTTCATAAGCAGCTCCGTCACCTTGCGCAGCGACTGCTTTACCTTTTCCCATTGTGCCTGCCTGTTGCCAAAGGTTTCCCTGATACATAGCAGATGGATGACGTTATTGTGCAAAAGCAGCAAATTATAAATACCGTGTGTGGACAGAAGCGTACGAAGGAGCATCGCGATATCCTGATTGGGTCCTTTAGCCGAAAATCCTTCAGCCTGCTGCGCCGAGCGGTCTAAAATAACGGCGCCGGAAACAAATAAATAATGACCCGCCGACAAGGAAGGCAAACCAATCTGGGCCAGCATTTGATCCTCATGCGGAATTTCGCCGAACAGGATGGCATGGACTAACGAGGCATGAACATCGCTTGTCCGGTCGTCCAGAACCAGCTTGCGAAGCAGCAGCTGCTCTGCGGTTTTGCCCGCATAGTCCAGCAGAAGACCAATAAAAATTTCATTCTCTCCGCAGGTTTCGTTCTCCTTTGCCGCAATGCCGATATAGGACAACACATGTCCAAGACCCGATACAGGCTGAAGAAAAACGGCAAATCCTCCCGACAGCGTCAGGCGGATTTGCTTTCTGCCGGTTGGAGGCTGGCGTTCTAGCAGCTCCTCGGCTTCCTTCAGCATGTCCTTGCCGCGCTCTCCCTCTGCAGGAAGACAGAAAGAGGGTTCTGTTATGGAGCTGTACAGCGACGTAAGGGAAGTGAAGGATCTCAGGCACTCGACAATCGTATGGACCTCGGCCGTTTTTATAACGGCTTGCTGCAGGCGATGCGAAAAGTCGGCAAGTTTGCCCAGATTATGCTCTATCTCCATGATGAATCCCTCCTCTCCTCATTCTGAAAGCCTTTTTTATCAAAATCGTCATACAAAACGTAAAATCAAATCGGTAATAGATTGGACGTTTCGTATGAAGAAATGAAAAAATTGTCGTTTATAATACAAGTATAAGATATCATAGTTAGCCTATCGGATATTAAGAATTATAGTATGAGCGGTTTAAAAAAACCATTCCGAAATATAGGAAGGATGCTCGAAATGACAATCGAATGGACAAAAAAAGCGCGTTTTCTTCATATTTTGAGAGACGGCCAGGCTGCGGACCGGCCGCTGGTGTCGGCTTGGCGGCATTTTATCGAAGCCGAGCGGGACAGCGAATTGCTGGCTGCGGCGACGGTTGCTTTTCAACGGGAGCACGATTGGGATTTTGTCAAAATCAATCCCCGGACGACGTATTATGCAGAGGTTTGGGGCAACGAATACGACTATGACCGCTATGACGGCGTAGTGCCGGCTGTAGCCAAGGCGCAGCTAGCGACGACTGACGATCTACGCCGGATTACAACCCGCCCGGCAGACGCAAAGCCGTTTCTGGAGCAGCTCCAAACGATTGCAGGAGTTCGCCGCGAGCTTGGGCCGGAGGTACCGATTGTTCAAACCTTATTTTCGCCGCTAGCCGTGCTGGAATATTTGGCCGGGCATCGCACGCTGGCATCCTATCGGCCCGCGATCCGCGAGGCATCGCCGCTGCCGGGATTGCTGACGGCCAATCCGGACGAGGTCCATGCCGCTTTGCGCAACATCACCGAGACGCTTGCGGGTTATGCCAAAGCAGCTCTGCAAGCAGGGGCGGACGGTATCTTTTACGCGGTGCTGGGTTTGGCGCGCGACGGTTATTTGACAGAGGAGGAATACGAAGAGTTTGGACGCCCGTATGACCTGCTTTTGCTTAAGGAAATTGCGCCGGCGCCCGTTATTCTGCATACCTGCGGACCGGAGGCACATCCCGAGCGGTTTGCGAACTATCCGATATCGGCGCTGCATTGGGCAGATACCGCTCCTGGCAATCCAGCTTTGAAGGAAAGCTTTAATTGGCCGGATAGCCCTGTTGCGGTGGGTGGAGTAGACGAGCGGTTGTTTGCGTCTGCGGGATCGGCGGAGGAAGTGACGAGACAGGCCAAGGAGGCGATTCAGAGCTTGGCCGGACGGCCCTTTGTGCTGGCGCCGGGCTGCGGCTTGCCTCTGCAATCGGACGCAGAGTCGCTGCGGGCGCTGAGGGTGGCAGTGGAGAAATCTTGACTACAAGCGGGTAGAGGGAATGACGACAGGGAAAGGGGGAGGCGCTTTGGAAGCGGTGCTTGAGGTTTCGCAGGTTCAAGTCACGTTCAAAACGGAAAAAGGCGAAATCGCGCCTGTTGAAAATGTCGACTTTCAATTGGGCAAAGGGGAAACGATTGCCATTGTTGGCGAATCTGGCAGCGGCAAAAGCGTAACCACCTTGTCCATTATGGGCCTGCTTGGAAAAGCGGGCAGAGTAAGCCGCGGTTATATTTCATTACATGGACGGGAGCTTACGGGGCTTTCGGCAAAAGAGCTGAACCGGATACGCGGCAATGACATTTCCATGATTTTTCAGGAGCCGATGAGCGCTCTGAATCCGGTATTGACCATCGGGCATCAGCTTTCCGAGCAAATCCGCAAGCATAAGGGGCTGGGTCGCAAGGAGGCTCGCGCCGAAGGAGAGGCGATGCTGAGGAAGGTAGGCATCGCACGGGCGGAGTCCATTATGCGGGAGTATCCTTTTGCCCTGTCCGGAGGCATGCTGCAGCGGGTTATGATCGCAATGGCTATGTCCTGCAATCCCAAGGTGCTCATTGCCGACGAGCCTACTACGGCGCTTGATGTCACCATACAAGCTCAAATTCTGCGGCTGATGAAGGAGCTTAAGAAGGAGTTTGGCACCTCCATTCTGCTGATCACGCATGATATGAACGTCGTAGCCGAGATGGCTGACCGGGTCATTGTTATGTATGGCGGAGAAGTGGTGGAGGAGGCGGATGTGTTCCAGTTGTTCGATCATCATCGCCATCCCTATACAAAAGGGCTTCTGGAATGCATTCCCCAGATTGGCCGCGGAAAAGGAGAACGACTGGCAGCAATTCCGGGATCAGTGCCGCTGCCGCAGCATATGCCCCGGGGCTGCCGTTTTCAGGATCGCTGCGCACATGTGATGGACAAATGCAGAGAGCAGCATCCGCCGCTAAAGGATGTCGGCAAAGGGCATAAGGTGCGCTGCTGGCTGACCTGTGAGGGAGAGGAGGGGGAGGAAAATGGGGGGACACCATGACAGCGAACGCAATGGCGGTCCTTTGCTGAAGGTTGATGGATTAAAAAAGCATTATCCCGTCCGATCTGGCTTGTTTGGCAGAAATTCGGAGCAAGTCAAGGCGGTAGACGGGGTTTCGTTTCGTCTTGAGCAAGGCCGTACGCTTGGCATCATCGGAGAGTCGGGAAGCGGGAAGTCGACGATGGGAAGGCTTATCCTGCAACTGGAGAAGCCAACCGAAGGCGGCGTGACCTTCCAGGGCCGGGAGCTGACGGGAATGACTGAGCGGCAGCTTCGTCCCATGCGGACCGACATGCAAATTGTATTCCAGGACCCTTATTCCTCGTTGAACCCCCGCAAGCGTGTTGGCGATCAGCTTGGCGAGCCCATTCGTGTTCATCGGCTGCTGGAAGGCGCGGCGGTGGAGAAGCGGGTACAAGAATTGCTGGAGATTGTTGGTTTGTCCGGACACTATCGGAATCGGTTTCCCCATGAATTTTCGGGAGGCCAACGCCAGCGTATCGGCATTGCTCGGGCCTTGGCGCTGAATCCCAAGCTAATCGTATGCGACGAGCCGGTATCGGCGCTGGATGTTTCCATTCAGGCGCAAATTCTGAACTTGCTCAAGGATTTGCAGGGAGAGCTTGGTTTGACCTACCTGTTCATCGCGCATGGATTAGGAGCTGTGGATTACATCAGCGATGAGATCGGGGTTATGTATTTGGGCAAGCTGGTTGAAATCGGGGACAGCGCGAGGCTGTTCGGAGCCCCCAGACATCCCTATACTGCCGCCTTGCTGGCTTCCAATCCACCAGGAAGTCCACATGAGCGGCGCCGCGAAGAAAGCGTGCTGCAGGGAGATATTCCAAGCCCTCTTCATCCCCCCGCAGGCTGCCGTTTCCATACGCGATGTCCCTATGCGCAGAAGCGCTGCAGCACGGAGGAGCCGGTATTGACTGGCGAGGGCAACCATAGCGTCGCATGCCATTATCCGCTGCATTGACCAAATTCCCTGACAAGACCTGACTAGGAGGAAGAGCATGCTTAACTATTTGCTGCGCCGCATCCTGATCGCGATTCCGGTCCTTGCGGGGATAACGCTGTTCAATTTTCTTATTATCAATATGGCGCCGGGCAATCCTGTGGAGATGTTTATCAACCCCTCCATGAGCCAGGCGGATATTGATTTGCGGAAGGAGCAGCTCGGCATCGACGACCCGGTGTTTATTCAATATTTTCGCTGGTTGGGCAATATGCTGCAGGGAGACTTCGGCTATTCCTATTCCAGCTACGAGCCGGTGGCCAAGGTAGTAGGCGCGCGGATCGGGCCTACCCTGATATTAATGGGCTCGTCGCTGCTGCTGGCCTATATCATTGCCGTTCCAATCGGCATACTCAGCGCAAGAAAGCAATATTCGTGGCTGGATTACTCCGCAACGTCCTTTTCCTTTCTCGGCGTGTCTATCCCCAACTTTATTCTGGGACTAGGCGGCATCTATTTGTTTGCCCTCACCTGGAAGCTGTTCCCGACGGGCGGGATGTACACGCTAGGCAAAGAAAAAACGTTTGGCGATCTTCTTCATCATCTGATCATGCCTGCGCTGATTCTGGCTACCGCTTCAGCGGGAAGCATGGTGCGGTACGTTCGTTCCAGCGTGCTGGAGGTGCTGGGGCAGGATTACTTGCGAACGGCGAGGGCAAAAGGACTATCGGAATTCGTCGTCATCAACAAACACGCGCTTCGGAACGCGATGATCCCGATTATAACGGTGGTGGGACTCGACGTGCCGCTTCTGTTCGGCGGGGCGGTCATTACGGAGCAGGTATTCGGCTGGCCCGGGATGGGGCAATTGATGATCCAATCCATCGGCTCGCGCGATTATCCGACATTGATGGCCATTAACCTGATTGCGGCTGTCGCCGTGCTGGCCGCCAATCTTTTGACGGATATCGCTTATGCGGCGGCGGACCCTGCGATCAAATACGGCAAACGATGAAGGGAGACAGATCATGAGTGACAAAACGGTTCTGACGGACGGCGAGAACAGCCGGAACTCGTCATCGGCGGCCGCTCTGGCAGAGCTGGACGGCGGGTGGAAGCAGCTGGCCAGGCGTTTTTTTCGCCACAGGCTGGCGGGAGCGGGGTTGATCCTGTTCGCTTTGCTGGCGCTAATGGCGCTGTTTGCGCCGCTGATCGCTCCCTATGATCCTTATGCCATCGGACGCTCTTACCAGCCCCCTTCGTGGACGGGCGGACATTTGCTCGGCACGGATCAGAGCGGCCGCGATGTGCTCAGCCGGCTGATTTATGCTTCGCGGGTTTCGTTGTCGGTCGGCGTCGGGGCGGTAGCCATCTATGTCGCTATCGGCACGCTGGTCGGCGCTGTGGCGGGATATTTTGGCGGCTGGGTCGACAGTCTGGCTATGCGGGCTACGGATGTGTTTATGTCCTTCCCCTACCTGATGGTCATTCTGGTCATGGTCAGCGTGCTGGGACCAAGTCTGGGCAACATTATTTTGGCGCTAGGACTTCTGGGCTGGCCGTCGGTGGCCCGTCTGATCCGGGGCGGGGTGCTGTCAGTAAAGGAAAAGGAATACGTCAAGGCCGGGATTGCGCTTGGCTATAGTACGCCCAGACTTCTGTTTTTGCACATTTTGCCCAATGTGCTTGCACCCGTTCTCGTCAATGCCACCTTCGGCATTGCGGTGGCGATCATTACGGAAGCATCACTCAGCTTTCTTGGCATGGGCGTCCAGCCTCCGACAGCGAGCTGGGGCAATATGCTGATCGAGGCGCAGTCCTTCTCCACGCTTTCCGGCCGCCCATGGCTGTGGATGCCCCCCTCCTGCATGATCATTATCGCGGTCATTTCCATTAACTTTATGGGCGACGGACTGCGCGACGTAATGGACCCCAAGGGAAGGCGCTGAATAGCGGCGATGGATAAAGCCGGATGAAAGTTGAAAGTCGTTCACAGGCTTTGCGCAAGCTCAGGGAGTCGTCGCAATTGCCCGATGGACAGCAAGCTGCTGGTGACGCTGCGAGGCAGCCGGCGTTAGAGACGGAATCAGAAAAGAGCACCACCTACAAACACGAATATGGAGGGTTTCACGCATGTTGAAAAAATCTACAGCTCTGCTTCGCCTGCTCGTTATCGTTTTGGCTATTACGGTCATTGCGGCTTGCAGCAGCAATAATAACGCCGGCACCTCAGGCACGGCTTCTCCAGCCGCGAGCAACGCATCGGAGGGCGGGGACAAGCCTGCCGCCGACAAAACGCTATTTATCGGCATGTCCATTCCGCCTGTTGCGTTTAATCCGCTGGCGAACGGCGATATTGCATCCACCTATGTACAAGGCTTCCTGTTTGATCCGCTGCTTGTTATGGACGGCCCGCTAAGCTTCGTGCCCAAGCTGGCTGCATCGATCGAGTCGGAGGACAACCAGAATTATACGGTCAAGCTGGACGAAAAAGCGGCCTGGTCCGACGGCACTCCGCTTACGGCTGACGATGTGATCTTTACGCTGAACCGCGCGGCCGATCCCCAAGTAAATTCCGTTTACGGCGCGTACGTTTCCATTCTGGAAGGCGTGGAAGCGACGGGCAAGCTGCCTGAGGGACAAAGCGAAATTCCGTCCGTCAAAAAGGTCGATGACCATACTGTCACATTGACGACGAAGCAGCCGGTTGACCCCAATCTGGTGAAGGAGCAAATCGGCTCCAAAATTTTGATCCTGCCGAAGCATATCCTTGAAAATGTCGCCAAAGATCAATTGGCGCAAGATCCGTTTATGCTAAACCCTACCGTGACAAGCGGGGCATTCAAATTTGTGAAGTATGAAAAGGACCAATACGTGCAGCTCGCTGCCAATACGGACTATTACCAGGGTGCGCCCAAGCTGGGCAATGTCTATATTAAAATTTTGACCGTGCCGAATCTGGTGGCTCAGCTGCAGAGCGGAGAAATTCATATGACCTCCGGCGGCTCCCCTGCCAAAATTCCGGTGCAGGACTATGAAACGATTCAAAACCTGCCGGATGTAACAAGCAGCATCGAACCAACGCTGAACTTCCAGACCGTGCTGATCAATCAAGCCAAGCTGACTAATGTGGAATTGCGCCAAGCGATTGCATACGGCATCAACCGCCAATTTATTGTGGACGAGCTGCTGGCGGGCACTGGAGAAATCATTAACAGCCCTTATACCTCCCTGCATGCGTACAGCAATCCAAACGTCCAATCGTATGACTACGATCCGGAGAAATCCAAAGCGCTGTTCCAGCAGGCGGGATGGAACTTTGACGACACGCTGGAGCTGATCGTGCCTACGGGCAACCAAATCCGGGAGCAGGTAGCCAACATTATCGTCGAAAACCTGCGTCAAGTTGGCGTGAAGGCCCAAATCTCCACCTTCGACTTCCCGACCGTTATGCAAAAAGCGCGCGCGGGCGAATACGACCTGCTGTTGATGGGCTTCACCTTTACGATGGACCCTGACTATACGTCGCTTTACGGCAGCAATGAGCCGTACAACTTTATGAAATACGAAAGCGCGGAAAACGACCGTTTGCTGCTGGCAGGCAAAAACGAAGCCGATCCTGCCAAGCGCAAAGAGATCTACAACCAGCTGCAAGAGCTTTGGCAGAAGGATCTGCCGCTGATCACGCTGTATTCCGATCCTGATTTTATCCCGGTATCCAAAAAGGTCATCAAAGGCGGACCAAAAGTGTTCGGCACCTTCGCAGAGCTGCAAAACTGGGATATTGCGGAGTAAGAGCGAAGCAAGGCTTTGATAAACAGGTGATTTAGTTGATTTGATTGATTTAAATAATTTAATTGTTTTGATTTGTTAATGGTCTGTTTTGGAAATGTGCTGATTTATGCAGGTTCGGGCGCTCAGCGCCCGGCTTGCTCATGCATCGGGAGGAGGAGAATAACATGTCCAACAATGAAGCGGAACGCTGGCTTCAAGGGGCTGAAGAGGCATATCCTCTTGCAGTCAGGCTGCTCGGGGAGATGGTGTCCATCCCTTCCGTTGCGGCGCAGAGTCGGGGCATTCCGGAGGCGGCGTCCTATGTGCTGCGGAGCGTGGAGGAATTGGGCGGCGAGGCGTTGATCTTCGACGACCTTCCCGGCAATCCCGTCGTGTACGGCTTTTTCCCTGCGGGACCGGGCGGCGATTCCGGCAAGACGCTGCTGTTCTACAACCATTACGACGTGCAGCCGGAGGAGCCGGCAGAGGAGTGGGACACGCCGCCTTTTACGCTGACAGAGAGGGAAGGGAAGCTGTTTGGCCGCGGCGTTGGCGACAATAAAGGCGATATCGCCGCGCGTCTTGCGGCGGTTGACCTGCTCCGGCGGCAGCCGGGGGGCTTGCCCTGCAACGTCAAGTTTATGGTGGAGGGCGAGGAGGAAATCGGCAGTCCGAATTTGGCTCCTTATGTGGCCAAATACAAGGATTATTTTGCGGCAGACGCTTGTATCTGGGAATTCGGCTATAAGGATGAAGGCGAGCGTCAGGGGCTGGTCGCGGGTTTAAGAGGGCTGCTCTATATGGAGCTGGCCTGCAAGGGGGCCGATCAGGACCAGCATTCGCTGTCCAGCGGCTATATAGACAATCCTGTGCTCCGTCTGGCGCATGCGTTGTCGAGCCTTAAGGATCAGAATGGTGAAGTGACGGTGGAAGGTTTTCACGACGATGCGAAGGAACCAACTCCCGAGGAGTTGGAGGCGGTCAAGAAGCTTCCGTTTGACGGCGAAGCAATCAAGGAGCTGTATGGCCTGCGCCTTCCCTTGCTGACAGAGCGTTCCGGTAAGGACCCGCGCGTCGTCACCGCCTTTGAATCGCTGCTCACCGTCTGCGGCATCCATGGAGGATATACCGGCAGCGGGGCCAAAACGCTTATACCAAGCGAAGCCGTTGCCAAGGTAGAGGTAAGGCTTGCTGCGGGGCAGGAGCCGCAAGCTATCCTTCGCCTGCTTCGCGCCCATCTGGACCGGCACGGCTTCGGGGACATCCATATCAACGTGTTGAACGACAGGCAGCGGGGCTTTCGTTCAAATTTGTCGGACCCCTTTGTTAAGCTGGTCCAACGCACGGCGGAGGAACTGTATCCGGACGGCGTTACGTTAACGCCAAGCCATCCGGGCTGCGGGCCTATGTATGATCTCGGCTCGGTGCTTGAGCTGCCGATAGTGAGCACAGGCATCGGCTGGATCGGCTCGCGCTACCACGCGCCGAACGAAAATGTCCGGATCGGCGACTTGAAGCAAGGCATCGCCCACATCGCCTTGCTGCTAAGCCGTTTTGGCCAACCGATAACGACTACCTGACAGGAGGCAGCAGCATGAAAATACTGAAAAATTGCATCTTGATCGACGGCCTGTCCCAAGAGCCGATGGATAATGCTTACATCGTCATTGACGGCGATTCAATCGCAAGCGTCGGCCGGGGAGACCATCCCGCGACCTCTGGCGAAGTAATCGACTGCCAGGGCGCTTATGTATTGCCCGGATTGATCGACACGCATGTCCATCTGATTTGGAACGGCTCGTCCCATCCGCAGGCGCTGATTTCCGGGGCCGACCCCGAAACCGTCACGCTTTATGCCTATCGTCATGCGCTGCAGACGTTGTCGCTTGGCATTACCTCTGTACGCGACCTTGCTTCGCCGTTCAAAACAGTGCTGCAGCTCCGCAACGCCATTAACGCCAATCTTCTTGTTGGCCCAACTATTGTGGCGTCCGGTCCGTCAATCAGCATGACGGGCGGGCACATCCACTATATCGGCGTGGAAGCCGACGGCGAGGACGAGGTTCGTAAAGCGGCGCGCAGCTTGCTGAAGCAAGGCGCCGATGTCATCAAGGTGATGGCGACAGGCGGCATCTATACAAACGGCGAAGAGCCGGGCTCGGTCCAGATGACGCTGCCCGAGCTGAAGGCGGCCCGCGAGGAAGCAGTCAAAAAGAACAAAAAAACCGCGGCTCACGCGCAAGGCTTGCAGGGCATCATCAACTGTCTCGATGCTGGCATCGAAACGATCGAACACGGCATTTATGCGGACCGCGAAACGCTTATCCGAATGAAGGACCAAGGCGCGTATCTTGTGCCGACCATGATTGTATTCCGCAATCTCGCATCGGACAGCGGCATTCCGCCGTGGGCGCACAAGAAGGTGCAGCATGTGCTGGAGCCGCATCGCAGCATGCTGGAGCAGGCCGTGTCGCTGAAGGTCAAAATCGCGACGGGAACCGACTGCGGCTCTCCCGCCACGCCGCCCAGGTTTTATTTTGACGAGTTAATCATTATGCAAGAGGCGGGCATGACGCCGATGGAGGTTATCCATGCTTCCACGCGGGTAGCCGCGGAGTGTATCGATCTTCACGACCGCGGAACCATACAAGCCGGCAAAAAAGCCGATTTGCTGATCGTGCAGGATAATCCTCTTCAGAACTTGAATGTTCTTAGGGGAGATAAGCAAGTGGTGAAGGACGGCCGTTTTATAAGCGGAAAGCTGCTTTTGCTGTGACGGCGCGTAACGGATAAAGGGAGGCTGCCTGAGTTCTCAGCCCGGGCGGTCTCTTTTCTTTCCATACGACAAAAAAAGGGGGCAAATGTACTTGAGCACATCCAAAATCCGTCTAGGTATCGATATCGGGGGGACCTTTACGGATCTGACCGTATATGAAGAAGAAAGCGGAGCAATCATCAGCCTCAAAACGCCGACAGTGGCGGGTGACCCTGTGCAGGGAATCGCAAACGGTCTGCTTCTTCTGAGAGAAAAGGGATTGACGGCGGACCTAATCCATTATTTCGTACACGGAACCACCATTGGTTTAAATACATTGCTGCAAAGAAAAGGCGCCAAAACGGCGCTGTTTGTAACGGAAGGTTTCAGGGATATCCTGCACCTGCAGCGTTTGCGGCTGCCCGTGCCTTATGATTTTCGTTCCAGACTGCCGGAGCCGCTGGTTCCCCGGAGTCTCGTCTACCCAATCGCGGAGCGGATGCGCCAGGACGGCACCGTAGCCCGGGCGCTCGATCTTGAGCAGCTCGATGAAGCAATTGACGCCGCAATCGCGGCCAAGGTCGAAGGCATTGTTGTATGTTTTCTTCATAGCTATAAAAACGCTGAACATGAGCTTGCGGCAGCGAGACGGGTCAAGGAACGTTCGGGAGGCCGTCTGGAAGTAACGACGTCCGCCGAGCTGTGGCCGCAGATGCGCGAATACGAACGCGCTGTCATGGCTGCCGTAAATTTATATATATTGCCGACCTGCAAACGGTATTTTCAAACCTTGGCGGAACGCTTGCTGCTGGAGGGCGTGACGGCCAAGCCTTTTATTACGCAGTCCAACGGCGGACTGATGGATATTGGAACGGCTGCGGAAGCGCCGGTAAGGACGTTGTTTTCGGGTCCGGCCGGAGGCATCGTAGGCGCAGTCCGGGCGGCGGAGTCCGCGGGCTTGCGTAATGTCATTACGCTGGATATGGGCGGCACCAGCGCGGATATTTCCATCATCGAAAATTTGCAGCCCTCTTTTGTACAAAGCAATCATCTCGCCGGTTTTCCGATTGTTTTACCTGCGGTGTCAATTTTTTCGGTAGGCGCGGGCGGCGGCTCCTTCGCCTGGATCGACAAGGGAGGCTTGCTGAAGGTGGGCCCGGAGTCCGTTGGCTCCAACCCCGGCCCGGCTTGCTACGGCTCCGGCGATAAAGCGGCGATGACTGATGCGTTTCTGCTCTGCGGTTATATTAATCCCGACCGGTTTGCGGCGGGCCACGTCAGGCTGCATCCCGAGCTGTCGGCCAAGGCGCTTCAGCCCATTGCCGATTATTTGGAATGCGACATATGGGAAACGGCGGACAAAATGATTCAGGTCGCGGTCGCCAATATGTACGCCGAGCTTAGCGGCATCATCGAGCAGCACGGGCTGGACCCGCGAGATTTTAGCCTGATGGGCTTTGGCGGCGCAGGTCCGGTTGTCGTCAGCTTTTTGGCCGAGGAAATTGGAGCGGACTCGGTGTTGATTCCCCCTAGTCCCGGCACGCTCTGCGCGCTTGGCTCGCTGCTGGCCGACTTTGCTTACGACGCGGTGCAAGCCCGTTACGAGCAACTGGAGCAAATTCCGCTGTCTCTGCTGCGGGGCGAGTTCCGCAAGCTTTCGGCACAAGCGGAGGCTTGGCTGAACGAGCAGCAAATCAACGGCCTGGAGGGCCATAGCATCCTTTATTTCATGGACATTAGATATGCGGGACAGGCCTTCGAGCTGGAGCTGCCCATCGAAGAGAAGCAGCTTCGGCGCAAGGATCACCGCAGCATCATCAAGGCGTTCCACGAGCTGCATCAGCGGCAATACGGCCATTATGATGAAAACGCGTCGCTGGAGGTCATTCAGCTGCGCGTCCGTATTTTGGGACACACGATCAAGCCTGGAATCAGGAAAATCGCAAGGGCGGAAGGGCCGGCAGAGGTGAAGGGGCAACGACGCATTATTTGCAACGGACGCTCTTATGAAGCGTCTATATATTCGCGTTCGGAGCTGCTTGAGGGCCATGTCATTTGTGGTCCGGCCATTGTGGAGCAGGACGATACGACTGTGCTGGTGCTGGATGGGTGGCAAGGCCGGATAGACGGTCACGGCAATCTGATTTTGCGCAGAGGGGAGGAGACGGCATGAGAACGGACCCGGTAACGCTGGAAATTATGCGGAGTTATTTTAATGCCATTGCAAGCGGAATGGGCCATATTATCGAAAGAACCTCCATGACTACCTTCGTTAAGGAATCGGCGGATTTTGCGACGGCTCTTGCGGCTCCCTCCGGGCAGTTTTTTGTTTATCCGCAATCAATCGGGGTAACGATCTTTATGGGCCTTAGTCTGCAGCAGGCGATCCAGTCCTGCCGGGAGGAGCTGGAGCCGGGCGACATCATTATTACGAACGATCCCTACAGCACCGACGGGCTTGCTACGCATCTTCCCGATGTGCATGTGTTCAAGCCGATATTTGTGGATGGAGAATTAATTAGCTATGCCTGGTCCTTCGTTCATTGCAGCGACGTCGGGGGTCTGGTTCCGGCGAGTATATCGCCGCTGGCTACCGATATCCACCAGGAAGGCCTCCGCATTCCGCCCGTCAAGCTGTTCCGGGCAGGTAAACCAAACCGGGACGTGTTGTCGTTTCTGGACAATAACAGTCGTGTGCCAGGCCTCAATATGGGCGATATCAACGCAATGGTGGCTGCGGTTAATACGGCAGAAACCCGGCTTCATACTATGGCCCGCAAATTTGGCAGTCAAGCGGTGAAGGACGCCATGCTGGATTTGCTGGAGCAGGGAGAGCAGCGCTCGCGCCAGGTCATCTCCGCCATTCCGGACGGCAGCTATGCATTCGCGGATTATCTGGACGATGATATGGTGTCCGATGTGCCGATTCGGCTTGCGTTAACGTTGACTGTGGAAGGTTCGGAGATGGTGCTGGACTTCACCAAATGCGATTCGCAGGTCAGCACCGCATTTAATCTGGTGACAAACGGCAAGCCGCATTCCTTTATGCTGCAAGGGCTGATCAACTATATTATCAGCTCCGATCCCTACATCCCCGTCAACGGGGGCATCATTGCGCCGATCAGCGTTATCGCTCCGCGCGGCAGCATCGTTAACCCGGAGTATCCCGCCTCGGTCGGGGTGCGTCATGCTATTACGATGCGGCTGTACAGCGCCGTGCTGGGCGCTCTGTCGCAAGCCGTGCCGGAGCTGGTGCCTGCGGCGGGAGCGGGACAAGCCGCAATCGTCGTTTTGTCCACGCCGGGCGAAGACGGCAAATCCCGCGACATGGCGGTTGTCGAACCCATGGGCGGAGGAGGCGGCGGCCAAAGCGATATGGACGGCGTCGACGGCATCGACCATGCCTCTGGCTTCCTGCAAAATACGCCGATCGAAAGTCTGGAGCAGCATATCGATGTGCTGGTGCACCGCTATGAGCTTCTGCCGGATACTGGCGGCGCGGGCCTGCATCGCGGAGGCCATGCTATCGGTTTGGATTTTGAGATAAGGAAAGCGGAGTCCATGGTGACCGCAAGGGGCCTGGAGAGGATGAGCTTTCAGCCTTGGGGCTTGACGGGCGGCAAGGCGGGCGCGCTGGGCCACATCGTGCTCAATCCGGACGGCGAGAGCAAGCCGGTATCCAAAATCAGCGTTCTGAAGCCGGAGCGGGGAGATATCATCAGCATTAGATCGCCTGGAGGCGGCGGCTGGGGCAATCCGCTGGACCGCTCGCCTGAGCTGGTTGTGCGAGAGGTTGCCGACGGCCTGCTCAGCGCGGCGCAAGCTGCTGAACAATACGGGGTCGTCATTGCGGAGCTTGCCAACGATCCCGCAGGCAATCTGTTTACGTGGGATCGTCTGGCGACGGAGGAGCTTCGCGCGGACCGGCATCGGCAAATAGCAGGGATTGTACAGCCGCTTTGGCAGTTTGGAGAGGCGCGCGAGCGGTACGAACGCCGCTTTACGCCTGAAGCCAGCGACGCATTGGCCGTGCTGCTGCAGGAGCTGCCGCCGTCGCTTCGGTGGAACCGCAAGCAGGAGGTTCACAAGCTGGCGGCAGGACTGGGGCTCGAGGCGGTTACGGCAGAGGATATCGAAGATATTTGGAAACGGTGGAATCTGTAGTACGATGGGGTAAAGGTACAGGAGGGATGGACTTGACGATAACAAGGCGGGAGCTATGGATTAACGGTCAATGGGTTGCGGCTCAACAGCACGCAGCCTTGTATTCGCCCTACAGCGGAGAAGAAATCGCGATCATTGCGGAGGCTTCTCCCCAAGAGGCTGCTGCCGCGATTGAGGCGGCACATGCCGCGTTCCAGGAGTACCGGCAGTTGCCGGCGTTTCGCCGCAGTGCTATTTTGTACCGCGTAGCGGAGCTTCTGGCGGAAAGGCGCGAGGAGCTTGCGGCTATTGTTGTGCTGGAGGCAGCCAAGCCGATTCAGGCAGCCCGCGCGGAAATTGACCGGACGATCGAAACGTACCGCTTCTCTGCCGAAGCGGCCAAGGTCATTACAGGCGAGCAGGTTGCCATGGATGCGGCGGAGGGCGGCCAGAATCGGCTCGGCTTTACGATTCGCGAGCCGATTGGCGTTATTACGGCCATAACGCCATTCAATTTTCCGTTTAATCTGGTTGCGCATAAGGTTGGACCGGCCTTGGCGGCAGGCAATACCATTGTCGTCAAGCCCTCCGAGCAGACGCCGCTCTGCGCGCTCGCGCTGGGCGAGCTGTTTCGGGAAGCGGGATTGCCGGACGGCGTTTTGAATGTGGTAACCGGCAGCGGGGCTGCGCTGGGCGAGACATTGACGTCCCACCCCCTTGTGCAGAAGGTCAGCTTTACAGGCAGCCATGCCATAGGCGAAATCATTCAGCGGCAATCCGGCTTGCGGCGCACGACGCTGGAGCTGGGCTCCAATGCGGCTCTTATTGTGGATGAAGGGACCGGTCTGGACGCCGTCATAGACCGCTGCGCGGCAGGCGCATTCGGGTATAACGGACAAATCTGCATTTCGCTTCAGCGCATAGTGGCGCATCGCTCCTTGTACAGCGCTTTTGTGGAGCGGTTAAGCGCTGCCGCCGCCGCTTTGCCGGTTGGAGCTCCAGACGAGGAAAACACGGCGATTACCTCGCTTATATCCGATAAAGCAGCGGAGCGGGTAGCGTCATGGGTGGAGCAGGCCGCTGCCGAGGGTGCCCGTATTGTAACAGGCGGGAAGCGGCTCGATGCAGAGGCCGGAGGACGCAATGTGTATGCGCCTACGGTTTTGGCCGAGGTTTCGCCGTCCTCCAAAGTATGGAGCGAAGAAGTGTTTGGGCCTGTTGTATCCGTTATACCTTTTGATACGCTGGACGAGGCAATAGCTATCGTGAACGAATCCCGTTACGGCTTATTGGCGGGCATCTACACGCCGAATATCCACCATGCGCTGGAGGCGGCGCGTTGCCTGCATGCCGGAGGCGTCGTCATCAACGACATCCCAACCTTCCGCATTGACCAGATGCCTTACGGCGGCGTGAAGGACAGCGGCAAAGGAACAGAAGGCGTCATGTATGCCGTCCATGAAATGACGCAGCTTAAGCTGATTGCTTTCCATACTGGCAAATGACAAAAGGTAAAAGCTAAAAGGTAAACCCCCTTGAACACAAAGCTTATGTTTTCGTCTGGAAAACGAAGCTCAAAGAGATGCGGCGAAAAAGAGCGGCGATCAACGAAGGATGAAGGCTTTTGCAAGCGCCCATCCATTGTTAACCGCCGTTCCTTTATTATTTCAGTTTTTTGTTCAGCGCCTCGGCTTGTTTGCGGCTATCTATTTTGGCATAGAAATAAAAGGCGATGCTATGTAATACCACGGAAAGAATCACCATGCCGGGCAGCCAAGGGGAAATAAATGCAAACATCTCCTTCGAGAACAACCAGACTGCCGTCAAACCTCCAGTTATATTAAGAACGGACGAAATAAGGATATTCCAAGCCGGCTTAAGCGTGAAATAGTTCCACAGCGCATCGTACATAACCCCGAACACTCCGGCGGCGATCATGCCAATTCCCGCTATGTTCCACAGGTAGCTCACATCCATGGATTGATCGTTGAAGAATACCGTAATCAGAAGCGTAACCCAAAGAACGGTTATGGTGAACACTTGAAAAAAGGATTGTTTAAGCTGAGTTATCATTATAATCTCTCCTTAAATTGTTTGATATAAAACCGGCTTACGTAAAAGCTTGAGCCCCCACTGAGGATGACCTTGATTCGGGCATGGTCCGCCGAAGAAAACTCCTGGATCAGCCTTGTATTAATCAGAGTTTGGTTGTTAATTTTTATAAACTGGGATGTTCCAAGTCTCTGCTCAAAAACCTTTAAACGCTGATTATACAAATATCTTTCTCCCGTGACCGACTGAATGTTGCACATCCGGTCCTCCGATTGTACGGCTGCGATGGAATGAAGCGGAATATGCACATTGCGGCCATTTGCGGCATTAATGACAACCAGTTTTTGTTCGGCGTTCGCGATGGCGTTTTCCAGGCTTCCCCACGCTTCTTGCCCCACAGGGTGTGTTGTTACTTTCACTGTGTTTTTTTCCATTTCGGGATCGGCCTTGAATATGACTTTCATGTTGTTCCCCCTCTCAATACCCATCTTACAAACAAAGGTTTATCATTTCTACAAATCGTCGTTTTGTTGCAAAATTCTGCTTTTATGTTGCATTGAGCAGGCCTAATTCATGAGCCGGGGACGCATCTATGGTAAAATAGCCTTGAAAGAGTTGGGCGTGTACGTATCGGATGTGGAAACGAACGTAATCCATTCAGGGAGGCGGAATAGACATGGAATTGGGCTTGCGGAACAAAAGAGCGATTATAACGGGCGGAAGCAAAGGCATCGGGTTTGCTACAGCTTTGCTGCTGGCGAAGGAGGGGGCTCAGGTTGCCATAGTTGCCCGTAATGAGGAGCATTTGCGGGAGGCGGCGGTCCGTATCGAGGCGGAAACGGGCCAATTGCCTCTGGCGATAGCCGCCGATGTCTCGAAGGAAGCCGATGTAAAGCGGGCTGTAGCGGAAGCCGTTCAACATATGGGAGGACTGGACATTCTGGTCAACAATGCCGGAACGTCGGCGGCAAAGCCGTTTACGGAGGTAAGCACCGACGCCTGGGATGCCGATCTGGACCTGAAGCTGTACGGCGCCATCCATTTTTCAAGGGAAGCTTTGCCGCATATGCAGGAGGCTGGCGGGGGCGCAATCGTCAACGTAACGGCGGTTGGCGGCAAAACGCCATCGGCTTCCTCGCTGCCGACTTCCGTCAGCCGCGCGGCGGGCTTGGCTTTGACCAAGGCGATGAGCAAGGACTTGGCGGGCAACAGGATTCGCGTCAATGCGGTTTGCATCGGCTTGATTCGCAGCGACCAGATTGAGAACAAATGGCGCAATACAGCTCCGGACAAAACCTGGGAGGAGTTCGCCCGCGATCCGCGGCACAACATTCCGCTGGGCCGTATCGGCGAGGACAGCGAAGCCGCCAACGTAATCGGCTTTCTTGTTTCGGAAGCGGCCTCCTTTGTTACCGGCACTTCCGTTAATATCGACGGCGGCTCCGCTGCTGTTCTGTAATCAAAGAGGGGTGTCCCTCCGTCATCATGAATGACTAAAGGACACCCCTTGCTGTTTGCAGCAAACGGCTCTTGCCCGGTTGCCGGGTTATAACATGATCGGGCTGGCGCTTACTCTGAAGCTTCGACCCCTTCGCCGGACGTTGGATTGTACAGACCGTCCGCCTCGCGCTTTTCGCCAAATACGTCATCTACCGAAAAACGTACATATTTGACGCACATTCTATTTTTGTAAGCATAAACAAGATGCATGAGTCCATCCTTCGTCTGATACAGCGTAGGGTATTCGTATTGTGCATTGTTTGTTTTGTTTTCCGCGCCGATAAAGCCTTCGGCTGCTTCAAATACCCGGCCAATCGGCCATGTTTGTCCAAAATCCTCGGAAATCGAAACGGCAACCGGATTTCTTAAGCCAGGCCAGGCTACTTTGCCAAACTCTGGATTGCGTGCTGCGTTTACATTGTAGGCAAGCGCAATTTCGCCGGTTTGAAGCTTGATTGCACTGATGCTTGCATTATTATTGGGCAAAACCGTTTTTTGCGGCACGGACCACGTATCGCCATAATCCAGCGATTTGCTGGAATAGATATAATCTGCGAAGCGGCTGCGCATAAAGGCGACCAGATGGCCTGGCTGCACTTCAACTACATTAGCATGAACACGACCGTTGCTTTCCGGCATCCTTACCTTTTTCCATGTTTGGCCCTGGTCGTCGGAGATGCGGAATTCAGTAGGATCATTGGTTAACCCTTCGGCCGAATCCTCGCATAGCCAGGTTGCAAATAACCAACGGCCATTGCTCAAAATCTGAATCTCCTGGCGCGAAAATGTACCTTCCTCTGAAAAAAGCACCTCGGGCTCTCCCCATGTCTGGCCTTCATCATTTGATTTCTGAACCATAATAATGGACGTAAACTGCATATTGTCCTTGCCTTCTTGGCGACTTAGCTGCGAGGTGTAAATTAACCAGATGGAGCCTTCGGGAGATCGGAAAAACGCCGGATTTTGCTCGCTTCGATCCACGCCCCTTGATACGGTTTCAGGAACGGACCACACTTGCTCTACCGGATCAAGCTTGGACACAACGACCGAAATATCTCCGCTGCCTTCAAAGCTGCCCGCAAACCATGCGCAGAGCAAGCCTCCGTCTGCTGTTTCAATTAAAGAGGGGGCATGCGCCGTTTTATTGCCGCCTGTCGGGATCAGGCCAAAATCAACCATTAGAAACTCATCGCGATACACAACGCCATTGGGTTCAGAAGCTCTCACACTTGGCAAGCTTGTCATTTTACAATCTCCTCCGACTTTTAGAAATGATATGACTTCCAATGTAGGGCTGGTTCTATTAGCTGCTATCGGGTATTTTCCGCGAGTCTGACGGCGTAATCAATGGCATTTTCCAGGCTTAGCTCGCTTGCCGTCCATTTGCCCGCCTGGTCAAAGGCTGTGCCATGGTCGACGGATGTACGGATGATAGGCAGGCCCAATGTAATATTTACACCCTCAACCGCCTTCCATGAGCTTGTTTCTTGATCATAGATAAAACCTAGCAATTTCAAGGGGATATGGCCTTGGTCGTGATACATGGCAACGACGATATCGAACATTCCGCCTCTGGCTTTGGAAAATAGGGTGTCCGCAGGCAATGAACCAAACGCATGAATGCCTTCTGCTTGAGCCGCTTCAACCGCCGGATTGATATGCTCGATTTCCTCCGTGCCAAAAAGACCATTTTCGCCGCAATGAGGATTAAGTCCGGCTACTGCAATTCGCGGCTTGCTGATGCCCAGGTTTTTGCAGGCTTTGTCAGCAATGCGAATGACATCTAATACCCGTTCTTTTGTTGCCCTGTCGCAGGCTTCGCGCAAGGAAACATGAGTTGAAACATGGACGACGCGCAAATTGCCATCAGCCAGCATCATCGTATATTTCTCCGTATTGGTCAGATCGCCATAAATTTCAGTATGGCCCGCATAGTGATGGCCTGCGGCATTCATTGCTTCTTTATTTAGCGGATTCGTAACGGTGGCGTCAATGTCCCCCGCAAGCGCAAGCTCGATTACTTTTTTGACATAGCGGAAGGCAGCGTCGCCGCCCGTTACCGAAACTTCAGCAATTTGGAAATGCTCCATATTGACAATGCCGAGGTCAATTAAATCAATGGTGCCGTATTGATAGAGACCATCTCCGGGTTGTTGAATTACGTTAATTTTTAAACTTAATTCAGGATGTTTGGCAAGATAAAAGTCGATGACCGATTGATCGCCTACAAGAAGCGGTCTGCATTGGTTGTACAATTCAGGTTTGGAAAAAGCCTTGAGTGATAGCTCAGGCCCTATGCCGGCCGGATCTCCCATAGTAATCCCGATTAATTTTTTCATGGGCTTGTCTCCTTTATTTCATGCCATTGGTTTTGTTTTGTGCAATCACTTGGCGAAGCGCTTCAAAGCCTTGCCCGGAAAGCTGATTGAATGGCGCGCGGCATGCTCCAACGGGAAAGCCTAATTCGGCAACGGCATATTTTACGATCGTATTTGGATTGCCGTATTTGAAGCAATCTCTAAAGGAACGGATGGAGTCTTGATAAAGCCGCGAAGATGAAAGATCGCCTGCAACAAACTGCTCGTAAATTTGCGACATGGTGAACGGATAGACATTGGAGCAGCCCGCAACACCGCCCGTTCCGCCAGCCAGCAAGGTCCACAAAATGAGAGAATCATTGCCTGACAAAACCGCAAACCCTTCCTGGTCCCGCGTTTGCTCGATATATTGGAGGATGTTGTCAAAATTGCCGCTGGAGTCCTTAATGCCGACAATGTTATTTAGTCTACTCAGCTTGCCCGCTGTTGCCGGAGCAATGGCATTGCCCGTACGTGCCGGAATATTGTATAAAACGATAGGCAGGTCCACCTGATCAGCCACGGTTTTGAAATGCGTGTAAAGCTCATCCTGTGAAGCAGCCGCAAATCCGGGCGTAATGATGGACAAGACGTCAACGCCGATTTCCTTCGCTTTTGTCGAAAGGCGTATAGTGTCCCGTGTTCCGTTTAAGCCGGTTGAAGCATACACGGGAACGCGGCCGGCTACTTGATCAACGGCCGTTTTCATAATGGCGCATTTTTCATCCTCCGACAGAATATAGCCTTCACCGTTTGTGCCAAAAACAAAAATCCCGTGAACGCCATTTTGAATCAAACGTTCAATTTGTACCTTTAGCTCTTCGTAATTAACGCTTTCATCGTCATTCATTGGGGTAATGATGGGGGCAATAATGCCTTTAATATCGGCCATATGCAGTTCCTCCTTGTCTACAGTACCTCTAAATAAATGTTTCTTGCGTCCTCCGGCGTTACTTCGCGCCTATTGTTAACCAAAAGACGAGTCACCTGCATGCCGGCTTCAACCAGGCCCTCGAGGTCATGCTCCGGCACATTAAACGTTTTCAGGCTTGTTGGAATTTCAAGCACCTCAACGATTCGTTCGAGCTCGGCAAGGATTGCTTTTGATTTTTCATCCACCGGCAAATGGGGATTGCCGCCCCTTACAACACGATCGTATACAACGGCAAGCTGCTCCTTGATGACCGGCTCATTAAAGCGCATAACCGGGGTCAGCAAGATGGCATTTGAAACGCCGTGCGGAATATGATATTTGCCGCCAAGCGGGTAAGAAAGAGCGTGAACGGCTGTTGTGCCGGAGGAAGTGATGGCTACGCCTGCGTAGAAAGAGCCAAGCAGCATATTGTTTTTAGCTTCAAGCGCCTCCGGATTCGTACAAGCCTCTATAATATTGTTCATAATTAAATCAAGAGCTTCCAAGGCAAACGTATTGCTAAAAGGATTTGCTTTTGTGGAGGTATAGCATTCAATAGCGTGGCATAAGGCATCTACTCCTGTTGCTGCTGCAATCGGCTTTGGCAATTTTTTAATTAAACGGCCGTCCAAAATAACGTAATCCGCAATCATCTCCGGGTTAACGATTCCAACCTTAAGCTCTTTTTCCGGGATTGCAACTATGCTGTTTGGCGTTGCCTCCGCGCCTGTTCCGGCGGTCGTCGGGATCATCAAGGTGGCTACCTGCTTCTTGGCAAGCAGCGGGGAGTCCAGCAAATCCTTTACCGTGTAGTCATCGGTTGCCAGGATAGAGGCCAATTTAGCAACATCCATCACACTGCCGCCGCCAACTGCAATGATGAAATCGGCTTTTTCTTTTTTAAACTGATTCACAATTTCCTGAGCCTGATGGTAGTTTGGCTCTGCCGGTATTTCGGAAATAATCGTATAATCAATGCCTTTATGGGCAAGAATTTGTTTAGGGATTTCGATCAAACCGGCATTCAAAACGCCCTTGTCCGTAAAAATAACAACCTTTTTAATAGAACCTGCAACAATGGAGTCCAATTGCTCCAAGGCATTTTCACCTGCAAAAATGTTTTTAGGCATCCTCAAGCTATAATCTATCAGCATCGTTGTTCCTCCTGCTCTAGTAGGTTTTTATTCATATCAACAAATAATTCCTTGTTTCCGAATCCGCCTGATTTGGTTATGACCTGAATGGGCTGATCCTTCCACAGCATTTCCGACAAAACGACGCCTTGCCGTATTTCGCAGATTGGTTTAATTTGATTAATCTCTAATACTTGCATAGATTGAAACAAAGTATCGCCGCCCGTAAACAGCAAGGTCCGGTTAACCTTTCGGTTTAGCAATTGCTTGGACAAATTGCCAAGGGATTGCGCGATTCTAACACGAAATTCGGAAGGCGGAATGTCCTTGGATTTTCCGTAGTCCGTTAAATTATTCATTGTATAATGGCTCAGCGTTTCAAAAATGATTAATTCATTTCCCAAAACTGCCCCAAGATAGTCTTCAAGACATTGCTGCCCTTCTTCGCTCTCCCAATAACCGGATTCCAGCAGCTGGCGGGGAACCAAGGAAAAGCGCTTACATTTATTTGATTCGGCATATTCGATTTGCTGTCTGGTAATAGGGTTAACAGATCCGCTAATAACAATTAACGGTGCGTAAACGGTCTCTTTTTGAGGCCTTGTATGCGGAAAAATGGCACTTGCTAGCACCTTTGCAAACCCGGCGCATCCAATCGTTATGTTTAAAAGCTCCCTTTCCTTCAGGGCATTCCTGATTTGAAGCAAGTCTTGATCTGATTCGCTATCAAACAGCAATAAACCATCGTTTGCTTTGTCGATTCCGGCATAATGAGTTAGTTGAACCTTTATGTTTGCCTCGGCCTTAAGCCTTTTTGGAATATGGCTTTCTGTAACCGGCTCATAGGGATCTTGGCCAAACACGCTTTCGGAGACCAATTGTCCGTCGATATAAAGATTGCCGTCCCGAACGATGCGATGAATTTCCGGAAATGCAGGGATAAAAGGGATTTTCTGATTAGGAAAGTGATCCAGAACCGCCTTGATTTCACTGCTGATATTTCCTCTTAAAGCAGAATCAACTTTTTTATAAATGAAGGGCACTTGAATGTTTCTGGCTTGTTCCAGAAGCAATCGGATGGTTTGCCGGGAAGCATCAAATGACAGATATCGGCTTTCCGTATCAATCACCAAAACTTCCAAATCGTCTTCTAGCGATTTGTAGTCTATATCAAGCTCTGCTGTGACTAAGGTTTTTACGCCAAGATTCGCAAACTGAACGCCCGTATCTAAAGCTCCAGTGAAATCATCAGCGATGATCAGCAGTTTGAGCATCCACTCACCCCCTCTACCTCTTGCTTTTATTGTATAGCCATACCAAAAATTAATTAACCTTATACGAAAACAATATGTTTCTTTTTGAAACAAACGCTAAAAATAATATCTTTAAATTCAGGTGTGCATTATAATTGTTCATATATGAAACAATTTTGAGAAAGGGGAGTAGGGATGATGGGTAAAAAAATGAAGCTGCTTGGTATAGCGCCTTATGAAGAATTGAATCATTCCATGACGATTGTTGGTAATCAATTCGCGGACGAAATAGATGTAATTATTTATACGGCCGATTTGGAAGAAGGCCGGCAATTAGTATCTGAATTACCGCTAGAAAAATACGATGCTATTATATCCAGAGGCGGCACGGCCAGTTTGATTCATAAATCCGTCTCCATCCCTGTCATTGACGTTTCCATATCGGTTTATGACATTTTGGGCGCCATCAAGCTTGCCAATAACTATACGGACAATTTTGCCATTATAGGCTATCCAAGCATTACGGAAACGGCTCATCTGATCTGCGATATTTTGCAATACAATATTAAAATTATGACTATGGATAATTCTTCGGACGCCGGCGAATTGATCAGCCAATTAAAGGACGAAGGCTGCGAGATGGTGTTATGCGATGCCGTAACTCATAAAATGGCGCTGAGCAAATCGATAAATGCCATATTGATTACATCAGGAATTGAAAGCATTAAAAATGCTTATCAACAAGCTATTTCATTGGTGAATGACAGGAAAAAAATCAAACAAAAAAACGAGCTTTTAACGGCAGGCTTTCAAGCCCAATCGCAAAAAATAGCCATTTTTGATGGTGAGCGAAGAAGTGTTTTTTCAAACATTGATCCCAAATTGGAGCAATCCATTAGTCATTTTCTTACAACTAAAAAAGACTTTAACGGCGAGCGGCAATTGTATCATACGCATAATACCCAGGTTTATCAGTTGAAAATAAAACAGCTCGAGCTAGAGGAGGACTATTACCTTTGCGAAGTGAAAAATTCAACGCCTCCGCTTATCAACAATAGCTTTGGAGTGAAATACTACAATAAAGCTGAGATCGAAGAAATTATAAATAAAAAGCTTTTGTTTACCTCTTTTATTCAGGAATCCTCCAAAAGCCAGATCGAAAAGTTGGGCTCCTATTATAACGCCATGCTGATTTTTGGAGAAAGCGGCACCGCTAAAACCAGCTTGGCCTATAAAGCTTACCTGGAGCAAAAAAACCATACGAATAATTTGATTGTTGTCCAATCCGAGCTTGTTAACGAACGGACCTGGAAATATTTGCTCAACTCCTCGAACGGCCCTTTAGTGGAGATGGGCAATACCTTGTTGTTTAAAGATATCGAACAAATGAGCATTCACGATGTGGAAAAGCTGCTTGCCATCATTAGCAACACCAAGCTGCTGCAAAAAAATAATATTTTATTTACGTACAGTGTAAAAGGCGCGGATAAAAATAAACACATTTTTAATCTTATTAAAACAAATGTCGATTGCGGCACTATTTATTCACCGTCGATTAACGAACGAAAAAACGAGCTGTCCGGCATTATCACCCTTCTGCTCAACAAAACCAATATTGAATGCAACAAAAAAGTGATCGGCTTTGATCCCAAAGCGATAAGGGAATTGCTTAGCTTTGATTGGCCGGGAAATCTGAATCAATTAGAGCAATGCATTAAAAAGCTGGTCCTGTATTCAAATTCCTATTACATTTCAGAGCATCAAGTGCTGGAATTGTTGAAGCATGAAAGGGCCGAATTGCCGTCCGTCAATATTTCAACGAATCTGACACAAAATCTGGTTGAAGACAAAACGCTGTTTGACTACACAAGGGAAATTGTTTTGGCCATCCTTGATCAGAACAAGGGCAATCAGACAAAAACGGCTACGCAGCTAGGAATCAGCAGAACCACTCTATGGCGTTATCTCAAATGAATAACCTCAAAAAAAACAAGCTGGCCCCGCTATTACAGGCTTCAGCTTGTTTCGTTTTTTACGGAGTATTCAGATTCGTCCTAGTAAAAACCGGTAAGCCATTTGGTCGGCTTCATTTCCCATCGTTGGCCCATGATTAGCTTGGGAAACCGATATATACATCGCTTCCGCATCAGCGGATAACAAAGCTTTATACAGCATTTCACTTTGCTCAATAGGCACAAGCGGGTCTTGTCCCCCGTGCAGGATCAGGATTGGCGGACAATTGCGGTTTGCGTAGGTGATAGGACTGCATTTTTTCGCCAGCTCCACGTATTTCCAATCCTCGTCATCTGCATTGCCGCTTTCAATTAATTGATACAGCTCTTTTATTGATTTTTTCGATTTAGACAACCCCAAAATGTTAGATAATACATCATCGGCAGATTGGCTGGTATTGTCTACCTCTGTTCCAGACAGATTATTTGCGGATGCATTTACATTGCTTTTGATGAACTCGATCAGATCAGTTGGAGCGTAAAAAATCGTTGCTGCCTTTACCGCGCTCGTGTAGTCGAGATTGCCGCCTACATCGCCTTCCATTTCGCTGCAGTTTGCGCTCATAGCGACCATTGCGGCTAAATGTCCGCCTGCGGAGTTCCCCAATACGCCGATCCGTTCGGGATCAATATGGTATTTTTCTGAATTCGCTTTCAAAAATCGTATGACGCCCTTGCAATCATGGATACAAGCAGGGAAAGCAGACTGAGTGGACAACCGATAGGATGGCGATACGACTGTAAATCCTTGCTCTACTAATTTTACAAGCTCTCGAAAATAGACGGCTTTTTGAGTGACCTGCTGATATTCTCCATGCATCCAGCCGCCTCCAAAATAATAAACGATGCAGGGGCCAGGCTTATTTTGATTAAGATCCTGATAAATATCCATCTTCAGCGTGTAGGCTTCCCCATTGTCCAGGGTCACATCCGCAAAGGGAACATCTTTGAAGCGCGGCGGGCGTCCTGGAGGACATAATGGCTTTTTAGGCATCTGTTTCATTATATTTTCATCTCCTATATCCCTTTATTAACTTACAGGGAACAATAGCATCGCGCCGATCGTGAGCGCCAACAGTCGAATGAAATACATCGGAACTGAAAACATCCAGAAATGTGAAAGCTTGTATTTGCCCATCCCCAAAATCATTGCCGGCATTCCGTCAACTGGCATATACCCGCCGTTCCATGCAGATACCACAACTACAATTGCCGCTGCAGTTGGATTAAGTCCCAAGCTCATGCTGGTCGCAATAGCAATAGGCGCAAAAATAAATACAGAACCTATTGATGCTCCGGTAAATGTAGCGCAAGTACTCGTTAGAAGCGCGAAAATCAGAATAAGGAAAAACGGGCTGATATTTGTGCCAAATGAATTGGCTACATAGTCGCCGACCATAGCGGTAAAACCAGTTTCGGCCAAAGCATTGGCTACACCGATTACACCAGCCATCAGAAGAATGACGGGCGCTCCCATATTATCTCGTACTTCCTTAAAACCAAGTACATTGATGAATAATAAGAATGCACCTGCAAGACCAGGGATAACATATGCAGCATCTCCCAATACATTCATCAGCATCATACCTGCAACGCTTATGACAAAAGCAGCGATGGTGGCATATTCTTTCCATGCAGGCATAGTTTCAACCTCAGCCGCAGCGGCTGTCTCTTTCAGTCCATCCAGTTCCTCTTTAGAAGCAGGATAATCTGGCAGAAGCCGATAAGCGATCAAGGCCCAGGCTAAAAATCCAAGTGCCAGGATAAAATTCACAATCGCAAATTTTGACATAGAAAGCCCGCCGGTAAATCCGGATGTCTCAAGTACGCTTACAGTAAGCCCGTAAAAGAAAGCTACGTTAAATGGAACTAAGGGGTGATTCGTTGCAAATCCTAAAGGCAGCATCAGCTTGGATGTAGGCATTTTTTTGTTGTAAGGCATAGCGGCTACGATGGACAATATAAGTACGTAGTAACCGGTGGAACCCGCACCTGCCAGACTTGCCCCAAGCATAACGACTACAACTAAAAGAACGTAACTTTTATAGCCGCCCTTATTTGCTAAAGTAATCATAGCGGACTGAACCTTACCGATAAAATTTGTTTTCATAAGGCCTGCCATAACGACCATGAAGCCGGCAATCATGATAACGCTTGAATTAACGAAACCGGCAAAAGCCTCTTGAACAGAAGACAAACCAGTGACAACCAATAAAAGGCAAGCGAGCAATGGCGGTGCGCCAAAGGCAAATTTGTCCGACATGATCATGACAATCATTAAGACCAAAATACCAAGGGCCAGAATCATTTCTAGTGTCATTTTAGATTATCCTCTCTGTTTAGGCTTAGGTAGCTACAAAAAAATGAAAGCGCTTTATATTCAAAATAATAATCGTTTTTGATTAACTAAATAAGAAAATCAATGTTTAAATTCGTTTCATTTTGAAACGCTTTCATTGATAAAGGACTTTATTCAACAAATGAGGCATCCTACTGTTTCATTTAGTAACAATCCGGTCTATTACGCACCTTCATGACCTTCCTAATATGTAGCAGTTTCACCAGGAAAGTGATCCGGTATTCAAAACATTTCATACGCCGCCTTCAAGCATGTCTATCGTAAATTAGACTCTGTTTATTTCTTGCGTTATGCTAAATGTAAAACAAAAAGTCGTTTTGCGGGAGGCGGATCAGGCATGAACGGAACGATATTGGTAGTCGAGGATGAACGGAAAATTGCCAGGCTCCTGCAAATAGAGCTGGAAAGCGAAGGCTACGAGGTCAGACTTGCGCCGGACGGCGTGGAGGGCTGGGCGTCATACCGCGAAGGAGGTGTTTCGCTTGCGCTCCTGGATGTCATGCTGCCCGGCATTACCGGCCTGGAGCTGTTGGAGCGCATACGCGCCGTGGATGAACAAACGCCGATTATTATGCTGACGGCCAAAAGCTCGCTGTCCGATAAAGTGAACGGACTTGATCTAGGCGCCAACGATTATATGACCAAACCGTTTGAAATGGAGGAGCTGCTCGCCCGGATTCGGGTTTTGCTGCGCAAGCAGCCTGCAGCGGCGCCGGCTGGCGTTGAGGGCGAGCCCGGAGAGTGGCTGACGGCGTCGGATCTTAGGCTGAACATAAGTACGCGCGAAGTCGAGCGGGCGGGGAAAGCCATTGAGCTGACCCAGCGCGAATTCGATTTGCTGGCGTACCTTCTCCGTCACAAACGTCTTGTGTTAAGCCGGGATCAGCTGCTGGCGGAAGTGTGGGGCTACGATTATGCCGGAAATACAAATGTCGTAGACGTATACATTCGTTATGTCCGCAAAAAGGTGGATGAAGGTCATGCCGCTGAATTAATTCATACGGTGCGCGGGATCGGCTACGTGCTGCGGGAGGCCACATGAAGCTGGGCAGCAAAATCCATTTATATTCATCGGTGCTGTTTGCCGCGCTCCTGCTGGCTGCAAACGCTACGGTTTATATGGTTTTTTCCAACATGATGCTGAGCCGCGAAATGAACCAGCTCCTGGCGGAGACGGAGCAAGCGGCGGAAGCGTTAAGGACGGCGAATGATAACGTTGCGGTCAACGAATTGCTTCGGGCATACGTGCCGCTGAACGGGATGTTGGGCTGGGTCAAAGCTGGCGGAGGCTCAGGAGCGTTCGTGACATCGGGGAGCGAGACCGAATTAAGCCGTCAGAAGGAGGCCTTTTACAACGAACGCCGCAAAGAGCAGGTCAGCATCAACGGAAACCGGTACGGCTTAGTATCCATTCCCGTTATCGCCTCCGATGGGGCGGTAGCCAACGTGCAGGCGACATCAAGCCTGGAGGAGCTGATGGAACTGCTGCATATTCTCCGGCTGGTGCTGATCAGCGTGTCGGTCGCCGTGCTGGTGCCGGTGGCCATTTCAAGCGGGGTGCTGGGCAGGGTGCTAATGAGGCCAATTAGAGATATGACCGGCACGATGCGGCGTATTATTCGCAGCGGAGAGTTTGTCCAGCTCAAAAATAAGGGCAAATCGCGCGACGAGCTGGCGGCTATGGGCGAAACCTTCAACGAGATGATCGCTTTGCTGGAGGATAGCTTTGTCCGGCAGGAGCAGTTTGTATCCAATGCCTCGCATGAGCTAAAGACGCCGCTCACTATAATCGAAAGCTATTCCAGCCTGTTGAAGCGCAGAGGCGGGGAGCGGCCCGAGCTGCTTCAGGAATCCATCGAGGCGATTCATTCCGAGGCCGTCCGGATGAAGACGATGACGGAGCAGCTGCTTTTGCTTGCTACATCCAGAAGGGAATGGAAGGCGAATATGGAGGTGCTGGAGCTGCTGCCGTTTGCGCGGCAGGCTGCCGCTGTATTTTCCAATGTATATGACCGGGAGGTTGTCGTGGAAGGCCCGCTCGATGAGCGCTGCGAAGGCATTGCCGATGTGGACATGCTCAAGCAGGTGCTGTTTATTTTGCTGGATAATGCCCGCAAGTATAGTCAGGGACCGATTGTTTTGGAGGTTGGCGAGCTTCAGGGTCGGGGCGAAAGCTATTTGTCCGTAAAGGACAAAGGCATTGGCATATCGGCGGAGGAATTGCCCAAGGTGTTCCAGCGTTTTTACCGGGTTGACAAGGTGCGCGGGCGAGATGGAGAACAAGAGGGAGGAGCGGGGCTGGGACTGTCGCTTGGCAAGGTTCTGGCCGATGCTTTTGGAGCAAGGCTTGTGTTGGAAAGCGAGCTGGGCGTAGGCACAACCGCTACGATTATTTTGGGACAGGCGGGAGAACTGCCTGAACGCGAATACAGCCGGGAGGCTTGAAAATCGCTTGAAAACCGACATTAACGTAAAGCTGACAAGGAGAATTAAGGACTAGCTTAAGCATAAAGCTGACAGGGAGGTGATGGAGACATGAGGTTAAGGAGAGGCAGGCTGCTGGCTGTTTTAATAGCTGCGGCTGGTTTAGCTCTGTGGGCGGCGCTTGCAATTCTGCAGCCGGGACCCGGGACTCGGCTGACGCTGGTTGAGGCCGAGCGCAAGGTGCTGAGTCAATATGACGGAACTATTGTGGAAATGACTCCAAAAGGTTCGGCTTATATCCTCCAGCTTAAATCGGAGCAAGGGCTGTACGAGCTGACTGTCGAAGGAACGCCAGCCCAAATCACGGGCATTCGCTCACTGGAGATTTATTCTACGAAGGAGCCGTCCGGCAGTCCTGCGCCGAAGCCTACCGATGAAGTGCCGGGTACGGCAAGTCCAACGACGGCGCCGTCCCCGACACCAGGCAGCGGTACGGAAACCCCTGTTTCCAGCCCGCCTTCTTCGCCGGCTCCATCCCAGGCCGCAACAGCAAAACCTTCCGCAACGCCTGGACCCTCTTCGCCGTCATCCAAGCCTACCTCCAATCCCGCAATTCTCATTTCGGAGGAGAAGGCCGTTGCTTTGGCGTTGAAGAAGGTTCCGGGCACCGTCAAGGATGTGGATAAGGAGAACGAGGGCGGACGATGGTATTATTTTGTGGAGATTGAAACGAAGGACGGGCGCGAAGCGGATGTGCAGGTAAATGCGGCGTCCGGGGCCATTGTATCCGTAACCTGGGATGATGACGATGATGGCGAATAAGGCCTGAAGCATTTTATCATCAAATTCTAATCTTTCTGTAATGGTTCTCTTAGAATGCGGAGCTAAAGTAGAGGTATGGAAAAGAACAGAAGCAAACGCAGCTCGTAAGATGAATCATAAAAACAGGAGATGATGAAGATGATAAGCAAAAAAAAGGGCTGGATTATCGGCTTGGGATTAGTTGTTGCATTGGGAGGGACAAGCGCGGCGGTGGCTGCGGATGCGGCAGGCTCCTATATAGGCAAAGCAAAAGCCAAGCAAATTGCCTTGAAGGAGGTTCCGGGGACCGTAATCGACATTGAGCTGGAGCATAATCGGGACGGTGTATATTATGAGGTGGACATTGATCGCGAGAATAGCTATCAGGAAGCGGATGTATATGTAGATGCCTACACCGGCAAGGTGCTGAGAGTGGTCAACGACGATGACGACGCTCCACGGAATGTTTCGCCTGCAGCATCGGCGCCCGCAACAGCTTCGCCTTCCAAGGCATCCCCGTCCGCAACAGCCGCTCAGTCAACGAGCACTCCTTCAGCAGCTCATTCGCCATCGGCATCTTCGGCGTCAGCCACAAGCAATGCCAAGCCATCCAGCGCTAAGCCATCGACGGCAAAACCGTCGCCAACGGCGGCATCCGCCGGCGCTTCCTCGGCTGCGGCAAATGAGATAACCAAGGAGCAGGCCGTAAAATTGGCACAGGCGGCTGTGAAGGGCGGCGAGCTCATCCGTGTCTCGACTGATCGGGATGACGGCATTTTGGAATATGAAGTCAAGCTGAAATTGGCACGAGGCTATGCCGAGGTGGAGATAGCGGCGGTCACTGGCAAGGTGCTTGATATTGATTACGACGATTTCGACAACGACGATGATTATGATGATGACGATTTTGACGATGATGATTACGACGACCATGACGATGATAATTGGCATGACGATGATCGCCGCCGGGGATAATGCTTCCCTGTAATACAGAGCTGCAAACAGGCTAGCTAGCGATTCCATTAGGAATAGGCTAACTAGCCTGTTAAAAAATGAATTAGTTCGCGGGACTCAATGGAGTATATTGCACATATTCGCGAGAAAAAACAATCGGATGGTTAAGTACTCCAATCGATTGCTTTTTCTAATTTCGGATTAAATGGTCCTGTACCCTTGCGGTAAAGATCCCGTACGGCGAATTCGTCGAATTTGAGCGAGTGTTAATCGGGAGCGGGAGATAATTAAGGAATCGGGTTCTTCTCCCCGTATAATGTCGTCTAAATCGCGAATATTCGTCGTTCCTCTAAACACGCGAAAATTACCTCTGAAGTTCGGGCGGTCGAACAACACAAGAGTCGCATTCGAACTTGGAGAAAAGAATCGCAAACTTCCGATGTCATCGTAAAGCCTCTCTAAATTGCGAATGCCTACGTTGCCACGCCATACGAACCTGCGCCCGCGATAGTTTTCTTCGCTGTAAAGGAATAAGCGGGGATATACCACCTGTTGGGAAATCATTGATTTCATGCTTGGCTACGCCTCCTCTATTCTATTCAATTCAATATATGAATAGAAAGAAAGAGGTGATTGTACGAAAGCCTCCCGTTTTATCCCCATTATTTGATGTCCTCTCTTGGCGAACAGCCATCCTGAACTAACCGCCGTTCTCCTTCGATCGCGATCCGATCAAGTAGCCGATAATGGTTGATTCGACTGGAAGCACGACTAACGTCCACATCTCCTTTAAGCCGAAGCTGGGGGAACGGTATGTCTCCGGCGTCAATGTATAGATGAGCGCAATGAGAAGGACGAATAAGGCAATCGTGCCTACTATATACAGGCGAACATTGTCGCCCGATCCGAAAAATTTACCTAGAAAACCGAGCTCTGCTCTTCGTTTCTCGCTTTCGGCATTTGCCGCTATAATTTTGCTTGCGACCTTCGGGTCCTGGATTTCGAGTTTATTCATGAGTCGGAACCCCCTCTCCCGCATAAAAGGTGAAGATCAGCGCCCAGGAAGAGGCATCGGAATTAACGGTAATCTCGTAACGCAGCGAAAGTTTCCGGTTGTTCATAACCCCAAGATGAATCATGTCTGAGCTGCCGATCGGCTTGCCTCTCGGGAAGTTGATGCATGTAATGCGTACTTCATTATGTTTAACGAGACTGATATCTGTCGTGAAATCATTTCGCTCCTGATCGTATTCGATACAAAAAACAAACACAAGAGGATCGTTTTCCTCCGACAACACGATTTCGATCGGGTTCATCTCGTAGGCGAATACTCTGCCGTGATAGACGACTTCGAAGCTTCCTGACGTAATTTTCATTGTAACCCCTCCACAACGATTTGACCTGCCCGCATTTTTTCTTCTTCTATTCTACGAGAGCGATGGCTTGGACATGACATCCCCGACGAAAGGAGTTAGTGGAGTACGCCTCCAAGCGGCCGATTTTCCCGTACATAGGTGAGCATTATGTACTTAATAGCTATCACCAGCTCTAGCCTCAACAGTCACTTCTTGGACCCAAAATTAGTGTGTATCGCCCCTAAACTAAAAGTTGATATATCCTGCGTTTCATTGATATCACCCAAACGCATCTTTTAGATAAACTGAATGTAAGGAAATGCTGGAGATTGTCAAATGAGCTATCGGCGAGCGGGCAGTCTCTTTTTGCTATGAAATTGTGGACACGGGGTGATTTAAGCGCGATGAAAAAACAAGCCTTTAATCCGTATTTACCCAGTTATGAGTATATACCGGACGGGGAGCCGTATGTTTTTGGGGACAGGCTGTATGTTTTTGGCTCGCATGACCGGTTTAACGGAAAGCTTTTTTGCATGAACGATTACGTATGCTGGTCCGCACCGGTGGATGATCTTAGTGATTGGCGATACGAGGGTGTTATTTATAGGAAGAAACAGGACCCTCGAAATAAGATGGGACTACAACAGATGTTTGCGCCGGATGTGGCGAGAGGGGGGGACGGCAGGTATTATCTGTATTACACTGTAGCGTTCAGCAGCGTGATGTCGGTCGCCGTTTGCGACACGCCGGCTGGCAAATACCAGTTCTACGGATATGTAAGCCGCCCGGATGGCGAGCTGCTCTGGAATAAAAGCGGGGACCCCATGTTGTTTGATCCCGGTATTTTTGTCGATGATGACGGCTGCGTCTATCTCTATTCCGGCTTTGCGCCCAGACGCAGCGTCCCATTTCCTCTGACAGGATGGAAGAGACGCTCCAACAAAGGCGGATATGTCATCCGGTTGGAACAGGATATGGTTACGGTTATCGGCGAGCCAAAGCTGCTTTTTCCAAAAGCCGGGGAAGCGGGGGGAACCGGGTTTGAAGGACATGAGTTTTTTGAAGCCAGCTCTATGCGGAAAATAGGGGAAACCTATTATTTTATTTATTCGTCGGTTAACGGGCATGAGCTTTGTTACGCTACGAGCAGCAGTCCCATGGGAGATTTCACTTATGGAGGAACGCTGGTCAGCAACGGAGATTTGTTTCTGAACGGAGCCGTCTCCGACCGGGACGCCTTGAATTATATCGGCAACAACCACGGCAGTCTCGTACAGGTTAAGGATCAGTGGTATGTGTTCTATCATCGGCAAACCAACCGCCATCATTATTCCAGGCAGGGACTTGCGGAAAAGATCGTCATTCGGGAGGACGGAAGCATTCCCCAGGCTGAACTGACAAGCTGCGGTCTGAACGACGGTCCGCTTCAGGGAAAAGGGGAATATTCATCTCATATCGCCTGCCATCTCATGTCGGGCCAGGGCGCGGGCAGGTATGGCGTCTATTTTGGCGGCGTCTCCTTCCGCACACATCCCTATTTTACTCAAAGCGGAAGGGACAGAGAGGACAAGCCGGATCAGTTTATAGCCAACATGAGGGATGGAGCAGTCGCGGGGTATAAATATTTTTGGATAGAGGATGTTAAGGAAATCGCGGTTTGCGTACGCGGCAGCGCAAGCGGAATAATGAGCGTATCCAACGCTTTGGGGGAAGCTCCTTTTGCCCAAATACGCATAGAGCCAAGCAAAGATTTTACCTATTATAAAACGACTAAAGATAGAACGACGAACATGCCAGACTGCAAAAGCGGCAAGCAGGCCCTCTACTTTTGCTTCAAAGGGTCGGGCAAGCTGGATTTTCGGTCATTCGTTTTGGGATAGCCGGCAGCCTTTGGAGAAACGGCCAGGCTGGCATTTTCTGTTACATTCTCACGCCTAGTTTATGCCACTAAACTAAAAGTTACCCCCCTTAACTTTTGGTTGATTTAACTTGGGCACCTTATGCGTTAAACTTACAGTGCAATTGAAAACGCGCGCAAAACTTTTCATTGTACCGACATGAAAGCGATTCAAAATTATTTTTACTGGGGGAACAAAGATGGCGGGGAAAAAAGGAAAGAAATTTAAGATTATAATAAGCTCATTGTTGTCTCTCTTGCTGCTTCTTGGCGTAGGGACAAACATTGCGCTTGCTTATTACTCGGATGTCATTACATCCTATTTCAGCAAAATCGACATTACGACGCCTGAAGCAAAGGATGCTCGTGCAAAGTCGATCAATGTATCACAGCTGATTACGGACGAAGGCATCGTCCTTCTTCAGAACAAAGACAACATGCTGCCGATGAAGGACAACAAGAAGGTTAACGTGTTCGGCTGGAGCTTTACGGCGCCAGTATACCTGGGATCCGGCTCCGGCGCAGCGGATGCTTCCACGGCCGTAACGCCAAAAGCGGGTCTTGAAGCAGCAGGCTTCGAGGTTAACCAGCAATTGTATGATGACTACGTGGCAACTGGCATTCAAAGACCGGTTTCGGGAATTGAAGGCTACGACTGGACGATTCCTGAGCCTGTAGCAGCTGATTTCTATACTGACGAAAGAATGAAGCAAGCCACTGAATTTTCGGATACTGCCATTATTTTCATCGCTCGCGCAGGCGGCGAAGGCAGAGACCTGCCAACTGTACTGGACGGCGAAGATACGTATGATCCTAACGGCTCGACAATGGGACCAAGCGGCGAGCGCTTCGGTAATGCGGATGATTTGAACCCTGACAAGCATTACCTGGAGCTGAGCACACGCGAGCTTGGAATGATTGACGCGGTTACGAAAAACTTTGACAACATTGTTTTGATTGTCAATGCTTCCAACACGTTCGAATTGGATTGGGTGAAAAACTACAATCAAATTAAAGGTATTGTGACAGTTGCGGGACCGGGTCAAACCGGCTTTGCTTCCCTGGGCAAGGTGCTTTCGGGCGAACTTAATCCATCCGGCAGAACTGTTGACGTGTTTGCGACCGATCTTCTGGATGCGCCAGCCGCCAAAAACTTTGGCGATTTCAGCTACGTTCTGGATAATGGAGACGGCTCATATTCCGTAGCTGCCGACAAAAACAAGGTTGCATTGACTTACGTCGATTACGCAGAAGGCATTTATGTGGGCTACCGTTACTATGAAACAGCGGCAGCGGAAGGCGCTATCAACTACGACGAAAAGGTTTCCTTCCCGTTTGGTTATGGCCTTAGCTACACGACGTTTAGCCAAGAGGTTGTAGCAGACAGCCTGGTATGGAACGATAACGAGATTAAAGTGGATGTTAAAGTAACGAATACTGGAAATGCAGAGGGCAAAGAAGTGGTTCAGCTCTACTATTCCGCGCCATACACGGGCAAAATCGAGAAGTCATCGATCGAGCTTGCAGCATTCGCCAAAACCGGGCTTCTCAAAGCGGGAGAATCGGAGACGGTCACTCTGTCGTTTAAAGTGGAAGACATGGCCGCTTACGATTACAAGGGTGCTTACAGCAGCGCGGGTTCCTATGTACTGGAGCCAGGCGACTATCAATTGTACCTGATGAACAACTCGCATGACAAAATCGCCGACGTAAGCTCCAAAACGCTTGCCGAAGTGGTATATAACGAAACAGGACGTCCAAGCGACGACCAGGTTGCCGTTAATCAGTTTGATGATCTCGTAACCGGCTTGGGAAGCATCGAGGAGTATCTTTCCCGGGCAGACGGCTTTGCCAATATCGATGCCATTAACCGCAGCAGCAACTATGAAGTGACGGATGCCGATGGTGCCAAAAAGCAAGTAAGAGGCATGCTTGTGGATAACGCATTTGTCGATTTCGTCAATGGAAAACGTTACGACATTCCTGCCGATGTGGAGCAAAATGCGCCAACGATGGGCAAAGATAACGGCAAAAAGCTGAGCGACTATGTTGGCGTAGACTACAACGACGCTAGCTGGAACGAACTGTTGGATCAGCTTTCGCTTTCTGATCTGGTTTCGATCGGCACATTGGGCGGATATCGCACGCTTGAAGTACAATCCGTAGGCAAACCTGCCACGGTAGACTATGATGGACCAGCAGGCATCAGCGCGCTTCTTTCCAAGGACCCAATGTCCGGCGTTGCTTTCCCGTCCGAGGTTATGCTTGCTCAAACGTGGAACGTAGAGCTTGCGGCAGCAATGGGCGACGCGGTAGGCGCCGAGGCTGTAGCCTATGGCGTTTCCGGCTGGTACGCTCCGGGCGTTAACACTCACCGCAGCGCATTTGGCGGCAGAAACTTTGAATATTATTCCGAGGATGCTCTGCTCTCCGGTAAATTTGCCGCAGAGACAACCAAGGGCTACCAAAGCCATGGCGGCTTCGTCTACATGAAGCATTTTGCGCTTAACGATCAGGAAAACAACAGGGTAAAAGGCGTTTTGACCTGGAGCAATGAGCAGGCGATTCGCGAGATCTACCTGAAAGGCTTTGAATACGCGGTAAAAGAAGGCGACGCTCACGGCGTTATGTCCAGCTTTAACAGCATCGGCAATACATGGGCTGGTGCAAGTCCGGCTTTGCTGAAGGAAGTGCTTCGCAAGGAATGGGGCTTCAAAGGCGTTGTCAATACAGACTTCTTCATTAATGTTTCTTATCCGTATATGATTGCTGATCTGGCTTTCCGGGCGGGGAACGACATTCTTCTTACCGGCGTTGCGCCGTTTGGCGTGCCGGAAATCGACAGCAAGAGCATTGATACGCAATTGGCGATGAGAGAAAATGCACACAACGTTCTTTACACCGTAGCGAACAGCAACGGCATGGAAAACGGACTGAGCACGGATCTGCCGCAATGGGCGGTCATCACCATCATTATTGACGTTGTTGTAGCGCTTGGCATTATTGCCGGCTTCTACTTCCTGTTCCGGAAACGCAAGCCTGCAGCGGGACAACCAGCTTAATAGCAGCTCTTTTCAAAAAAAGCAGCGGCACTCCATAGGGGTGTCGCTGCTTTTGCACGTCTTTAAATCCCTCAGTTGTCCGTAAAATGGATAAATGGTTGACAACGTTTACAAAACAGTTCTATAATTTATATGCAATTAATGAAACCCATTTCATAAACAGTGAAATCGCAGGAATTCAAAGATTCACCGCTGCCTCGACCAACTATTGTTTTTTATAAAGAAAGGAAAGAGATGGATGACTCAAACGGTGGAGAAAAAAAGAGATCTGACGTCGGCCGATCAATCGCGTCATGAGGCTTACATCAGCTACGACGCCAAAAGCTTTACGATTGGTGAAAAACGCGTATTTTTAAATATTGCTTCGATTCATTATTTCCGCATGCCGAAGCAGGAATGGCGGGAAGTGCTGGTCAAGGCCAAGCTTGCAGGCATGAACTGCATCGATACTTATTTTGCATGGAACGTGCATGAGCCTCAGGAGGGCCAGTGGAACTTCGAAGGCGATAACGACTGCGGCGCTTTCCTGGATTTGTGTGCAGAGCTGGGGTTGTGGGTCATTGCCCGTCCGGGTCCGTTTATTTGTGCGGAATGGGACTTCGGCGGTTTCCCGTATTGGCTCAAAACAAAGGAGAATATCCGCTTCCGTATAAACGACGAGGTGTATCTGCACTACGTCAACCGTTATTTTGATCAGATTGGTGCAATCATTTCCGCGCGTCAGATTACAAAAGGCGGAAGCGTCATTCTGGTGCAGGTTGAAAATGAATATGGCTATTTGGCGGATGACGCATCCGGCAAACTATATATGAACAGCCTCCGCGACGGTCTGCTGGACCGCGGCATCGACGTCCCGCTCATTACATGCGAGGGCGGAGCCGAAGGCACTATTGAAGGCGCTAACTTCTGGTCGGGCGCCAACGGGCACTACGAAAAGCTGATGCTTAAGCAGCCGGATGCGCCCAAGATCGTGACGGAGTTCTGGACGGGCTGGTTCGAGCATTGGGGAGCGCCGTCGGCCACTCAGAAAACGCCTGAGCTGTATGAAAAAAGAATGATGGAAATCATTCGCGCCGGCTTTGATGGAATCAGCCACTACATGTTTTTTGGCGGCACCAATTTTGGCGGATACGGCGGACGCACGGTAGGAAGCAGTGACATCTTTATGGTGACCTCCTACGATTATGATGCTCCGCTATCCGAATACGGCCGGGTAACGCCAAAATACCGGATGTCAAAAAAAATCTCGCTGTTTGCTACCGCGTTGGGGCAATTGCTGTTGGAGTCGGAGCCGATTGAAAATGGCGAGGCTCGCGGCGGCTCGGGACTTCGTCTTCAGGGCAGAGAGTGGAACGGCCAGAAGATTTGGTTTGCGGAAAGCCTCAAAGAGGAGAAGGAAGGCTTCTCCATTACGCTGGAAAAAGGCCGCACGATACCGGTTTCGATCAGGCCGGGACAAATTGTTCCCGTTATCGATCGGCTGGAAGTCGGCTCCGGTCTTCGGCTAACCTGCGGCGGTTTCCTGATCGGAAACGATATAATTGGCGGTGTCCGCACGCTCATTCTCGCCGGAGAGGATGGACAACGCAGCCATATCCAGTTCGAATCGGATCAAAGCATACAATACAGCAGCGACGGCATTGTGCTGGCAGAGAGCAGTGCAGAGGGACGCAGCCTGACGCTGGATGTTTTCCATTTCCAAACCCCGCAGCGCATAACAATCAAAAGCGGCGGCGAACAGGTAGAGGTTATTGTACTGAACGGCTATATGTCTGACCGCGCTTGGAGAATTGTGGGCGAAAGCATAGCCTGGGCAATCGGCTGGGATGACCTTGACCTGAATGGTCAAGGCGGAGTGGACGGAGTTTCGGAACGTCCCGATGGAGATAAGCTGCTTCTGGGCGATTGGGGCGGCAAAGAGTCCGGAACACTTGCGGCTGACCTTGCCTTGTATGAGCATCCACCAATCCAGGCGCCAGTTCTTTCGGACTGGAAAACAAAAAGCCTGAACCTGAAGGAGCTGAAGGCGGGAGAAATTTCGCCGCAGCCGCGCGGCTTCGCAGAACTGGATAGAGAATTTGGCTATCTGATCTACAGCAGCGAAGTCAATGTGCCGCAGGAGCAGGAAAGCACGCTTGTATTTTCCGCGGTTCAGGATTCCACGCGTATATATGTCAACGGCGTCGAGCAAGCCATGGTCCGCCAGGTTGGAGCCGCATATGCAACGATCAAGCTCCCTCAAGGCCGCAGCAAGCTCCAATTGCTTGTGCAGCATATGGGAAGCCTTAACTTCTCCCCTTATCTGGGAGAGGAAAAGGGTGTTTTTGGTCCCGTCTATCTGGATGGCGCCGCGCTTGATCTGAGAAGCGGCTGGTTATGCAACGGGGAAAGCTTTGACTTGGATGAAGTTCAGGACGGCAGCTTTTCCGCTCCGCTTACACGGACCTTCGAACTCGACGGAAATGAAGGCGCGATTCTGGTTGGCGCAATCGCGAGCGGCTTGAAAATTAACGGCAAGGAAGTACATCTTGAGGCGTACCATAACTGGTTTGCATTCCATTATGTTGACATTTCCGATTATGTTGCAGAAGGCGTCAACAAGATTGAAATGCCGGGCTTTAAAACGCCAATGAATCGACTTGACCTATTGACCTACAGCAAGCAAAAGGAAGTGACTGGCTGGTCAATATTGCCGCTGGAGGAACCAAGCGCATCTCCTGCGGCTTTGGAAAAGGCGACCGTAGAAGCGGCTCCGACCTGGTTCAGCACAACCTTCGACATGCCGGCAATCCCGAAAAGCATTCATCCCAAGCTCAAGCTGAGGCTGACAGGCATGAGCAAGGGTTATGTGCTGCTTAACGGCCACGATTTGGGCCGATACTGGCAAATCGGGCCGCAAGAGGATTACAAGCTTCCGATGGACTGGCTGAAGAAAAGCGGCAATGAACTGACTCTGTTTGATGAGCAAGGCAAGAAGCCATCCCATGTGCGTCTGTTGTTCGATGATCAGTCGGACTGGCGCTGGAGCGCTCTCTAACGAGGAATTAAACAGTTGCGATTGAGGGCAGGATTTCCGCCGATTGGCGGACCTGCCCATCATATGCCTCTATCAGCCTGTGTCATAGCTTGGGTAATTTTGTTATAATGATACGAGAATTGGTCGCAGGAAGGAAGCGTTCAGCTTGAGAGAGGTCACGATATATGATATTGCCAAGGAGGCTAAAGTATCGGTCGCAACTGTTTCGCGCGTAATCAACGATACCGCTCCAGTTAAAGGAAGTACCCGCGCCAAAATTGAAGAGCTGATTAGCAAGTACAACTTCCAGCCCAATGCCATGGCCAGGAGTCTGCTAAAGAAAGAAACCGGTATCATTGGCGTTATCGTGCCTGACTTGACGAACCCCTTTTTCCCTGAGGTTTTTGCTGGGGCAGAGGAGGAGGCGCAATCGTCCGGTCATACCTTTCTGCTCAGTAATTCAATCGGCGATACGCGAAAAGAATCGGAATATCTCAGCATTATGCGCGAGAAGCGTGTGGACGGCATTATGTTTTTAGGCGGGCGCATTAACTTGAAGCAATGCGACGAGCATCTGGTTCAGGAGCTTGTTCAGCATGCTAGCGTTATTCCGACAGTGCTTGTAAATGGCGAGTTGAAAAATTCAGGCCTGATTCGGGTTGCTACGGATGAATCGTTCGGGACTGCTCTGGCCGTGCGGCATTTGGCTCAATTGGGGCACAAGAAAATCGGTTTTATCGGCGGCGAAAACCACATGACAACAACCTCCATTAAGCTGCGGGCCTTCCGTAAAACAATGAAAGAGGAAGGACTGGAGGTTTGCGAGGATTGGATTCTGCCGGACAGCTTCTCTATTGAATCCGGCAAACGGCAAATGCTGAAGCTGCTTTCCATGAAGGAAAAACCAACCGCCATCTTTTGCGTCAACGACTATACCGCGATCGGCGCCATTAAGGCGGCGACGGAATCCAGGCTCTCCGTGCCCGACGACATATCGATAGTTGGATTTGACGATATTCCATTATCCCATCACTTTATTCCCGAGTTAACCACCGTGTCCCAGAAAGCGCATGAATTGGGACGGACGGCCATCAAGGTGCTTCAAGCTATGATGAATAAGGAAAAGGTCAAAAAACTAACCACATTGGAGCCTCATCTGGTAGTCCGGCAAAGCACATCAGCTCCTGTACAGCCATAAGCCATTTGTGCCGCTTTCCTCAAAATGACGGGTTTACGCTATCACCGAGCGTAACCCGTTTTTTTTATCCTGATTTTGTTATTGACCGCGAAGTCGTTACAGGCTATAATGAAAAGGGTTTCATGAAAGCCCTTACAATTATAAAAGGAGGGCACAAAAAAGGCGGAAACAAATAAAGCTTTTGTGCTTGATCACGTGGTTTATACTTACTTAGGGGAGCGTGTCTAACAGTGAATGAGATGCAGAAAAAGAAGTCAACTTTACTCGTTATGGTAACAGCAATCGCCACAATTCTGGCAGCTTGCAGCGGGGGCAACAGCGCACCAAGTCCAACGGCCAGCCAGCCTGCGGCAAATGAGGAAACTCCGGCGCCGACAGAAGCGGCCGAGGAGCCCAAGGAAGTGAATTTGAACGGACGGGAAATTCGGATCTCCAACTGGTGGGATGCCACTCCTGCCAGCGATTCCGAGGCGGATGAATTGGCCCGTGAACGCATTAAAGCCGTTGAAGAAAAATATAATGTAAAAATATCTTATGTAAATACAGAATACGGCGTCACCTCCGAAAAAATTTCATCGACCGTTTTGGCCAACGATCCGTTTGCTGAAATTGTGCGAGTGCCTGACGGAGATATCTGGGGCTTGATGCAAGGCGGATTTTTGACACCGCTTGACGATTATTTGAAAAATACCAAAATCGCGCCGGAAGTTATCGACTCCATGCGCTTTGGCGGAGACAAAATTTACGGCTTGATGGGCTGGTATACGCCAAACGACAACGGCATGTTCTATAACAAGCGGATCTTTAAGGAAGCCGGCATTAAAGACCCTCAGCAGCTTATGGAAGAAGACAACTGGAATTGGAACACCATGCTTGATGCAGCGAAAAAGCTGACAGTAGACACAAATGGCGACGGTAAAATGGATCAATACGGACTTTCAGGAGCTTATTATGTATTCCATGAGATGCTGATCCCAAGCAATGGCGGTAAGCTTTATGATGAAGCGACCCAGAAAGCGGCTTTTGACTCTCCGCAAGCTATGGAAGCGCTTAACTTCCTGTATAGCCTGTATAACGAGCATAAGGTTATCAAGGCAAACGAAGGCAACGACTGGGAGGACCCTTCCAAGTACTTCTCGGAAGGCAACATCGCTATGTATCCCGGCGGCTTATGGGAAGTTGAAGGTCGTATTCAAGGTAAGCTAAAGGATGATTGGGGTTATGTTTACATGCCTAAAGGCCCTCAAGCAACCGCTTATTTTGATGTTGTAAACAGCACAGAAAGCTTTGTTATTCCAAAAGGGGTTAAGGATGCGGATATCGTTGTGAAGATTTGGGAGGAGCTTCAGGATTTCGACAATTGGAAGCAAAACCACAGACTGTGGCTGGAAACCATATTGCCGGATGAAGCTTCGATCGCTAATGCCATGGACGATAATGGAAAAGTAATCAGAGTTACGGATGCTCGCGCAGGCGGACTGGGCGTCAAAAACATTCTGGGAAGCGTTACCGAGAAATTTGTTAAGGGAGAGGTTACTCCTTCGACAGGCGTTGCCCAGGTTATTGATTCCGCGCAAGCCGGCATTCAAAAGGTGCTGAGAGGCGAGCCGGATAAAAAAGAATAACGAGCTGCAATTCATACTATAAAAACAAAAAAATGGGCTGTCTTGAAAACGTAATCTTTTCGAGAGACAGCCCACTTTTAGTATTGACCAGAAAAGGCGTAAGAGATATAATGAAATGGGTTTCATGAAAACCTTTACACTTAATGGGGTCGATATTTAGAAAGCGCTCTTTCACAAACGGTGCGCGGGAATTGCGACTTCACAAGGTGCATAGGTTTGTGTTATGGATAATGGGTTTTTATTAATGATCAGGAAAGGGTGTTGAGCAATGAGAGAAATGAAACACAAGAAATCGACTTTACTGATTTTGCTTACCGCAGTGGCCACAATGTTGTCGGCATGCAGCGGCGGCAACAATGCGCCAAGCGCATCGGTAAGCCCGTCGCCGACAGCGTCAGAGGAGGCTCCAGCGCAAACGGAGGCTGCCGAAGAGCCGCTGGCCGTTGACCTGAACGGTCGCGAAATTCGAATTTCGCATTGGTGGGATGCAACTCCAGTCGGGGATTCCGAAGCGGATGAGCTGGCTCGCGAGCGCATTAAAAAGGTCGAAGAAAAATACAATGTCAAAATTTCGTATTTGAATACAGAGTATTGGTCCACTTCCGAGAAGCTGTCCTCCTCTGTTTTGGCCAACGAGCCATTCGCTGAAATCGTTCGTTTGCCCGATGGCTTTATCTGGGGTCTGATGCAAGGCGGTTTTCTGACGCCGCTTGACGATTATCTGAAAAACTCCCGTATAGCGCCTGATGTAATCGATTCCATGCGCTTTGGCGGCAAAGAAGTATATGGCCTTGAGGGCTGGTTCAACGCTAATGATACCGGCTTGTTCTATAACAAGCGGATTTTCAAGGAAGCTGGTCTGAAAGATCCTCAACAATTGCTGGAAGAGGATAACTGGAACTGGAATTCGATGCTTGATGCAGCGAAAAAGCTAACCGTTGACAATAACGGCGACGGTAAAATGGATCAATACGGTCTGGCTGGCGCGCATTATGTTTTGTCCGAATTGCTGATCGCAAGCAACGGCGGCAAAATTTACGATGAAGCAAACAAAAAAGTGGGCTTTGATTCTCCGGAAGCAATGGAAGCGCTCAACTTCCTGTACGGCTTGTACAACGAACATAAGGTTATCAAAGCAAACGAAGGCAACGATTGGGAAGACCCTGCAAAATATTTTGCTGAAGGCACAATCGCCATGTATCCCGGCGGCCTGTGGGAAATCGAAGGCCGTATTCTTGACAAGCTGAAAGACGAGTGGGGCTATGTGTACCTGCCGAAGGGTCCTCAAGCATCCAGCTACTTTGATCCGGTAGGTCAAACAGCAGCTTATGTTATTCCTAAAGGTGTTAAAGACGCCGACGTTATCGTGAAAATTTGGGAAGAGCTGCAAGATTTCGACAACTATAAAGAAAACCACAGACTGTGGCTGGAAAACGTATTGCCTGACGAAACTTCCATTGCCAATGCTATGAACGACGACGGCAAGATTCAACGCCTGTTCGGCGGACGCTTCGGCGGACTGGGCATTAAAGACCAGTTGGATTCCGTTACCGAAAAATTCGTGAAGGGCGAAGTTACTCCTTCTACTGGCGTTGCACAAGTCATCGGGCCTGCGCAAGCCGCAGCCGAAAAAGTATTGAGCGGCGAGCAAGACAAGGAATAGCACAATCTTCCACTGTACCAAAAAGTTCGAGTACAAACAGCCGGTTTTTGGAATTGACTGTTTGAACAACCTCTCAAGCGGCAGCCAGCCGTTCCTCCCTAATCGGAGGAACTGGCTGGCTGCCGTAATCATCATAACTTCGCTAGCCTGGTAAAGGAGGGAATTGGGTGAAAATCGCATTATCCCGAATGACGGTCACCTGGACAGTAGTAATCGTCATGCTGGTCTCTATATTGGTTTTCCCTACATCTCATTCCGGTGCGACCGGTACTCAAGACGCGGCTCAACCATCCGATCAAGCAGACGTCGAGACGACTTCCGGACAATCCTCGGAAAATAATTACGAGTTTTATTTGCAGCAGTATAAAGATGAGGAGCGGCCTCGCGAGGAAGTCGTCATCCATGCGGCGGATTATGTAAACGCCGAAGAGATGAGCCCGGAAGTGATTACCGAGCTTGGCGGCGAAACAGGCAAGTTCGTCAGAACGGAAGAAAGCGGCTCCATAAGCTGGGAGATGGAAGTGCCCAAGACAGGGATGTACCATATTATGGTTCGTTATTTCCCGATTGAAGGCAAAAGCTCGGCTATCGAGCGGGAGCTGTTAATTGACGGAAAACTTCCGTTCAGCAGCGCGCGCAATCTGTCCTTCCATCGCGTTTGGGTCAATGAGAAAGACGAGATTGAACTGGATAACCGCGGCAATGACCTGCGTCCCCGTCAGGTGGAATCTCCAATCTGGCAAGAGACGCTGCTGAGAGACACAGAGGGCTATTATGAGGAGCCGTATCTCTTTTATTTGCCGGCTGGCAAACATACATTGACCATGGTGTCTTCCAGGGAACCAATGGCAATCGACTATTTGAAGGTGTATCAATATGATGCGCCGGCAAGCTATGAGGAAGTCAAGAAAGAATACGAAGCAAAAGGCTATAAGGAAACGAGCGGCCATCTGATTAAAGTTCAGGGTGAAGACGCTGTCTACAAATCATCGCCTACCCTGTACCCGATTACGGATCGTTCAAGCCCTTCAACCGAGCCTTATGACGTTTCCAAAATCAAGATGAATACAATCGGAGGCAACAACTGGCGGGTGCCGGGCCAATGGATTGCATGGGAAATGGATGCGCCGGAGGACGGACTGTACAGAATTGCCATCAAGGGCAGACAAGAATTGCTGAGGGGCATTTATTCTACGCGCTCATTACAAATTGACGGTGAAATTCCGTTTCAGGAAATGATGCAAATTCCGTTTTATTACGACTCGGATTGGCAAATGAACGTGCTTGGCAGCAACGATGAGCCTTATTTGTTCTACCTAACCAAAGGCAAGCACGAGCTGAAAATGGAGGTTAGTCTGGGAGCGATCGCGCCTCTTATCCGCCAGGTGGAAGCCAGCGTGCTTGAAATCAACGCCATGTATCGAAAAATCTTGATGATTACCGGCAATGTGCCAGACCCTTACCGGGATTATCAATTAGATAAACAGATTCCTGATATGACAACTGTGTTCAAGGAACAAAGCGACATCCTGTATGCGGTTTCCGAGGAATTGGTGCGGCTGACGGGAGAAAAAAGCGACAAAACCGCTGTATTGAACAAAACCGCTTATCAGCTGGCAGACTTGGCGGCCAAGCCGGAAACGGTGCAAAAGCGGTTGTCCCAATTTAAAACAAACGTGGGCAGCGTGGGTTCGTGGATTCTGCAGGTGCGCGAGCAGCCGCTGGAAATTGATTATTTGATGCTTGCATCAACGGATGTGAAGCTTCCAAAAGCAAATTCCTCGACCTTTAGAAAAATGGGGCATGAAATTTCTTCTTTCTTCCATTCTTTCTTCGAGGATTACAACACGATCGGAAGCTCCGAGGATAATGATCAAACCGTTACCGTATGGATCGGTACGGGCCGTGACCAGGCTCAGGTGCTGAAGGCGATGATTGACGACACGTTTACGCCGCTCACCGGCATTAACGTCAATCTAAAGCTGGTTAATGCGGACGTGCTGCTGCGCGCATCGTTGGCTGGTGAAGGGCCCGATGTAGCTATGCAGGTTGGTAATGACGTGCCGGTTAACTTCGGAATGCGTCAAGCTGCCGAGGATCTGTCCGGTTATCCGGGCTATGACGAAGTAATCAAGCAATTCCGGGACAGCGCGCTTGTTCCTTACCGCTACGATAATAAAGTGTTTGCCCTGCCAGAACAGCAAATTTTCAACATGCTGTTTTACCGCAAGGATATTTTGGAGCAGCTGAATGTAGAGCCGCCGCAAACCTGGGAAGATGTCTATGCGATGATTCCGGTCCTGCAGAAGCATAATATGGACTTTGCGCTGCCGCTGGCTCAAACAACCGGCGTACCCGTGCTGGAGGTTAACCGGGCTTATGCGCTGCTGCTTTATCAGATGGACGGCGCCTTCTACTTGAACAATGGAGCAAAAAGCGGAATGGATACGGAGACGGGGCTTGCGGCATTTAAGCAATGGACCAACTTCTATACCAGCTACAAGCTGCCGCTTATCTTCGACTTCCCGATGCGGTTTAGAACAGGCGAAATGCCGGTAGGCGTTCAGGACTATACGTTCTATAACTATTTGTCGGTTTCGGCTCCTGAAATCAAGGGGCTGTGGGAATTCATTCCGGTTCCTGGAATGGAGCAGGCAGACGGCACGATTCGCCGGGATGTAGCAAGCGGCGGAACGGCAACCATCATGCTTAAGGAAGCCAAAAACAAAGATGCCTCCTGGGAGTTCATGAAATGGTGGGTCAGCAAGGATGCCCAGGTTCGTTTTGGCCGTGAAATGGAAGGCCTGATGGGCGCTGCTGCCCGTTATCCAACCGCAAACGTCGAGGCGCTGAAGGAGCTGCCTTGGCCGACTCGCGATTATCGCAGCCTGGAAGCTCAATGGGAATGGGTACGGGGAGTTCCAGAGGTGCCGGGCGGCTACTTTACAGGTCGCCATCTAGACAATGCGCTTCGTGAAGTTGTCAACAACGGTACCAACTCTACCGACGCCCTTTACGATTACGTTCAGGAAATCGATTACGAAATCGAACAAAAGCGAAAAGAGTTTAAATTGGACTGAAGGCACTAGGGAGGGACTCTTTTGCAGAAAGCTAAAATTGCGGCCGATACCACGATCAAGCCCGCGGGCAGCCCTGCCGGACTGCAGGGAAAGTGGGGCCTGTTCGCCAGAGATGTGAAGCGGGATAAACATTTGTATGTCCTGCTGGCGCCTTATATGTTGTTGTTCTCGCTGTTTACCGTGCTTCCGGTTGTCATCTCCATCTTCTTCAGCTTTACGCATTTCAACATGCTGGAGTTTCCAAGGTGGGTTGGCTGGGAGAATTACTCCAAGCTGCTCTGGAACGATGATGTTTTTCTGATTGGTGTTAAAAACACGCTGATTTTCTCCGTCGTGACGGGGCCGGTCAGCTACATTGCCTGTTTTGTGTTTGCCTGGCTGATTAACGAGCTGAATCCGAAGGTCAGGGCGATTATGACATTGATATTTTTCGCCCCGTCCATTTCGGGCAACGTGTTCTTTATTTGGCAAATTATATTCTCGGGCGATTCGTACGGCATCATGAACGGATTTTTGATGAAAATTGGCATTATCTACGAGCCGATTCTATGGCTTCAAAATCCGAAGTACATGCTTGCCATTATTATGCTGGTTCAATTGTGGCTCAGTCTTGGCACCAGCTTCCTGGCGTTTATCGCAGGTTTGCAGACGGTCGATCGCACGCTGTATGAAGCAGGAGCGATGGACGGCGTCAAAAACCGCTGGCAGGAGCTGTGGTACATTACCTTGCCGTCCATGAGACCGCAATTGATGTTTGGCGCAGTTATTCAGATTACGTCCTCGCTTGCAGTTGCGGATGTCGCAACGGCTCTGGCGGGCTTCCCGAGCGTGCAGTACGGAGCGCATACGATCGTAACCCACTTGATGGACTACGGTACAATCCGGTTTGAAATGGGTTATGCATCGGCCATCGCAACAGTATTGTTTATGCTGATGCTGGGCTCCAACCTGATCGTTCAAAAGTTGCTGAAGAGAGTGGGGGAATAAGCGGATGAAACTGGCCATACGACTCAAAAAAAGAGTGAATCGCTCCTGGCAGGTCGATATCATGCTTTTCCTGGTGCTCGGCGGATTCGGAGCCTTTATGGCGGTTCCGTTGATCTATGTGATCAATAATGCGTTCAAGCCGCTGGATGAGCTGTTTGTTTTCCCGCCAACGCTGTTTGTAAGAAACCCGACGTTCGAAAACTTCGGGGATCTGTTTCAGGTTATGAAAAACTCATGGGTTCCGTTTTCGAGATATATTTTTAACACGGTATTTATTACAGCGGCAGGAACCTTCGGCCATATCGTCTTGGCATCCGCAGCGGCATACCCGCTGGCCAAGCACAAATTTCGCGGCCACAAGGTGCTCTTTACGGTTATCGTCCTGTCCCTGATGTTTTCGCCTCATGTAACGGCTATTCCGAATTACATCATCATGTCCGCTCTGGGCTGGATGGACTCCTATCAGGCGGTTATTGTTCCGGCATTTGCCTATCCGCTTGGCCTGTATCTGATGAAGCAGTTTATGGAGCAGATTCCGGATGCGCTGCTGGAGGCGGCGAAAATTGACGGCGCAAGCGAATATCGCATTTTCATGCAAATCGTTATGCCGCTCGTTAAGCCGGCATGGCTGACGCTCCTGATTCTGATGATGCAAATGCTGTGGGGCACCGATGGCGGCAGCTTTATCTACAGCGAGCAGCTCAAGACCATGCACTACGCGATGAGCCAGATCGTATCAGGCGGCATAGCGCGTGCGGGAGTCGGGGCCGCCGTGGCGGTCATCATGATGACGGTGCCGATTGTGACATTTGTATTGTCTCAGAGCAATGTCATTCAAACGATGGCTTCGTCCGGCATGAAGGACTAAAGCGATGGAGGCGTTAGGTTTGAAAATAAAGTCACTACTACTGATCCTGGCAGCTGTTCTGTTGTTTGCCGGTCTTAGCCCGAGCGCGGCCCAGGCTTCGCCGTACGAAGGCTATACCTATAACTACTGGGGCCAAGCCGTTAAATCGCCAATCGCGTTTCTTCCCTCCAGAGCAATAACGGGACAAGAAGCGGGGACAGGTGCATGGAATGCGCCAACCGATATCTTTATCTCCGACGAGGGTCTTGTTTATGTTCTCGACTCCGGTAACGGTCGCATCGTCGTCTTGAACAGCCAATGGGAAACCGTTCAGGAAATTAAAGGTTTCAACAATAATGGCAAAGAAGACGGCTTCAAAAATCCGGAGGGCATCTTCGTTACGAAAAAAGGACAAATTTACGTAGCTGATACTGAAAACCGGCGCGTAGTCGAGTTGAACCGAGACGGTTCCTTTGTGAGAGAGCTGGGCGCTCCCAAGGCGGATGTCATCAGCGAAAACTTTGAATATTTTCCTCGCAAGGTGATCGTCGACAAAGCCGGACGCATTTATGTTGTTGGCAGAGGCGTATACGAAGGGCTTATCGAGTTCGACATCGACGGCCGTTTTACAGGCTTTATGGGCACCAACCGAGTCCAGTTCGATCCCATCGACCTGTTCTGGAAAACGGTAGCCACCAAAGAGCAGCGCGAGAAGCTGATCCGTTTTATCCCGCTGGAGTTCAATAACGCGGATGTGGATGAAGATGGATTTATTTACACGACCACCATGGACAAATCGACATTGTCGGCTGTGAAAAAATTGAATCCATCCGGCATTGACGTTCTTAGCATGAATGCGGACATTCCGCCAATCGGCGATTTGAGCATTAACCGTTCCTCCTTCATCGACATTGATGTAGTCGACAGCGGCGTATACCGGGCGCTGGATTCCACGCGGGGGCGCATATTCACCTACAACGAGGACGGCAATTTGCTTTATGTAATCGGACAGCTGGGCAATCAGCTCGGCACGTTCAAAAACCCGGTTGCCGTTGAAAGCTACGGTGATGCAATTTACGTGCTGGACCGCGACCTTGGCCGGATTACCGAGTTCAAAGCTACCCAGTTTGGCAGCCTTGTTAACCACGCCAACCAATTGTACAGCTCCGGCAAGCATGATGAAGCAGCCAAGCTGTGGCAGGAAGTGCTGAGACTTGACGCCAACTACGAGATGGCCTACGTTGGCATCGGCAAATCCTTGCTTCGCCAAGGCGAATACAAGGATGCCATGACCTACCTGAAGCTGGGCAATGACAGAGAGTACTATTCCAAAGCGCTTGGCAAATACCGCAGAGAATACATGCGTGAGTATTTCGGCATGTATATGACCGGGGTTATTGCGCTTCTTGTACTGATTTTTGGAGTTCGCCGGTTTGCCAGATCAAGAAAAGGAGGGAGGGTACAGGATGCAGTTTCTTAAAGATATTAAATACTCGCTGCATGTAGCCATGCATCCCTTCGACGGATTCTGGGACCTGAAATACGAGAATAAAGGAAAGCTGCGCGTTGCGGTTATGATGTTGTTCGCCGTAACCGTAACCATGATTCTAAAGCGGCAATTCGCAGGTTATGTCGTCAACTTCAACTTTCCGCTGGACCTGAACAGTATCGACGAGCTGAAATATATCGTTCTTCCGTTCCTGCTCTGGTGTATTGCCAACTGGTCCCTTACGACGCTGATGGACGGCGAAGGCAAATTTACCGAAATCGTTATTGCGACAGGTTATGCGATGCTTCCGCTTATTCTGGTGAACATCCCTAACATTTTGCTCAGCAACGTCATTACGCTGCGTGAATCTTCATTCTATTATTTGCTGGATACCCTGGCCGTATTATGGTTCATCTGGCTGCTGTTTATCGGGACAATGACGGTTCATCAGTACACGGTTACCAAAACGATAACGACAATGCTGCTTACCCTTTTAGTCATAGGCGTCATTATTTTTCTGGGACTGCTGTTTTTTAGTCTGATTCAGCAGATTGTCAGTTTTGCGTACACCGTCTACCAGGAGCTTTCATTGCGCGGATGAGAAAGGAGGAGCCAGGCTTGAAGAAGCTTACTATCATTGCAATTGCGGTTATGATCGGCAGCTTGCTCGTTTCAGGCATGCCTAACTATGCCGGACCAACACCGGTTTCGGCAACGGGCGTCAATGCTTCAGACGACCAGTCGGCTGAGCAAACAATAGAGCAGAATGGCGAGGCGGACGGTTCCGCCGAGCAGCCAGCCAACACGGAAGAGGAAACAGCGGCGAGTGAGCCGGTTAATGCAGAGGCAGGTCGTCAGGCGCAAAGCTTGTCCGAGGGCATGGAAGCAGCTGCTGAAAACGAGCATCTGATTTTATACGTCAATGAGGCAACGACTGAAATTGCTGTTAAGGACAAACGGAACGGGGCCATCTGGTATTCCAATCCTCAGGATCGGGAAGACGATGCCATCGCCACCGGCTATAACAAATCCAAGCTGAACGTGCAGGTGGAATTATCCTATTACGACAGCGCGGGCAATTCGTTGAAATATGACAATTATACGCACAGCATTCAGAACGGTCAGTTTGTGATCGAAAAGGCTGATGGCGGCTTGAATATTGTGTATACCCTCGGCGAAGTCAAAAGCGATATCGAGGCGATTCCGAAATTTATTAGCGAAGAACGTTTTCAAAATCTGATTATCGGCAAAATCGCCAGCGATGCGGATAAAAAGGAAATTGAAAAACGATTCAAGTTTAACGAAGAAACGAAGCAATATGAGCGAAGAGACTCCTCCCTAAAGGGTGTTGGTCTTTCCAAAGTAACGGGGATTTTCAAGGAGATCGGATACAACGAGGAGCAAGTTGCCATCGACAAGGCGGCATACGGCGATGAAGGCGGAGGAGCCGCCAGCGTTGTCATTCCTCTTCACTACCGGCTGGACGGCGAATACCTCAAGGTAAGCATCCCGGCAGGCGGTCTGGAATATCCCGATACCATGAAAATTCAAACGTTGTCGCTGCTGCCTTTCTTCGGTGCAAGCGGAATGAAGGACGAAGGATATACCCTCGTTCCTGATGGTTCGGGCTCGCTGATTCATTTTAATAATGAAAAAACATATGCGGCTCCATACCGCGCCGTTATGTATGGCTCGGATACAGCCATTAACCAATTGATGCAAATTCAGAAGGAAGAATCGGCCAGACTGCCCGTATTCGGCATGAAATACGATGATCGCGGCTTCCTCGGTATTATTGACCAGGGAGATGCAGCGTCAGCCATTGAGGCTGATGTCAGCGGCAGGCTGAACCAGTACAATACCGTGTATCCCAGCTTTACGCTGAATAACATGGAGGAAGTTACGTTATCCAACGGATGGCGCTCCAGTACGGTCAAGAAGTTCCAGGCACAGCCCTTCCAGAGCGATATTGCCGTTGCTTACGGATTTTTGGCGGCGGACGAAGCCAGCTATTCCGGCATGGCCGCGCATTACCGTGATTTCCTGACGGAGAAAAACGCTATGGCCAAACTGGAGGAGGCCGACAGCATTCCATTTTACGTGGAGCTGATTGGCGGCATTCCGAAAAAGAAGTTTTTCTTAGGGATCCCTTACAACGCTTATCAGCCGCTCACTACCTTCCAGCAAGCCCAGGATATATTGGGCCAGATGAAGGACATGGGCGTTGAAGGCATTCAGCTTCGATATACCGGCTGGTTTAACGACGGAATCAAGCATAATCTGCCGAAGTCTGTTTCGGTGGACAAAAAGCTTGGCGGAGCCAAAGGTTTGCGGGCTTTGCAGGAGTATGCGGATAATAGCGGAGTTGGCTTGTATCCCGACGCAACCTTCCTGGAAGTGTACGCTAACGCCAAAGGGTTCAAAAAATCTCAGGCTTCCCGCCTGATTACAAACAAGCTGGCTGCCATTTATCCTTACCGGATCTCGACGTTCAGACAAGACGATGAGGCGGCCCCGGGCTATGTTCTCAGCCCTAGCGCTCTGCCAGGCATCGTAGACGGCTTCATGAAGGATTACAGCAAGCTTGGCCTTTCCGGCCTCTCCTTGAGAGATATGGGCGACAAGCTTAATTCCGACTTCAATCGGACGAACGTTATCGATCGCGAGGAAGCCAAAGAGGTTGCGCTTGAGCAAATGAAGCAAATGAGCGAATCCGTGTCTGATTTGATGGTGGAAGGCGGCAATGCCTATGCCGCTCCTTACGTTCGGCATATTGTTGATGCGCCAATGACTAATAGCGGCTTTAATATTACCGACGAAAGCGTTCCGTTTTTTCAGCTGGTTTACCACGGCTATATCCAATATGCCGGAGCAGCCTGGAATATGGCGGACGATCAGGATTCCGAAATCAACTTCCTGAAGGCGCTGGAAACAGGTTCGGCCGTTCATTATACCTGGTTCTATGCGGATCCGTCCGCAATCAAAATGACGGAATTTGATAATCTGTATTCCGCCGATTATCGTCGTTGGATCGATGAAGCGGCACAACAGCATGTGAAGCTGAACGACATTTTGCATGATGTGCAGAATCAGGTCATCAAGGAGCATAAGAAGCTGGCAGCGGGCGTTTATCAAACGACCTTCGAAAAAGGCAAAACGATCATCGTGAACTATAACGAAAAAGCGGCTAACGTAAATGGCGTAACGGTAGGCGCCAAGGACTACTGGGTGGGGGGTAACGCGAAGCCATGAAAATCAAGAAGCTATCGCTTGAGCAAAAAAACAGATATTACGGCTTGTACTTTATCCTGCCCTGGTTTGCAGGCTTCCTGCTTCTCTTCCTTGTTCCGCTAATTGCTTCGTTCCGGTACAGCATGAGCAAGCTTGAGGTTACCAATGAAGGCTTTACCCTGGATTTTATCGGGTTCGCCAACTTTCGCGAGGCGTTATTCTCGCATGAGTCCTACGTCAGAACGTTGACCGAATCGGTGATGGATATTGCCGTAAACACGCCGCTTATTATTATATTCAGCCTGTTTTTTGCGGTTATTCTGAATCAGAAGTTCCGCGGGCGGGTATTGGCCAGAGCTATCTTTTTCCTTCCGGTCATCCTCGCCTCCGGCATTATCGCCAGCATCGAAAGCGGCGATTTGATGCAATCCGTTGTCAAAAGCGCGAATGATACAACGGGCGGCGGCTTGTCCGTCATGAAAAACCTGGAGCTGACCATCATGCTTATCGAATCCGGCATGAGCCCTGTTCTTGTTGAATATTTGATGGGAGCAGTTAGCCGGATCTATGAGATTGTCAGCCAATCCGGCGTCCAGATTCTGATCTTCCTGGCAGGTCTTCAATCCATTTCGCCTTCCCTGTACGAAGCTGCCAAAATCGAAGGCTCGACAGGCTACGAGGCTTTTTGGAAAATTACATTTCCGATGATCAGCCCGTTGATTTTGACCAATCTGGTCTACACCATCATCGACAGCTTCATCAGCGACCAAACAAGCCGCCTGGTTGTCGATACGGCATTCAAGAGCTTTAACTTTGGCCTCAGCGCCGCGATGTCGTGGATGTATTTTGCCGTCATTGCGCTGGTGCTATGGGTAACGACCGCACTTGTATCGCGCAAAGTCTTTTACCAAGATTAGCGGTTTGAAGGAGGAACTTTTGTGAAGACGGAAACCGCAGCAGAGCAGCATCCCGCAAAAGGGGAAAGACAGCATCGTCTTGCTTCGTCTGCCTATTGGGTTGAAGCTGTGAAAAAATGGCTCTGGATCATTGTCCGGTTTGTACTCATTTTTGGTATATCATTTGTTATTTTGTATCCGATTTTGTTGAAGCTGTCTATCTCGTTCAAAAACATGAACGACCTTTACGATCCAACCGTGATCTGGATTCCGAGGGCGTTAACGCTCGAAAACTTCAAGCTCGTTTTTACGGCGATGAACTATCCAAGCGTACTTATGAACACGATGTTCCTGTCGTCGGTTGTTATGATTCTGCAAACCATAACGTGCGTGCTGGCGGGATACGGCTTTGCCCGGATCAAGTTCAGAGGCAGTAATCTGTTGTTTGCCGGCGTTGTTTTTACCATCCTGGTACCGTCGCAAACCATCATGATTCCGCTTTATCTCAATTTCAAAAACTTCGATTTGTTTGGCATCATCGAGCTGTTCCGCGGCTCGCCAATCAATTTGATTAATACGTATTGGCCGTTTATTATTTCCTCCATGCTTGGCATGGGCGTCAAAACAGGTCTGTATGTCTACATCTTCCGTCAGTTCTTCAGAGGTATTCCGCGGGAGATTGAAGAGGCTGCATACGTGGATGGAGCGGGCTACTTTACGACGTTCAGGAAGGTTATCCTGCCCAATGCGATTCCTTCCATGGTTACGGTTATGCTGTTTTCGTTTGTCTGGCAGTGGAACGATTCGTTCTTTACGAACATGTACCTGAACGAACCGAAGGTTATGTCGTCCATGATGTCCTCATCCGGTTACGCCATCGCTACTCATCTTAGCGGCGGCGGAGCAGCGGCGCTTTCCTTGACGCAAGATCCGTTCTTTATGTCCATGATGATGAACACAAGCGTACTGATGGCGATTTTGCCGCTTATCATTTTATACCTGTTTGTTCAAAGGCATTTCGTAGAGAGCGTCGAGCGCTCCGGACTTGTCGGTTAGGAGTGTGACATGAGAAAAAAATGGCTGGTTGTTATCATTGTTGTTTTTGTGTTGCTTTTGGTTGCATTGATTGCGATGTTAACCCGAGGTTCCGATAGCACCAATAGCGCAAACAGCATGAAAGAGGAGGAAATCCCCGTGCAGCAGCAGACACCGCCGGATGCTGTGGTGTCGATTGACGGAACGGTCCGTTATCAAACCATAGATAACTTTGGCGCGTCCGATGCCTGGTCGATGGACCCCCTGGGCAAGCATTGGAGTGAAGAAAATAAAAATAAAGTGGCAGACCTGCTTTTTTCCAGAGAAAAAGGGATCGGCCTGTCCGCCTGGCGCTTTAATATCGGCGCCGGGTCAACGGAAACCGATCCATCCATCCCTGATCCTTGGCGTCGGGCCGAAGCGTTCAAGCTGACCGAAGACGGCGATTACGATTGGAGCAAGCAGAGCGGCCAGCAATGGTTCCTGCAAGCGGCGAAGGATCGCGGCGTGGATACGCTGATCGCTTTTGTGAACAGCCCTCCCGTCTGGATGACCAAAGACGGCAGGGCCAGGCCTGGCCCTGAAAGTGGCTCCACGAACCTGAAGGATGGTTATGAGGTTCAATTTGCGACTTTTCTGGTCGATGTATTGGAGCATTTCAAGGAGCAAGGGCTTGAATTTGACTACATCAGCCCGATCAACGAGCCAACCTGGGATTGGAATAACGCCCATCAGGAAGCCAACCGGTACAACAACGACGATCTTAAGAAAGTCATTCTCGAGCTGTATCGTCAGCTTCAAGAAAACGGTGTTGCTGCGCAAATCAGCGCACCGGACGGCGTGGAGATTACGTCCTTGCTGGACGATGAATATTTCCAAAAGTTTTCGGGCGGCGGCACTTATACCAGCGGCGCCAACAGCCTGGGGACTGGCAAATACAAGGAATACATCAAGGAGCTGCTTGGCGATCCCGAGCTTAAGAAGGCGGTAGGGAGCAAAATCGCTTCTCACTCCTACTGGTCGGACTACAGCAATCCCGGCGACGACCGTCTGGTGAAGCTGAGAGAGCTGCTCCATGAAAACCTGAAGCATTACGGCGACGATGTGAAATATTGGGTTACTGAATATTGCATCATGGGCGATTACGGTCCTGGCCGCGATCTGGGCATCGAGCCTGCGCTGCATGTGGCGCGCACGATCCATTTTGACCTGACGGAGGCAAACGCCGCCGCGTGGCAATGGTGGACGGCCGTGTCCAAGGTGGATTATAAAGACGGCCTGATTTATACCGATTTCCACAATCCGGGCAACGAGCAAAATATTTTGACCTCCAAAATATTGTGGGTGCTGGGCAACTACAGTAAATTCATTCGTCCCGGAGCTGAACGGATCGAGCTGAGCGGCCTGTCCGAGGATGCCAATAGCGGCCTGCTTGGTTCTGCTTATGTGCATCAAGGCGAACAAAGCCTCTCTGCGGTATTTGTTAACGACAGCGATCAGGACAAGGTTGTGAAGCTGTCGCTGAACGGAATCGGGCTTGAAAAAGCAGTTTCCGTGCTGCACTCCTACGTTACAACGTCCGAGCTTGATCTTGAGCGCGGCGAAGATGCGTCCGTTCTTGAGGACGGTTCGTTCCAGGCGGTTATTCCGGCCAAGTCGGTTGTAACCTTGACGAACGGAACAGCGGCAGACACGTTGGAGGCAAACGAGAAAAGCGGCGATGAAAAGGCGGTTGCCTCCGATCTGGAGTCGCTGTCTATTCCGAATATCGACAATGTGCGGGGCAATTTGACGCTGCCGGTACAGGGGCAAAACGGAGCTTCAATTGCGTGGCAATCCGGAAGCCCGCTTGTTATTACAGCTTCGGGCGAGGTGGCGCGTCCTGCTAACGGCTCCGGCGATGCCGAGGTCAAGCTGACGGCTTTTGTGTCCAAAAACGGGGTATCGTCGACCAAGTCTTTTGACGCGCGCGTTGTCGAACTGCCCGTCAAGGAAGATTATGCCGGCTATCTCTTCTCCTACTTTACGGGAGAAGGGACGCCGGACGGCGAGCAGGTCTATTTCGCGCTTAGCGAAGGTAACGACCCGCTGCGCTGGAAGGAGCTGAACGGCGGAAAGCCCGTCCTTACGTCGACAATGGGCGAAAAAGGGGTTCGCGACCCCTTCCTCATTGCCTCGCCTGACGGTGACCGCTTCTACCTGATTGCCACTGACTTGAAAATCAACGGCAATTGGGACTGGGGCAAGGCGCAATCCGACGGAAGCCGTTCCATCATCGTATGGGAATCCGACGATTTGCTGACATGGTCCGAGCCGAGAATGGTGGAGGTTGCGCCATACGAAGCCGGAAACACATGGGCTCCCGAGGCTTTTTATGATGAGGAAAGCGGCAGCTATGTCGTTTTCTGGGCTTCCCGGCTGTTTGACAAAGGCACACGCTCTGGCGGAGAATGGTACCAGCGGATTTTATACAGCAAAACCCGCGATTTCCACACCTTCACCGAACCGGAGCTGTATATGGATTTGGGCTATTCCACCATCGACACCACGATGCTTGCCCACAACGGCAAGATCTATCGGTTTACGAAGGACGAGCGGGAAAATGAGCCGAATTCGCCTTTTGGCAAAATGATTTTTCAGGAGACGCTAAAATCCGTTTTTGATAAGGATGCCGTTCTGAACAAGGAAGGCGTAGGCGATATCAAGGGCGTAGAGGGTCCCACCATTTTTAAATCCAACACGGAGGAAAAATGGTATCTGTTCGTTGACGAGTTTGGCGGGCGAGGATATGTGCCGCTTGAAACGAAGGATCTGGACTCCGGCAAATGGACGCTTTCGGCCAACTATGATTTGCCGGCCAGTCCCCGCCACGGTACGGTTATCCCTATAACCAAAAGCCAATATGACGCTATTTCCGCTAAATACTTGAGTCAGGAATAGGGGCGCTGGAAGGCGCTTCTCCTAAAGAAGCTGCTGTTCCAGATCCAATCTTTGAACAACCTTTAATCGCTCCTTTGAGCTGTTTTCACTAAAAGCAAACTCCAGGAAGGCCGAATGGTCCTGGAGTCTGCTTTTTTAGGTTAACGGGCCGGAGTGCTGCTTGCTGGAGTGGTATAAACTTTTTGAATGAAGGAAGGATGGACAGGATGACAGACGCGAGGATAGACAAAGGAGAATATTCGTTTTCAACCTGCTGGAATATTCGGCGCCATACGACAGGCAACGGCATGATCGAGGAGATAGCCAGCCTTGGCTTTAGACGGGTTGAGCTGAACTACAACGTAACGCCGGAGCTGCTGTCTACCATCGAACCGATGATTGAGAGAGGGGAAATAGGAGTATCCAGCGTCCACAATACGTTTCCTCATGATCCCGATCCCGATTACGGGACGGACTCCGTGCTGCTTGGCTTTGAAGACGAGGTGAAGCGGAAACGGGCGATCGAGCTGTTGGTCAATTCGGCTGCTTATGCACATCGTTATGGGGCACAAGCTGTTGTCGTTCATCCCGGCGAGGTTCCTTTCGACTACAATATTGATAACGAGCTGAAAAAAATCTACCACGAGCAAGGCCGGGAAAGCGAAGCTTATCAGAAGCTGTGGAAGGAAATGCTGGATCGCAGAGAGGATCAGGCTCCGCGCTATATCGCCCGCATCGAGCAAAGTCTGGAGGAGGCCTGCGAGGCCATCGCGGCGAAGGGCTGGAAGGTTAGCCTGGGCATTGAAACCCGCTCGCGCTGCTACCAGCTGCCGACGCTGCGGGAGGCAAGCGGCATCATTGACCGGCTGAAGGGAGCGCCGGTTGGCCTGTGGTACGATTTTGGACATGCCACTATGATGGAGCGGATGGGACTGTACGACACCTTGGCCGATATGGAATATATCCGAGGCAAAATAGCGGGTATTCACATCCATGAAACAGTAGGGCTGTCCGATCATTATTGCCCTTATATTCATAGCGGGGATATGAACTATTTTGACCGTTTTCTGCCAGTGATTGCAGAAGCGCCAGTTAAGGTATACGAGCTGAAAGCGGCTTGCTTGCCTGACGAAATCCATGCCAGCCACGACATTATGCTGTCGAAGCTGCAGGCTTTGGAAGCTTAGACGGGAGGCGTGGCGGAGATGGGCGATTATAGAGGAACGGGTATTTACGAAAAGCTAATCGAAATAAATGAAGCCTTCGCCCTGGAAAGCCTGGGGCGGCAAAGCAAGGATGAAGGCAGCCGTTTTTTCGGAGGGGTGGTGGAGCCAGGACTCGGCATTGCAACGCCAAGCCATTGGGGGACGGCAATGTATATCTCCCATTGGATTGCGGCGCTTTGCAATCCGGATTCTCCCTCTTACCGCAATGTGGAGCTGCTGAGGGGTTTGGAGCTGGGGCTTCATTTTATGCTTCGCTCCCAGCATCCCGACGGCACGATTTCGCCGCATTGGACCAACCTGCATTCGCCGCCGGATACGGCGTTTGTAGTGGGCGGCCTGGCCCAGGCCCATGAGGTGCTGGAGGGCGCCGCGCGGGAGTGGGAACCGTTCCGGGAAGCGCTGGGCTTGCTGCGGCAATTCCTTGAGCAAGCCGTTCCTGCCATGTTGTCTGGCGGCTGCCATACGCCCAATCATAGGTGGATTCTGACGTCCGCGATCGGGTTCCTGTACAAGCTGACAGGAAAGCCGGAGCTGAAGGATCGGGCTATGGCATGGCTGGGGGAGGGAATGGATTGTACGCCAGACGGAGAGTGGACAGAGCGGAGCAACGGTATTTACAACTCCGTTAGCGACATTGCGCTTATCTACGCGGCAGAGCAATTGGAGCTGCCGGAGCTGCTGGAGCCGGTTCGCCGCAATTTGCGGATGATGGCTTATCTGGTTCATCCCGACGGCGATGTCGTTACCGATTATTCCGGCCGTCAGGATTTTGGCGACAGGCATAATCTGGGCTCCTATTTTGTGGCGCTGCGCTGGATGGCCCATCATGACAAGGACCCGCTGCTGGCGGCGCTATCGGAGCTGGCGGGCAGTCAGCTGCAGCAGCCAGGCGGCTTGCCGACCCATGTACCGATTGCGCTGCTTCGTTACCCCGAGCTGCGCGAGCTGTCGGTGGAGCCGGAGCCGCTGCCGGAACACTATCGCGTCATGCTGAACGCCAATTTTGACCGCAGTGCATACGTCAGCCGGATGGCGGATGCAGGGCATCACGGCGTTATATACCACAGCAAGCTGCATCCAGACTTCGGCGCGCCGGTGGCTCGCATTCGCTCGGGAGCCGTTAGCGCAACGGTGATGACGGAAAACACCTCCTTTTTTGCGGTGCGGAACGGAGCGGCCTCGCTCCTTGGGGTACAGGTTGCCTCCTTTTTTGGGCCGGGTTATGTAAGGATGCAACAGCTGGAGGAGGAGGGAAACGGCTTCCGTCTGTCAGCTGTTGAGAAAAAGGGATATTACGGACCGGTTTCGCGCGAACAGCTGCCAGAGACGGCAGGAGGGCCTGTCAGCCCGTGGTATTTGCTGCCCCATCAGCATCGCGAGGTGACGCATGAGCAGAGTCATCATGTGGAGGTGCAACTGGAGGAAACGGATCGCGGCTGGCGTATTATCGTTGCATGTCAATATGAAGCCCCGATTCTGACCTCCGTGTCCTTTGTGTTTGGCTCTGAAGGCACGTTGTCCTATGAAGGCCTTCAGCAGGAGGCTGGCCATTTGGGGGCAGGGGTTTCTCCTGCTCAGAGAGGAGCTTCACAGACACAGAAAGGAGCTTCATCGACACGGAAAGGAGCTTCATTGGCAGGGAAAGAAGCTTCACCGGCAGGGATGGAGTTTTCTCCTGTGCAGCTCTGGAGCGAAGGCTCAGTCAGGTATACGGCTGGCGAGGACTGGATTGAGGTTGCAGGCGGCGCGCAGCAGCATAATGTGAAGGGAATCAGCAACGCCCCGCATCCTGCGGGCTGTCAGACCCTTCTCGTTAATCTGGTGACGCCATACCGTCATACCTTTGACATTATTCTGTCGGGCAAAGGCTAAAGTGATTTTGATTTTGTACGATGAAACGTACAAAACAAGAGTCATATTGCTTTAGTTTTGGTAGTTTGTACGATGATTCGTATAAAACAAAGACCATTTTGTTTTAGTACTGGTTGATTATACGAAAAATCGTACAAAACAATGACCATTTTGCTTTAGTCTTGGTAACTTCTATTTAGCCCCCTAATCAAGTTGGAGAAAATGAAGGGAATTAAGGTACAATCTTGAGTAAGGGGGCAGGAAACATGAAGCAACGAAACCATGCGTTTAAAGAAGTCCGTTACAAGGTAGCA
>PJUA01000092.1_pt1 | contig 101017 bp, 86 predicted proteins | sample 1512151 | NCBI WGS metagenome assembly PJUA01 (sample SAMN08177678, study PRJNA422409) | Soil metagenome, whole genome shotgun sequencing project. | isolation source: Soil enriched on filter paper: beechwood xylan treatment | place: USA: Madison | collected 2015-01-15 | reverse complement strand
GTTAGTTAGTTAGTTAGTTAGTTAGTTAGTTAGTTAGTTAGTTAGTTAGTTAGTTAGTTAGTTTTGGTTTGTTTATGTTTTATGATCCTTTTTCTTTAGATTTTTACAATTGTTGTTTTGGCCGGTGATGGGGAGGTTGGTTTGGAACGGGTTGTAAATTTAATAAATATCTAATAAAAGTAGTGGTATTATCTTGAGACGGGAATTTTTGAAAGTCTTTCTAAGCTTCAGCGAGAGTCTTATTAGGTTGTGATCGCAGGTTCGAAAGAGAGCAGGATTCGAACCTTAAGTTTGAAACCGGCGTATTTCCTGAGTTTTGTTTATTTTAAAACTGGTGTTGCCACGATTTTGCCATAAAGATAAAATTGTTGATTTTTAAGTGTTAATGTTTTGATATTTAACAGGTTATTTTGTTTTTTGATGCTGTAATTCTTGGCGGTAAATTTAATTGTTTTTCTTGTCAAATTGATTGTTTTGTCCTGTTTTTTACCTGTATTCTATCTCGAAATAATTTAGTATTAATTTGTAATTATCCTGAGCAGTTAGACATGTGTCCATCAGGTATTCTTTTACATTATTCCATTCCTGGAGCCCTCTGTAATAAAATAATTTCAGCTGCTCATCTATTATAAATGGGACTATATTGTTGGCCAGGCACTCCTTAAAAATGATTAATCTCCCTACACGGCCGTTTCCGTCCTGAAAAGGATGTATAATTTCAAATTTATAATGAAAATCGATAATGTCTTCGATACTTTTATTTTTTATCGCATGGTAATTTAAATAGTCTTGCAAAATAATTTGCGTTCTCAAATCCGAGCGAAAAAGAAATTTCCGAGATATTCATCCGGTCATCTGCCAATAGATTTTTAGCTTCCTTTATCAAATGCAGATGGATCAGTTCAAGGGCGGTTTTACCAGTTTCCTGTTTCAGAAGGTCACTCAGATAACGGGAAGATACATTTAATTTATCTGCCATATAGGAAACCGTTGGAAGCCCCAGCTGCCTGACTTTATTTTCATGGTAATATAAATCAAGCAGCTGCTGAAATTTAGCGGCATAAGTACCAAGAGTTTCTATACGGTTGATAAACTGCCTTTTATAAAATCGCTGTGAATAGGTAAACAATGTTCCCAGATGTGCAAGAAGAATAGGTTTGCTGTAAGCATCTGTGTTATTGTATGACTCTTTGTGCATTGTACGCACCAGATTCCAGATTGTTTCTTCTTCACTGGGGGATAAATATAACGCTTCGCTGGTCTGATAATCAAAATACCCATAATTTTTTATCTCCTGGAATAAGGATGTTCCTAATAAAAAATCTTCCTTGATTGTTATTAAAAAGCATCCATCCTCAGACTTGACATTTTTGAAAGTCCCGGTTTGGTTGGGTCTGAAGAAAATCATGTTTCCCCTCTGATGGTCAAATTCTTTTTTACCGTAGGTGATATTGCCTGAAACAAATGTCTGAAAAGAGATGATATAAAAATCAGCAGTGAAAACTATATCCTCAATGCTTCCATCGCTTTTATGTCCGAAGCTAACGCTGAACAGAGGATGTTCTGGACTTTCCACCCCAATATCTCTGCTGAAAGTACCGATGTTTTTATAATGTTTCATAGTCTTCAATTCATTGAAAATTGATTACATTGCAAATTTCGAATTATTAATTGCACTGGATGGATACAAAAGTACCAGATTGTAGCACAATTTAACGCAGGCCGCATTTTTTTTAGATAAGACTTAATTGCAATTATGGCGGCATTTGAAAAAGTGTAGGTTAGGTCTTGTTTTGATTAAGAATATAAATAATGGTATTAAATTTAATTTTATCCAAACATGTTTAAAAAATTATAAATAAGCCTTTAATTAAAAAAAAATTAAGAATAGTAATTTCAGTGCAGCCAAACATTTTGCAAATTGTGTTGTTAATGATTCAGATTTTATTGACATAGGAGTTTACAGAAAAAATGACTGAAGAGTCAATTGATAAATGCTTCAAGTTTGATTTTAGCTGAGTATTACACAAAGAAAAAGTGGTAACCATTGCAAAAAGTATTTTGATGCAGATGATGTTAATCCAAATTCTGTTGCTCAGAGTGGTAAGTCTAAAACTGTTCTACTTTCTTGGATACTTTTTGTAATTCTTCAATTAGATTAATGTTATAAGAAGTGTTTTATTTCTTACTTTTTTGCAATGATTTTGCATATTTGTTGTCAATTATCTTCCGATATGTTTTTTTTTGCTGTTAAAAATATATATTTGTCACATAAATTAAGGGAAATTAATTCAGAGCAATCACATATTAAAATTGATGAGGCATATTATAAGGAACTTTTTTATTCCTTATATCCAAGGCTTGTGAGCTATAGTTTTAACTATGTTAAGGATAATTTTGCAGCAGAAGAAGTGGTAGAAAATGTAATGCTCCAATTATGGGAGAATCGTTTAAAATTTGAAAAAGTAAATGATGTCAAGTCCTATTTGTATACAATGGTCAAAAATGGATCAGTTGCAGTTTTAAAAAAACAACAAAAAAATGTCAAGCTTGATGAATCTATTTCTGATGATGTTTTAGATTTTGATTTTAATGTTCTTGGAGAAGAATTATATTCTACCTTAATTGATGCTTTAAATTCATTGCCAGAAAAATGTAAAGAGGTTTTCGAACTTTCCTGCTTAGAAGGAATGAAATATAAAGATATAGCAGATCAGCTTCAAATTTCTGTCAACACGGTAAAGTCACAACGCGCTCGTGCGCTCGAATTATTGAAAGAAAAACTCAAGAATCACTCCGAACTTTTATTTATTTTATTATTTCTTTAAAAAAAGTCAAAAATCTTTCCACCCATTTTTGATGTTTCGTACTCTTAGTTATATAACATTTACTTAAACTGTTAATAACTGACACTTAATATCAAAAAATATGTCCCAGGGAAAGAAAGAAATCATAATCGCTGCTCTGATAAGAAAAGAACTGCTTACCGGAGAATTATCGATTGAAGAAAATGCTCTTTTGCAGGAATGGCTTTCTGCACCGGAAAATCAGGAATATTATCAGAAAGTTATTGATTTAGAAACTTTAAAGTCAAAAGAAAGATTTTACAACGCCATCGATACTGATGCAGCATTTGAAAGAGTTAAAGAAAAACTTGGTTTTGAAGGCTCATCAGTAATTTCTCTTTTTAAGTATAAAAGAATATTGCGATACGCAGCTGTTTTGGTGTTTATGGCAGGAATTACTTCTCTTTTCTTTTATATGAATAATGATGCAGTTCCAAAGAATCAGGAAGTTGTTGTAAAAAGTATTGAAAGAAAATACGATCATCCAACTTTAGTTTTAGCTGATGGAACCGTGGTTTCTTTAGAACCTAAAAAAGAAAAAATCGTTTCAAAGAATGGCGTGATTTCAAATGTAAATCAAGTTTTGGTTTATGATGCAAATGTGCTTAAAGGAACTTCCACTGGAGAAAATACTTTGATTGTTCCTGTTGGCGGTATCTACGCTGTAAATCTTTCGGACGGAACCAAAGTCTGGCTGAATTCAAAATCTTCATTGAAATATCCGGTAGAATTTAGCGGCAATACACGAAATGTAACTTTAGAAGGAGAAGCGTATTTTGAAGTTAGTAAGAATGGGCACAGTCCTTTCACGGTTAAAACCAAATCTGGAAATGTTACCGTTTTAGGAACTCATTTTAATATAAGTGCTTACGAAGAAGACCGAAATTTTGAAACGACACTTGCTGAAGGAAAAGTAAAAGTTTCTAAAATAAGTAAAGCAGGAGGCGAATCTGTCATTTTAAAACCAGGACAACAGGCGCGCGTAAGAAACGAGGCTTTAAAAATAGCAGAAGTTGATCCTTCCGTATACAGCGCTTGGAAAGACGGTAAGTTTTATTTCGAAAATGAAAATCTAAAAAACATTTTGACCAAAATGGCAAGATGGTACAACTTTAATGTGAAGTTTGAGAACAGATCCCTCGAGCAGATTAAGTTTACGGGAATTGTAATGAAAGAAGAACCCTTAGACCGTCTTTTAGACATTATTAGTAAAACATCCAATATTAAATATAAAATAACCAAAGTAAACCAAGCCTATGAAGTAACCGTAAGTAAATAAAAAAAACCGGAAAATGTTTGCACCATTTCCCGGCGAGTATTTGTTCAGTCGAAAAAAGAGTTCGAAGTCTATTAACCAACCAAAACATTTAAAAGTATGAAAAAAAACCTATCCGCAAAAGTTTGTGGGGTAAAATCCGCGCTTTGGGATAAATTTCTTGTCATCATGAGGAAATCCCTAATATTAACCATTTTTTTAGGCCATATGGCTGTTTTTGCTTATTCGCAAAAAGTAACAATAAATGCCAAAAACCAGTCAGTAGCGGCTGTATTAAAAACCATTACAAGAAAAACGAATGTGGAGTTTTTCTATAGTGATGATCTTTTTGATGCACAGCGAAGAGTAAATGTAGAAGTGAATAATGCCGAAGTACTGGCAGTGATCAAAGAATTAATTGGTGATGAATATAAAGCTGAATTTGTAAATAACAAACTGATTGTTATTGCTTTAAATCCAAAAGTGAAATTTGGAGCAGCAACAGCTTCTATTATAGAAGAAGAAATAAAAATTAAAGGGGTTATTACCAATGCTAAAAAAGAATTTTTAATAGGAGCTACGGTTTGGGTAAAAGGCACCAAAAAAAGTGCTATTACCAATTTTGATGGTTCTTATGAAATTATGGCCAAAAAAGGCGATGTGCTTGTTTTTGAATATTTAGGATATAAAAAACTAGAAATTACTGTTTCTGATTCTTTAATCATTAATCCAATTATGTTGGAAGATGTGAGTAAGTTAGATGAAGTAAAAATTGTATCAACGGGTTATCAAAATATTGATAAAGAGCGTTCTACAGGGTCTTTTGTAACTGTTACAGCTAAAGATTTAGAAAAAGTTCCCGTAAATAATGTGCTTCACAGACTAGAAGGTCAGGTTGCCGGTTTGCAGCTCGACATTCAGGATTCTGACAACACTTTTGTGTATCAAAATAAATTTGGCAGTAATCAGGGAAAGTTCAGCTATAATGTTGCCATTAGAGGAAAATCTACTTTTGATGCTTTTGGAACTAATACAATGCCATTAATTGTGCTTGATGGAACACCTACAGAATTAGACATTAGAACAATAAACCCAAATGATATTGAAAAAATTACTTTTCTAAAAGATGCAGCATCAGCTTCTATTTATGGTGCAAGAGCTGCAAATGGAGTAATGGTAATTAATACTAAAAAAGGAAAACAAGGACAAACCAGAATTAATTTTTCTCAGAATTACGCTTTTTCTAATAAACCTACTTTATCAAAATTACCATTGATGAACTCGGCTCAGGTTTTAAACTTAGAGCAGGAATTTGTAGATAAAAATTTGGTTACAGATCCGGCAAGTGTAACATACATGCTTACTACGCCAGTTAGCCAGGGTATGGACTTGATGTTTCAATACAAACGTGGCCAAATAACACAGGCTCAGAGAGATGCTGGTTTAGATGTTTTACGTGGGCGTAATACTTACGGTCAGGCAGAGCAGTATTTGCTGCAGGCTTCAACAAGTCAAAATTATGATTTGTCTTTTAGTGGAGCAGAAAATGATTATTCTTATTTTATGTCAGGATCCTATTCTAAAGAAGAAACTCAGTCAGTAGGAAATAGCGGACAGCGTTTGACTTTATTATCGAATCAGGATTTTAAGCTTTTTAATTATGTAAAAATGACGACAAGCTTAAGAGGGTCGATTTTTAAATATAATGATAATAGTTTGGGACTTTCTCCATTAGGAACTTCACCAACAACTTTATTGCCTTACAATCAAATCGTTGGAGATGATGGTAATTCAGTTGATTATTACCGTCGTTATTATGCTGCACAAACGATTCCGCTGGAGCAAAAAGGATATCTGCCTTGGACGTACAATTACATCGATGAATTAAATAACATGGACAGAACGATGGATGAGAAGAATTTTGGCGCTACCATTTCTGCTACATTTCCTTTACTAAAAGGTTTAGACGCTGTTGGTACCTATTCTGTAGAAACTTCAACTTCATCAAGTGACAATATCTATAATGAAAATACCTATTACGCTCGTGATATGATCAATTCTGCTACGTCAATAAACAGCAGCGGAGATTTAGTCTACGGAATTCCGTTAGGAGGAATTTTTCAAAATAATACATTTGGGAAAACGAGTTCTACTATGAGAGGACAGCTAAATTATGATGGCATCATTGGAGAAGATAATTTGATTAATGCTATGGGAGGTATTGAAGCAAGAGAAACGGGTGAAACTCAAGATTCCAGAACGCTTTATGGTTACAATTCAAAAACTCAGACTTCTATAGATCTCCCATCAACACAATATGTAGACGTTAATGGATATAATTATACGTTAACTAATGGTAATGTGCACAAAGATTCCCACAGAAGGTTTTTATCTTATTATGCTAATGCAGGTTACACTTTCAAAAATAAATACACCCTTACAGGAAGTGCGCGTTTAGACGATTATAACAATTTTGGAGTTAGTAAAGAATTAAGAAGAACACCATTATGGTCTACCGGAGCAAAATGGAATATTAAAGAAGAATCTTTTTTAAAAGAGGTTAATTTAGTTAATAGTCTGGCACTAAGAGCGAGTTACGGATATAGCGGAAATATCAACTTAAATGTTTTCCCTTTTACAAACATAAGTTTAAGCGATTTAGATACTTTTTCACAGCAGCCTTATGCTTTTATCAGCCAGCCGGCAAATCCTAATTTGCGTTGGGAAAAAACTGCAATCTTAAATTTCGGATTGGATTTCTCAATCTTAAACAGCAGATTAAACGGTACAATAGAATATTATAAAAAAGATAGTAAAGATTTAATTGTTGAGTTTCCTGTTTCGCCATTTTACGGAGTATCAAACAATGCATTAGTACAAAATGCAGCAACTTTAGCAGGACATGGAATCGACTTAAGTTTAAATGGAACCATCCTTAAAGCGAAAGATTTTTCATGGAATTCGGCTCTTGTCGTTTCTTTCAATAAGACAGAAGTTACGGATTCTCGTTTTCAAAATTTCAGCCAGTATTTAAGTGGTTCAGGAGGAACACCACCTGTGGCAGGTTATCCTTTAAACAGTGTATTTGCTTTTAGATCAGCAGGATTAGACGCAACGGGTAGAACTCAGGTATATGATAAAGACGGTAATATTGTAAATTCTTTTACTTCTCTAAAAGATATTGCAGATATGAAATATATGGGAACTAATATTCCTTCGTATTACGGAAGTTTTAGCCAGACTTTTAATTATAAAAAATTGTCACTGTATATTTTGGCCACTTACAAATTTGATTACGTATTGTTTAAGCCAACTTACGGAGGTTACGTTAACAGACAAGGAAGGTTTAATCAATACGATTTAAATACAGATATCGATCAAAGATGGAGAAATCCGGGAGATGAAGCTACGACGTCTGTACCTGGAATTCAGGGATCAACAGGATTAAGTTATGTAAGATATGCTCAAGGAGAAGATCAGATTATGCAGGGAGATCACATTCGTTTTAGAGAACTTTCTTTGAAATATGATTTGACAAGTCTGATTGACAGAGGATTTGTAAGAGGAGCTTCGGTAAACTTCACCGCTAGAAATCTTGGTTTCTTCTGGAGAAAGAACAAAGACGGTTTAGATCCTGACTTTTTACCTTACACGGGAGTAAACATGAAATTGCCTGCTATGGCTATGTATTCAATTGGTTTTAATGTTAATTTTTAATTTTTTAAAGATGAAAAATTTTTTAAAATATATTGCAATTGCAGGATTCGGAGCAATTGTGTTGAGCTGTGATAATTATGTAGATATTAAGACTGAAGGGAAACTAATACCTGAAGAAACATCAAATTACAGATATCTTCTAAACAACACATCTACATTGGACAAAAGTTATGGTAATGTAGATATACCATCAGATGATATCAGTTTTCAAAATGAGGCACAGACTACTGCATTAGGAGCATCTGATTATTACCGTCCTTTTACTAATTTGTACAAATGGTCTGATGTTGTCTATTTTGACGGTGAGACGGATTATGATATGAGTAACCTTTATAATGCATTATACACTATTAATATTGTTATTAATGAGGTAATGAAAAGCAACAACGGTACAGCTGCAGAAAAAGCAGCCATAAAAGGAGAAGCAGAAGTACACCGTGCTTTTATCTTTTTGACGTTGGTAAATACTTTTGGAAAAGCATATGATGCCAATACTTCAGCTACAGATCCGGGAATTGTTCTTTTTACAAAACCAACTGTTTCAGATGATATTAAAAGAAGTTCTGTTCAGGATGCTTATAATGTAATTCTTGGCGATCTGAATGATGCTGTAAATTCAGGATTAAAGCCTGTAAATTCGGGTAACAATGTCGCATTCCCATCCAGAGCAGCGGCCTATGCACTTCTAGCAAGAACCTATTTGTATATGCGTAATTATCCGCTGGCTTTAGAAAATGCCGAAAAATCACTGGCATTACAAAGCACACTTAACAATCTGGAAGATTATGAATTTGCGGCTTATCCGTCAAGAAAATTAGATAGAGAATTGATATTATCAAAATGGAATGGATACGGCGGTTACTCTTATGCACCGCAAATATTATCCTTAAGCAATGAATTGATCAATTCGTTTGATACTAATGATTTACGCTACGTATTGTTTACACAGCCATCAAGCAGTTTTAACTCTGAATATACTTTAGGAAGAACATATTCGAAAGAGGGGTTAACGGGAGAAAGCAGAAATGCAGGACCAACAGTTCCTGAAATGATGCTGATAAAAGCAGAATGTCTGGCAAGAGCTGGTTCTGGCGAATTAGCAATGGCCGAAATAAATAAATTGAGACAAAAAAGATTTAGAGCAGGAGAATATGTTGCCTTGACAGCAGCAGACAGTAAAGATGCTTTGATCAAAGTTTTAGCAGAAAGAAGAAGAGAGTTAATGGGAACAGGCGGTTTTAGATGGTTTGATTTGAAACGCTTAAACAAAGAACCAGAGTTTGCCAAAACCATTACACATACTTTTGCTGGTCAGACGTTTACACTTGCCCCAAATAGTGATCGTTATCAAATGCCTTTTGCCCCAATTTATTTTGAATACGCTCCAGACTTACAACAGAATCCATAATTAGGTTAATTAATAAAGTGCACTCAAAACTACTTTGAGTGCACTAAATCAAAAAAGAAAAAAATGAAAAAATTAAAACTGGTACTCTTCCTTTTAAGTATCACAACGAGTTTATTGGCACAAGATGCGGCACCATTTCAGAAAATAGTTCTTTCTCCAGAACATCCAAATCCGGGAGATGAGATCACTATAACCTATAATGCAGCCGATGGACCGCTGGCCAATGCGATGTATGTAAATGGAGTGGTATATACTTTTGATAATTTTAAATGGCTTGCAACCGATATCACCTTAAAAGCAGCTGGTGATAAAAAATGGGAAACCAAAATGAAGCTTTCTAATCACGCCTCTTTTATTAACTGTGTTTTTAAATCGGATACGATTGTAGACAGGGGAGAAAAAATGCCTCATGCTTATATGTTTGCACAAGTTCCTGGAGCTTATACTGGCTGGGGAATTTTGCGAAGCAGAGCTTTCGAGAATGAAGTTCCAAAAGTGGTGCATGATAGTGCCTATATCGCCGATCAGGTCGGATTGATGTGGATAAATTACGAATTGCAATATCATCCGGAATCTCGTAAAAGGATTTTTTATTACGGATTAAAATTAAAACAGCTTGCATCGGGCAAAGATGAATCTGCTGCAATAAAGAAAGAGCTGCGCGGCTTATTGGCTGATGGTAATCTCGATAATACAACCCAGTATGATATTCAGAAGACTTTGTCTTTATTGCAAAATCCAGCAGACAAAGTTTTTACAGATTCTGTTCAAAAGGTTTTAGTTGCCAAATATCCTTTAGGAGTTTTAGCAAGAGACAAACAAATTCAGGAGATAGTTAGAGAAGTTGATTTTGCAAAAAAAGTAAAATTATATGCTGATTTTGAAAAGAACTTTCCTCAAAACAAATTTGAAGATGTGTATACAGATTTAGAAAGTTTATTCTATGATAAAATGGTTAAATCGATTGTATACGGATATATTGTAAATAACAAAGATTACAATTATGCGCTTAATAGTGTAAAAACGGTTTCTTTTGGGAACTTATTAGATTATCACTGGCATTTAGTTTCTATTCCTTTCGACAGAGACAGAGAAGGGACTGAAAAAGCGTCTATAGAAACATTGAAGAAATATGCAGATATTTTTATGGGCGAAATGGAAAAAAGGCTAACGTCTGTTCCAAAAATGTACGCTGGGAAATTATCATTAAAAGAATGGCAGGAGCAGGCTTTGCAAATGATGGCAAGAGAATATTTTACTTACGCTAAATTGGCAGAAGTGACAAAAAACTATGATGTAGAAGAAAAATATTTGGCAAAAATTAAAACACTTTACGGTTATAATGATGCTGCATACAATGAAGTTTACAGCAGAATGTTGTTAAGAAAAGGGCAAACAGCAGATGCTAAAAATTATGTGGCACTTGCGGTAAAACAAAATCAGGTAACACCTGAAATGTTAGCTTCAATAAAAGCAATTTATTTAAAAGAAGGTGGAGCAGAAGCTGGTTTTGATGCTTACTTACAATCTTTAAAATCTATCAGTAATATAGAAGAGCATAAAAAGAAAGTAATTTCAGAATTAATAAATCTTCCAATTGCTGGTTTTGAATTAGAAAGCAGTAAAGGCGGAACAGTTAAACTGGCTGATCAAAAAGGTAAAATTGTAGTATTAGATTTCTGGGCTATGTGGTGCGGACCATGTAAAAATGCTATGCCAGGAATGCAGATGGCGGTTGAAAAATACAAACAAGATCCAAATGTAAAGTTCTATTTTGTAGACACACAGGAATATATCAAAGATTATAAAGCACAAACTCAGGCATTCATCAAAGAAAAAGGATTTGATTTTAATGTGCTTTACGATGGAAAAAATCCTAAAACTGGAAAAATGGATGTGGCTTACGAGCAGTACTCAAAAGCATTTAAGTTTTCTGGAATCCCGGAGAAAATGATTATCGATGAAAATGGGAAATTACGTTGGATGTCAAACGGTTATTTTGGAAGTCCAAGCGAATTAGTAGACGAAATTTCAATTATAGTTGAGTATTTAAAGTCGGAGAATAAAAAATAATGAAAGCTTCAATAAAAAAATATATAAAAAGAAACTTAACTTTTTTAAGCTTCTTAATGATGACCAGCCAGTATAGTTTTGCACAAACTATCTGGCAAGGCCAGCATCATTCGTATCGAATTATTCTATCGGGCGATTTGGCAAAATACAAAACAGATTCGCTAAGTGTAAATATACCCGAATTAGATATCAATAAAAAAGTAGTAACAACTATAAAAGGAGATAGTATATCTTTTAGAAATGAGATGTATGGTTTCACTTTTAAAGGAAAATACAATGACGATAAAAGTGCTATTTCAGGTATTTTTAATTATTATTCTATTCCAAATGCCTCAATTATTTTAAAGAAAGAAAAAGAAATTCAGCCTTTGTTTTTTTCACAGCATCCTAAAAAGCCATATCCGTATCAGGTTATTGATATGACTTTTCTTGGGAAAAGCACCAAGTTAACTTACGGAGCAACTTTAACGATTCCTAAAAATAAGAAGAAATATCCGCTGGCAATTTTAATTTCAGGGACTGGCCAGCATGACCGCAATTATACTTATGTGGGAAGGGAGTTTTTTACAGTTCTTGCTGATGAACTAGCTAGAAAAGGAATTGCTTCATTACGAGTAGACGACCGCGGAATTGGTAAAACAACTGGAGATTTTAAAGAGTCAACAACTGGAGATTTTGCTGATGATGTTGATGCACAAATTGAGTATCTAAAAAGTGATAAAAATATTGATGCTTCTCACATCGGATTAATTGGGCATAGTGAAGGCGGCATCATTGCATCGATTGTTAGTGCTAGAAACAAAAATGTAAAGTTTATGATTAGTTTGTCTGGTGTAGGTGTAAGCGGACTCGAAATGCTGAATTTACAAAACACTGCGATTTTAAAAAGTTATGGTTTTACAGAGAAAGTTGTAAGTAAACAAATGGAAATGTACAACCTAATGTTTAAAGCTGTTTATGATACAAAAGCAACCGATTCGGTTACACCAGTTTTACAATTAAAATTAGACGAATGGAGAAAAACACAAGATTCGACGACACTGAAAGAAATTCATATGTGGGGCGGGCGTGAGAAAGATTTTATTTACCGTTATGGTAAAGATGCCGAACGTAAATGGTACCGTTACACCATTCATTATAATCCGGAAGATTATCTGCCAAAGATTAAAGTCCCAGTATTCATCGGAAATGGAGACAAGGATATTCAGGTTCCCGCTGTTGAAAATGTAAATTCATTTAAAAAATACCTTGGTACAAGTGATCTGACCACTAAAATTTATCCAGGATTAAACCATATGTATCAGCATTGTACAACCTGCACGCAAGGTGAGGTCAAGGAATTAGACGAAGTTTTTGCACCAGAAGTTTTAGACGATATTTCGAAATGGATTTTGACTCGTTATAAAAAATCCTAGTTTGTCACCCTGAGCGAACTCGAAGGGCATTCCAATTGTAACGCGGGCTTCGACTTCGCTCAGCCTGACAATCGGTATATTTTGAAGTAAGCATAGTACTGTCATCCTGAGCGAAGTCGAAGGGCGCAAAGATTGGGAAATCTAAACTCTAAGATCTAAAAATCAATATATTCATCATGAAAAAAATATTTCTTTTTATCGCAATTTTCTTTGCGATAAGTAACCTTACTGCCCAAATTTACGATCCAGTTTCGTTTACTTCTTCCATAAAAGAAATTGGAGAGAATAAATATACTCTGATCATAACTGCCAAGATTGATAAAGGCTGGCACATTTATTCTCAGAATGTCCCAAAAGGCGGACCGGCGCCAACGAGTTTTACTTTTCCTAAATCGAAAAATTTTAAAACCATTGGAGCTGTTGTTGAGCCGGAAGGACACGAGGTAGATGATCCGGTTTTTCAGATGAGGATTAAATACTTTGCAGACAAAGCTGTTTTTACACAGAATATAGAAAGAAAATCTGCTGATGCTTTTGCCATAAATTCGACGATATTTTTTATGGTCTGCAATGATAACAGTTGTTTGCCCCCAACAGAAAAAGAAGTGAAATTTACCTTCAAAAAATCGGATATTCCTGTAAAAGAAGACGTTGCAGCAATAGCTTCAAAAGAACTAAAAGCCACAAAAGAAGCAGATACGATTACAAGACAGGAAACCGAAAACAACACAACAAATTTGGTTACTGTAAGCGAAAAAGACACTCTTAAAAATCAGAAAAACATAACAGAAAAACAGGTTGCAAAAGCTGTATCTGATGACAGTCTTTGGACGCTGTTTTTCTTCAGCTTTTTAGGAGGTCTTGCCGCTTTGCTGACTCCTTGTGTGTTCCCGATGATTCCAATGACAGTTAGCTTTTTTACCAAACAAAGTAAAAATAAAGCTGTTGGAATAAGAAATGCAATTTTATACGGAATTTTCATAATCGTTATTTATGTAATTTTAGGAAGTCTGGTAACTGCACTATTTGGAGCTGATGCCTTAAATGCACTGGCAACTAATGTCGTCTTCAACATTGTTTTCTTTTTGATATTAATAGTTTTTGCGTTATCATTTTTAGGAGCATTCGAGATTGTACTGCCAAGTTCGTGGATGACCAAAGTTGATCAGAAATCAGAAGTTGGCGGTATTGTCGGTATCTTTTTTATGGCTTTAGCTTTGGCTTTAGTTTCCTTTTCTTGCACAGGGCCGATTGTTGGAACTTTATTAGTACAAGCGGCAAGTCAGGCAGGAATTGCACCCATTATAGGCATGCTTGGTTTTTCATTAGCCATTGCATTACCGTTTGCAATATTTGCTGCTTTTCCAGGTTGGATGAATTCACTTCCAAAATCGGGTGGATGGTTAAATTCGGTTAAGGTGGTTTTAGGATTTTTAGAACTGGCTTTGGCTTTCAAATTTTTAAGTAATGCGGACTTAGTTTTACAATTGCATTTATTAGAAAGAGAAGTATTCTTAGCTATTTGGATTGCCATTTTTACGGTATTGGCTTTTTATTTATTTGGAAAAATCCAATTGTCGCATGATACGCCCGTAACGCATATTTCTGTTGGAAGATTGAGTTTAGGAATTATCGTTTTGTCATTCGTAGTCTATATGATTCCAGGACTTTGGGGAGCTCCGTTGCAATACATCAGTGGATTTCCGCCAGCAAAACAGTACAGCGAATCTCCAAATGGTTTTGGAAATGCTGTAAGTTCTAATACCGAAAAATCATCGCTGCCAGAAGGTGCAGAAAATGGTCCAAACGGCATTCCTACTTTTCATAATTATGATGAAGGTTTAGCTTACGCGAAGAAAGTAAACAAACCCATAATGATTGATTTTACAGGTTATGCCTGCGTAAACTGCCGTAAAATGGAGGAACGCGTCTGGCCAGATCCAAAAGTTTTGAATGTTTTAAATAACGATGTTGTCTTGATTTCTTTGTATGTTGATGACAAAAGACCGCTGCCAAAAGAAGAACAAGTAGTTTCTAAAATTACTGGGAAAGTCTTGAAATTTACAGGTCAAAAATGGAGCGAACTTCAGATTTTGAAGTATAAAACCAATGCACAACCGTACTATGTTTTAATGGATCATAACCAAGATGATCTGAATAAACCTTCTGCTTATAATCCAGATAGTAGTGGTTATTATGAATGGCTTCAAGAAGGAATACGAAACTTTAAAAAACAATAATATTGTACGCTGATGAAACGGATTTGCTATCGCAAAGACGCTGATTTACAATGATTTTAAAAATCTGTTTTTCCCCGTTTTCGCGATAATGAATCAGTAAAATCCGCGTCTAATAATATTTCAAATTCAAAAAAACTCAAAAATAGCAAATGAAAATCTTTCAATCAAAATATTGGCTTTTTATGCTTTTTATCGGATTTAAAAGCGCAGCCCAATTTTCGACGACAATTCCGTTGAGTAAAGACGTAGTTTCGGGAAAATTAAAAAACGGAATGAAATATTATGTGTTGCATAATGAATTTCCAAAAGATCGAGTCTGCTTTTATTTCGCTCAAAATGTGGGAGCAATTCTAGAAAACGACGATCAAAATGGATTAGCGCATTTCTTGGAACACATGGCTTTTAACGGAACAAAAAACTTTGAAGGAAAAGGCATTATAGATATGCTGGAAAAAAAAGGCGTTCGTTTTGGAGCTGATATCAATGCGTACACCGCACAAGATCAAACGGTTTATAATTTGAGCAACGTGCCGGCAGCAGATTCGAAACTAATTGATTCCTGTCTTTTAGCATTGCACGATTGGTCAGGTTATCTTTCTTTAAAAGAAGCAGAAATAGATGCGGAACGCGGTGTAATTAGAGAAGAATGGCGCACAAGACGTGATTCGGATTTTAGATTGCGTTTAGAAACTGATAAAACGCTTTACAAAGGTTCAAAATATGCCAAACGTGATGTAATAGGCGATTTGAATATCATCAATAATTTTGATTATCAAGTTCTTAGAGATTATTATAAAAAATGGTACCGTCCAGATTTACAAGCTGTTATTGTAGTCGGAGATATTGATGTACAAGAGATTGAAAAGAAAATTATAGCAACATTTTCTTCTATAGAAATGCCCAAAAATCCAGCAGAACGATACTATGTTTCAATTCCGAAAAATAAAGCAATGGAATATGTTTTGGCGAAAGACAAAGAAGCGCAGGAAACTGCTATTGTTGTTTATTATAAAAGAGATTTTGATAAAGTAAAAAACAACGAAACCAGCAGAAGAGATTTGGTCAATAATCTTGCGGCTGATATGATCAACAGACGGTATCAGGAATTTATCCAGAATAACGAAACTTCGGTTTTGAAAATGGCAACGGGACCTTCAGAAGTATCGAGATTAACAGATTCTTACAGTTTGTATGTTGTTCCAAAAAACAATAAAACGGCTGCAGGTTTTAAAGAAATGATGATCGTAACTGAAAGAGCGGTTCGTTACGGATTTACGCAAAAAGAGCTAGATCGTAACAAAGAAAGCATTTTGAGTTATTACGAAAATCTGCTCCAAAATAAAGACAAAATTGATAATGATCAATTCTCTGAAGAATTAGTAGAATATTTCCTGAAAGCAGTTCCGTTTGAAAGTATCGATACGCAATATGAAAACATCAAAAAGAGATTAGCTTCTATTACGATTGAAGAAATCAATCAGGCCGTTAAAAAGCTTCAAACAGCCAATAATATTGTCATGACCGTAACTGGTCCAGATAAAAGTGATATTGTTTATCCTGCAAAAGATGAATATCTGAAAATCATGGCAGAAGTTAAGAAAATGCCTCTGGAAAAATACAAAGAAACCGATACCGATCAGCCTTTAATTACATCGGAATTAAAAGGTTCTAAAGTGGTAAAAGAAACTCCGGTTGAAGGAATTAAGGGAGCGGAAAGTTATGTTTTAGGAAATGGAGCCAAGATCGTTTTGTATCCGACTACTTTGGCAAAAGATGAGGTTTTGTTTTCGGCTTTTAGTTTTGGAGGAAGTTCATTAATTAAAACAGAAGATATTCCTTCATCGCAGATTGCAGTAAGTTTGGTAGAAAATTCTGGTTTGGGCGCATTTAAAAGCACCGATTTGAAAGATAAATTAAATGGCAAAATTGCCAATGTTAAACCCTATATCTCAGAATTAACAGAAGGGTTTCAAGGTTCAAGCAATCAAAAGGATTTTGAGACTTTACTGCAATTGGTGTATCTGTATTTTGAACAGCCAAGATTTGATAAGGATTCTTATGCAAGAATGCTGACAAGTTTTAGCAATTCAATAGAAAACGCTGCCAATACCAATCCAAAAGTTTTTCAGGATACGATTTCGCAGTTAAATTACAACCATAATAGAAGAGTGCCTTTGTTCGACGCAGTATTTTTGAAACGATTGAGCTTTGAAAAAGCATCAGAATTGTACAAAGAAAGAATCCAGAATGCAGCCGATTTTACTTTTGTATTTACAGGAAATCTTCCTGAAAATGCCATTGCATTATTGGAAAAATATATTGGAAGCATCACATCAGATGCAGAAAAAAAAGAAAATTTTGTAGACAATCATTTAGATCCAGCACCTGGAATTGCCAAACAATTATTGGTTCGTGACATGAATGTTCCAAAAGCGAGTGTTTACATTCGATTTGTAAAACAGTTTCCATATAACTACAAAAATGTATTTACTATGCATATTTTATCTGAATTACTGTCTAAAAAGTATTTGGATTTAATTAGAGAAGAAGAGGGCGGAAGTTATGGTGTTCATGTCTCTAATTCAGTGAGCCGTCTGCCGTCTGATGAATATTCAATGACTATAAATTTTGACAGTGATCCTGTAAAAGAGGAGAAGTTAACAAAAATTGTTTACCAACAAATTGCATTAATGCAGCAAAACGAAGTGAAAGAAGAAGATATTCAATCTGTAAAAAATACAGTTTTAAAAGCCAGAGCAGAAAAAGTTTTAACTAACAGTTTCTGGCTTGGAACCCTAAATAGCATGCTTATGAATAATGATGATTTTAAGGACGATATTATCTGCAAAAAAATATTAAACGAAATAACTGCAACAGATATAAAGGCATTTGCGAAACAATTTTTTACACAGCCTAAAACTGTAGAAGTGGTTATGAAATCGGAAATTTAAACCGTTTAGCGGTCTTATGTAATTTATTGGTTTTTCATTCATTATTATTTTAGAAGTATTTGAATTAGTAAGCTTGTACATTATTTTGAAAAACCTAAAAGAGCTGTTTGCCAACAGCTCTTTTTAATTTGTAATAATTTTAATTGCAAAAAGGAATAATGATATCATGGGTTCTGTCGCATCTGGGAATAACTTTATCTTTAGAATTTTAAACCCATCGAAAAATGAATACTAAAGGTCACTGTTGTCCAAAGTCTATTATTCTGTAGTCAGTATATTTTATGCTTAGGTTTACTGTAAGTTATCGGGATATTGAAGAAATAATGAAGATAAGGGGAGTAATTGTCGATTATGCTGCAATTCAGCACGGTTTGTAAGTTCCCGATCGCTAGCGAACTGGCGAAGCAATCTTCTGCACCGAACCCCGGCGCAGAAGGATTTTTACTGCTATCAGGGCTAAAAAGTTAAACAGAGAATTCTTAATTGTAAAATCGGCTCTGGCTTTGAATTAGGACTCACTTTTTTTCTTTTTTTTATACGTTAGCCTTTCCTCAATAATAACGAAATGACCTTCACGATAATTTATAAGCCATTTGTCGTTTTGGAGTACGTATTTATCATCATATCTAACGCTGTAGTCTGTCAATACATTTTTTCCATCAATTTCTCTTATCATTTTTATTTGAGCGAATGATACACCAGAGGCAAAATCATTGTCAATTTGTACTTCATGCTGTCCATTAAGGGTGAAGTAGGTTTTTACCAGCGATGCATGACCAATAAATTCCTTCTCCATGTTAGTTTTTCCTGAAACTTCAGAGACAAGTATCCCTCCCATAAAGGCTTTATAGGTTATGTTAGGTGTAAATAATTCCATTTGTTCAGTAATTTTTTTATCATCTCCTAAAACAGCGTAATCATCAATTAGCTTTCTAAGTTTTTCTTTTTTTTCTAAAAATTCTAGTGTCATAATTTTCTATATTTTAAATGTTGATTGCAATACTATTCTGCCGCGGTTTCAGGTTATTATTGCTTTTTATCTATGTCAAAATTATTGTATATTCGCTAACAATTTATTAGTTGTTACCTAAAGGTTAGTGGCTAATCAAAATGTTTGCGAATGAAAAATCAAAATGAAAATACAGAAGTAAATAAGGTGTTTACAGATGAATGCCATAAAGTATTGATGGCAGTAAGCGATGCGCTTTATGCAATAGGAGGAAAGTGGAAACTTATGATAATCATTGCTATAGCTAGAGGTAATAATCGATTTACGGAAATTCAGAGACAGGTGGCGGGAATTTCTGCAAGAGTTCTCTCGAATGAGCTAAAAGAACTTGAGATGAATGGTTTTATCATTAAAAAAGTCGATGTTGGATACCCTGTAACTATAGAATATCAACTTTTACCATACAGCAATACTTTAGAAGAAGTGGTTGATGCTATGACGAAATGGGGAATGCAGCATCGTGAAAAAATAAAAAAGGAAAGAAGTTAAGATTGTACTCGAAACTTATGCAAAATAGATGGAACTCGTTAATAGAAATTAGAGAACGGGAGTACAGAAATAAAATCAATTTTTAACGTCAGTTGAACAACAATTTTTAATATCAAATAATTACAATAAAGCAAAAGATAAAAAAATCCTATATCCTTAACGGGATTTCGAACCATCGTTCAGCTTCGATTAATTCTCTAATAGCGCCATTTTAAGACTGTTTATTTCAAACAGACTAAGAATTTCTTGTGAAAAAATCGAATCACAAATATTAGGCTGTGAAGGCTTGAAAAATCTACACATTAGGGCATAAAAAAGATATAACTATTTGCTAGTTGTCTCTTTAAGTGATCAACGGGACAAATACAACATCATTTTTGGATGATTTGAAGAAATTGGCGTACTATATGTAGTGTCTGTCTTTCATTGGCTGTGTAAATTTGGTTTAGATGTCCCGTTGGGGATTGATTGAAAAATCTATTTGATTTCTCCAATGTTTTAAAAGAAAATGATAATTTATTTTAGTTAAACTTAAGCATAAAAATTTTGCAGCAAAAAAGCTGTTGGATTATATATAAAAAGGAATTATGCAAATAAAACAGCGTTAACAGGGCAGCTAGTAGTATTAGATAAAAATTTGATTATAAAAACAAAAAAATATATAATTTAGCAATACGATGCATGATAATGAAGAAATATTGAGTGGCAGAATACCAGTTCCTGATGAATTTCAAGAGGTGTTTTCTCATTTTTATTTTGCTGAAAACTATTCAGCTGCCACCATTACCAAGACGCTGATACCCTCATACCAAACCATTATGATTTTCAGTTTTGGGTTAAATGCATATATCCACTCTGATGCTATTGAAAAAATTGAAGTCGACAAATGTATTGTGGTGGGGCCAATTAAAAAAGCCTTCGATTACTCGCTTCCCCCCGCAAACAGGATTTTGGTTGCCAATTTTAAGGATGATGCATTCTATCGTTTTTTTGGGGCTGCTGCCATAGCCGAGCATCTGCCTATTGATCCCAATTCGCTGCTGGAAGAGAACTGTTTTACAGCCTTGTGGCATAAGCTTGATGAGCTTAACGATAAAGAAAAACAAGTGCACTATATTCTAGAATTCTGCAGGCCATATCTGAGAGCTCGCAACACTATAGCAGAACAGTTAATAGACCTTAAGGATACATCATACAATGCAATAAAAAAAGTCGCTGCGCACGAAAATCAGAGTGAGCGCACTATACAGCTCAACCACAAAAAGCATTTGGGCTATTCTGCCAAGGAGATAAGCCGTTACCAACGTTTTCTGAAAGCCATTAAGATGATACAAAATATCTCAAGCAAGGCAACTAAAGACGATTGGTTCGAAATTATTGATCAATGCGGTTATTACGACCAGAGCCAAATGATCAACGATTTCAAGTATTATTTAAATTTAAGCCCTACCAAATACCTCAAATTGCAGCGCAGTATCTGCAGCCCCATAAGCTAGCTTTCGTTTTCTTCCAATTTTTCCCGATTTCTGCGATTTAAATTTGTCCTATCAATTTAAAATCACAGAAAGATGAAACATTTAATTATTTATGCGCACCCAAATCCTTACAGCCTGAATGCACAATTCAAAGATGCGTTGGCTAAGCACCTTCATGATCATGAATTAATCATAAGAGACTTAAACGAACTTAATTTTAATCCCGTGCTTTCACTAGAAGATATGGCGGGCCAGAGAAAGGGAGAAGTTGCAGACGATATAAAAGCAGAACAAGAGTTGATTACTTGGGCAGATTGCATCACATTTATATATCCTATCTGGTGGACTGGCCTGCCTGCCATTATGAAAGGTTATGTTGACCGTGTTTTCAGCTATGGATTTGCCTATCGTTATGATCAGGGAATACAAAAGGGGCTGCTAACAGGAAAAAAGGCGGTAATCATCAATACACATGGTAAATCACACGAGGAGTATAATGCAATGGGTATGGACAGAGCGTTGGAATTGACTTCTGATAAAGGCATTTATTCGTACTGTGGGTTTGAAATAAAAAAGCATCTCTTTTTTGACCGAGCGGATCGTGTGACACTAGAAATGGCTGAAAAATGGATTGACGAAATTGTCTCTGTATACTGAACAACTTAAAAAAAAGAGGTTATGTACAAAGCAATTGACTCAGAGGAAATGTTAAGAAGATACGCGATTGAAGCCGACAAGGTTAAGATTGAACAAGGAATCATTTTGATTCCTGATGTGAGCGGTTTTACCAATTTTGTATCAAGTATATGCATAGAGGCGGGCAGATATATTATGCGTGAGCTGCTTATGTCGATCATACAGAGCAATACGCTGGACCTTGAAATTTCAGAAGTAGAGGGCGATGCGGTCCTGTTTTACAAGTTTTGCAATAATCCAACAATTGAGCAAATCATCACACAATATGAGTTGATGTTAAAGAACTTTAGAGAAAAACTTGAGCTCATTGAAGAATTAATTGAGAGAAAGCTGGATGTATCATTAAAACTGATTGCCCATTACGTAAGCTTTACGCAATATACTATAGGTAATTTTAGCAAGCTATATGGGGATGCCGTAGTACAATCACACGCCTTATTGAAAAATACAGTCCAAAGCGATACTTACTTGCTGTTTACAAAAGAATTATTGCAGTTTTCTAAGGGCTATCAAGGTATGAAACACCCAACGTCTTATACTTACATAGATTATAAAACAAAGTAATGATTTAAAGGGATTCCTAAATTACTCACCATGACAGCTTATAATATGCTGCAAAAAGATAACTGAATTTAAAACAAAATTAAAATGAAAAAATTAATCTATAGTGTTATGCTGCTATTAGCAGCCACCGCTTTGGCCATAGCAGGCTTGGAGATGTTTACCTCATACAGTGGTTCAAAGTCGATCAATCAAGATGCGCCTGTCCAGACGACAAAAAGCATTATTATTAAGGCCTCACCGAAACGAATATTTTCAATCATGAGCAGAATCGATCAATGGCCGCAATGGCATACAGATGTTGAGTCAACGAAGCTCAATAGAGCCTTTCAGCCTGGATCAACTTTCGATTGGAAATCAGGAGGCCTGAACATTCGTTCAACTTTACATACCGTCGTGCCTAATAGTAAAATAGGATGGTCGGGTAAAGCATTCGGTGCTTTTGCGATTCATAACTGGACTTTTATAGAAAGAAGCGGTTATACAGAAATCCATGTCGAGGAAAGCATGGAGGGATGGCTGGTTAATCTGATGCGCAGAAAATTTCAAGCTGGACTAGAACAATCGCTGGACAGATGGCTTTTAAACTTAAAGAAACAATCTGAAAAACAATAAAATAAACATCAAATAAATTAATTTAAAACATGGAAAAGTTGGCAAAAAAAGAATTCGACAAATCAGTATACAATGCAGTAGTACTTAGAAGCTATAAAATTGTTAAAAAGTTAATCAAATATAGCTTTTATGTCTTCCTGATATACTTTGCATATGAGGGTTTTATGCAATGGGATTAAACAATGGAAAAGCCATCAACAATTTTGTTGATGGCTTTTATCTATTTTATTGTATAAACAGTCCTGAACTATAGCTCCAGCCATTGTTTTTCATTGATTCTTTTTCGATAAATGGACGAACAGAATTATGGCTAAATTTGACATAAAAAAAGGCGCCAATTGTCTTCAATTGGCGTCATTTGGCGTTGTGACCTCAACGGGACAAATTTCTATAAATTTTATGGAAGATTTGAAGAGATTGGCTTATTACATGTAGTTGTCTGTCTTCCAGTGGCTTTGGTAATTTGGTTTAGATGTCCTGTTGGGGATTTGTGGAAAATGTAGCATCAAAAAAAATAAATATTATCCTATTTTTATTAAAACCGCCTTAGCTTTTTTGTGGCAAAATCAGAAGCTGCTCCAATATTTGCATGGCACGATTTTGCCAGAAAAATTAGAATGGTCAAATATTTTGTTTCATTTTATAAGATGAAACGTATTTTTTTTCAATTTGTAAGGGTAAGTGAACTTTTATAAATAATTTTAAATAACGATTTTGATATTTAACTATTTAAAATATTTTTATGAAAAACTCATTTCTATACCTCTCTATGTTTTTGTTATTACTGTCTTGTAAAAAAGAACAAAAAGTAATTGATAATGATAATGTATCTAAAGTCGAAGCATTATCAGATAATGATATTTCAGATGCCTATTTGTATCTGCTTGGGAGAGCATTTGTACTTAGACAACAGCGTCTTGATTTTGAAAAAGAAGGTTTTCAATGGAATAAAATTCAGTATCGCGCACCGGGTGGAGTTAACTGGGCGAATCCAAATTTGGACGTAGTCTACATGGAAGCATGGATAGCGGTTGATGAGAATCATTATGTGATATTGGAAATTCCTAAAATTGAGGGACGTTATTACACCTGGCATATGCTAAATGGATGGGGAGAAACCATACTTAATATTAACGAGAGAACCTTTCCTCAAAAACCTTACGGTAAATATGCTTTATGCTTGAAAGGCAGTAATCAAAAAATACCAGGTGATGCACTTCGAGTTGATCTTCCCGTGAAAATATCCCGGGTTTTGGCTCGTTTGGAACTAGGTAAAAATGTCCAGGAGGCGGTAATTCTTGAAAAACAGTTTAAAGTAATTGAAAGCGGTAAACCACAGATAAGGCCATTTTATAAGTTAGCTCACTTTACAAATGATAAATTGCCGGGAGCAGAACTATTTGATAACGCCAGTGGAATTTTAAACAGTGAGCCAGATATTAACAAAGGAATGGAAAATGTACGAGCTAAAGTTAAGGAGGTAGAAAAATTGGTAAAATCAGGAAGTGAAGCTAGAACCAGAGTGGATCAAATAATTAAACAGAAGGCATTAAAGGAGCTTGCTGAATTAATTAAAACGCCCGGAGAAAAACAAAATGGATGGTCGCATCCTGTTGGAATAGGAAATTATGGATCAAACTTTAAAACCCGAACCGTGGTTAATCTGGGAGGAATCTGGGCTAATAATTTACAAGAAGCCATTTACTTTATCAGAACGGGAAATGATGGAAGTGCAGTCTACACTCAGACTTTTGCTAAAAATGAGCTGCCTCAGTCCAAAGTAAAATATTTCTGGTCTGTGATCTGTGTTGACGGAAAAGAGTTTAAGGTGATTCCAAATCCTCTGAAAAGATATCTTTTAAATAATCAATCACCATTAAAATTCAATAATGACGGTTCACTGACTATTATTTATAGCCCTAAAAAACCTCAAAATTTGCCGGAATCCAACTGGATACCGACGCCTGAGGGTAAAAAATACAACCTAACTTTTAGATATTATGGACCATCGCAGGATATAATCGATGGCAGTTATTCTCCGCCGGATTTACTAAAGCAACAAACGTCAAAAAATAATTAACTATAATTATATGATCTCGGGGCTAAGTTAATAAGAGTAGAAAAGATTTGCTTTTACTAATAATAGCAATAGCATAAAAAAAATGGCGCCAATTGTCTTCAATTGGCGCCATTTGGCTTAGTGACTCCTAAAGTGCAGATTACAAACTATTTAATGGAGGGTTTAAATTAGCATACTGGAAGTTGAAGTTGTCTTTATATGTCTTCAACATTTTGGTTTGGATGTTCTGTTCGGGATTGGTGGAAAATGTAGCATCAAAAAAATAAAATATTATCTTATTTTTATTACAACCGCCTTAGCTTTTTCTGATAAAATTAGAGATAAAAGCGTACTCGTGTCCCATGATTTTGGCATTATCTTACAACGAAAAAAAAGAGGCCTTTTGAGCCTCTTAGTTATTAGTGCTTTCCGTTACCCTTGCCATTTCCGTGTCCCTTGCCATTTCCATGATCTTTTCCTTGTTTATTGTTTCCTTTTCCGGGTTTTTGTCCAATTGTTTTTTGAGGTTTTCCTTTATAACCTTTTCCGTATTTTACTTTATGCGTTTTAAAATTGTCGTAAGGATCATTTCCCCTGTAATCTGTAAGTACTACTTTGTATTCGTTGTAAAGATCATAATTTCTATAAGCAGCAGGCAGTGTTCTCGCTCTTAACCATTTTCCGTTACTGATATAAATATAATTAGATGTGCTTACGTCATAATACGTTTCAAGATCTGGCAGATAATAATACCTTGCGTCACTATATCCAACTGGTCCCCAGGCCGGCGGTGTTCCGATATTGACATTTACATTAACCTGCGCGTTTGAAAAAGTTATTGCTAAGAGAAGTAATCCGACGAATAAATATTTTAACGATTTCATAATTCCAATATTTTAATAGTTAATAATAGTAATAAAACAAAAAACGTACCTAAAAGTTTTATGGCTGTTTTTAAATGCCGGCTGTTTTAATGATTATTCCCAAAACAGCTGCTATGATGATGATATGCGGCTCCCGAATTTTTTTTATATAAAGTAAAGAAAAAATAACTGAAACAGCTATCATAATTGTAGGGACATCTATAATATTTCTTTTCGCAATAACAATTACAGATCCTGATAAGGCACCGACTACGGCTGCAGTAATTCCATCCACAAATGCTTTAACCGATTTATTGTCGGCAATTTTTTTAAAGTATGGCGCTAATGCGATCGTAAAGAAATAACAGGGTAAAAATGTTGCGAGTGCAGCAGTTAAAGCACCAAGGAATCCGGCAGCCAGATATCCTATAAAGCCCACTGTTATAACCACAGGCCCGGGTGTGATCATAGCCACTGCGACCGAATCCAGAAACTGCTGTTCTGTGAGCCAGTTTTTTTCTGTTACTACTCCGGAATGTAAAAAAGGAACAATAGCAAGCCCGCTTCCAAAAACAAAAGCACCTGCCTTGGCGAAGAAAACGGCAATTTCTGTAAGTCTTGTGCTTTCATAATTATAAAATGCAAATGGAAAGAGAAATAAAGAATTTACTATTTTTCTTTTCCACCAGCTAGCCGGTGCTTTTATCACCATATATAGAAGACCTGCGGCGATAAATAAAAGTATTTGTTCTTGTTCTGTAATATAGGTAATAAGCACTGCAAATAGAAAAAACAGCCACAAAAGCCATTTGGACTTAAAAGAATCTAAACTGAATCTGCCGATCGATTTTAAGGTAAGTTTATAAGAGCTCAATGCTATAATCCCGATAACAGCGGCGCCTACTCCATAAAACATGGCCTGAATCCAGGAAAGTCCGCCATATAGCTGATAGACAACACCCAGCAGTACAACCATTATAAAAGAAGGAAGAACAAATGCAAACCCAACCAAAGTGGCACCTAATATTCTATAATGAACAAAACCAAGATAAATACCTAACTGCGCAGCCAGAGGGCCTGGCGCTAATTGTGCCAGAGCCAAACCTTGTTTATATTCTTCTTCAGAAATCCATTTTCTGTTTTCTACTAAATCTTTGTACATATACCCTACCAGAGCAACCGGACCACCAAAGCCAATAGTGCCAAGTTTTAAAAAATACAAGGTTAGTTCTTTTAAAGAATAGGTTTGATTTTCGATCATGATCTTATATTTAAAAAGCAATTCCAAATTGAAAACCTATTGTAAAAGAGGCAGGATGATCATTGCCAAAACGTACTGGCAGCGGTATCGCTGCATAGTAACTGTAGGTTTTGTTTTTGATCACAGTTTTATTAAATACCGGTGTAAAACCATATCTGCCGCTGGTTTCAAAAGCAGCCCTTCCGGCAAATGCATATCCTTTACCTAAAGAAACAAGAACTCCCGGATGAAATAATAAATTGGTTACTTTGTCTGTTCCCTGATCATCTTTTATATTAGGAACTATTTCAAAAGAAAAACCTATTTTTTCATTTTTCCAGATGTTAATACCAGTTGGAAACCCTACAGCATAGTAATCCCTGAAATTAATATTGGTCTGGTCTTTACTAAGGCTAACCAGCGGATGCATTATCCCAAAGTAGCCTGTAATTTTAGGATACACTGTTTGAGACAGCAAAACCGGGCTTGTAATTAATACGTATAGAAAAAGCAGATATTTAAACGACATGTTTTGGTTTTTAATACTATAACAAAACTAGGATTATTAAACAGCTGTAAATAGAATCTTATTTACCTTTTGTATCTGGATTACTTTTTTTTACTTTTTTTCGATATGAAGAAGGATTCTTTCCGGTATGCATCCTGAAGATCCTGGTAAAATGACTTTGATCTGAAAAGCCCGTCATATAGGCAATTTCTGTTAAGTTGTAAGATGAGTTTTCGATCAGAGCAATAGCTTTTTTAATTCTTAACTTTCTGACATATTCACCAAAATTTAAGTCGTCAAAATATTTGGAAAATTCTCGTGATAAATAGGATGGATTGAGTTCGAGGTCGGTTGAGATTTGCTTTAGATCAAATGTAAATTGAGTGTCAATCTGATCCTGGATCATTTCTTTTAAATCTTTCACCCAGGAAGGTGTTTTTTTATTCTTAGATTTTTTTTCGCTCAAAAACTTATTATAGACCTGATGAAGTAAATTTTCGAAAGGACTGTTCTGCAGATGATTCTGCTGATATAAATGAGCTGCCCAGCTGTATAAGGCATCATAAAGTATTATGCCTGTTTTTAACAGCTCATAATCGTCGGTAATGTTATAAGAAAGTCCGGCTGAAACGGCCCAAAGCCCGGCAGATTCTTTTGCAATATCATGACGGTCTGTATCTGCTCCCCGGACTATTGCAGCAATAATTGATATCGCAGGATCATCAATTTTGTATTTTTTAATAATGTAGTCAAACGTACAATGCTCATTATAATGTGTAAATTCCACATTAGGAATATCAAAGGGAATGGCCCCAAATTCTTCTGCTTTTCTGATCACTTCCTCGAAGGGCACATATATAAATTCAGCTTCCTGATCTACAAATTTTTTAATCAGCCACGGACAGGCAATCCGGTCAATTTTTGGTCTTTCTCTGGTAATCCATTTCATAAACTTAACGTCATATTATTTTCTAAAAATAAATAAAATAAATTTTCTTTCAAACTAAATTGTAGTGTCTGTCTTTTGAGGATAACAATAATAATTTATAGCAAGAAAGGTATCAATTTCAAAATCTTTTTACTTCGAATTTGTTATACGACAGCAAATTTGATTTGACATTTTTTATCAGAATGTTTAGGCTGTCAAAAAATATTTTTTAAATTTGACACCGATAAAATAATAAATAGCTAGTACTCCAACATTAGAGAAGAAATTGGGGATAGTAGTTTTCTTTTGCACTTCACAGAGCATACTCTAATAGCTTAATGTAAAAATCATTAATCTATTATACCATGCAAAAAAACATCTTTTTTTATTTCTTTTAATTATAGGGACTGCCTTTTGGGGTGTTTCGTTTACTTTTGTAAAGACGGGAGTTGGAAACGGTTCTCCATATGTCTTTTTATTTTATAAATTTCTTGTTGCATCACTGTGTTTGGCAGTAATTTTCTTTAAGCATTTAAAATTTATGACAAAAATTTGGTTTGGATGTCCTGTTGGGGATTGATGCAAAAAATATAAAAACTTAATTGGTTCATGCCAGTAAACTAATACACAATTCTACAAATATTCTAAAGGATTAAAAAAAATGTTATGCGTAGGGTAGAATTGTCTTTTTTGGCTCTATGAATTAGAACCAGGGATTAAAACAAACTATTTTATTTTCGAAATTTTTAATAAATGATAATTTGTTGGGTTAATTAAGTCTTCCTTAAATTTTGTAACAAAAATTTTTAAAAATTTCTTTTACCTTTTTGGGTTGTTCAACCAGAGTTAAAAATTGGTTTATTTCTGTTTAGGGCAGACAAGCGAGCAGTTTTAAAGACTTTTCCTGCCGTTAGTTTCTTCGATGCTTTTTCTTAAATTCCGTTGGGGTTTCTCCCGTTATTTTTTTAAATACCTTATTGAAATAGGAAAGGCTTTCCAGTCCGACTGCATAGGCCACCTCTGAAACTGTCAAGTCGTTAAGAAGCATTGTCTTAGCCTGGGTTATCCTGTACTGGATAACAAAATCCGTAAAGGTCATATCGGTCTGTTTCTTAAAATAGCGGCAGAATGCGGGCGTACTTAAACTCACTGATGAAGCGATGACATTTACATCGGGTTTCAGGTTGAAATTCCGATGTATATAATTGTATATGGTGCCCATGCGGATTTTGTCCTTTAAGAACAGCTTCACGCTTGTGTCTTCCGTATTGAGCTCCTGCACCTCTTTGGAAGAAGCCAGCAGCTGGAGTATATCTAGAAGAATAAGAAGAGATTGAAAACTTTCCGCCTCCTGAACCTCCTGAAGTTTGGAGACAACCATCTCTTTCGTTGTCCCCGAAAAGCTCAAGCCCATCGAGGCTCTCTGGAATAGGGCACATATCTGTGAAAATTCCGGAGTGTCAATTATCAGGTCCCTTAAAAAATGCTCCTTAAACTGTACTACAATCTGCTTGTATTCCACTTCCAAGCCATAATCAAAATTCAGGTGCGGAATATTTGATCCTATAAAAACCAAGTCGCTCTGGTCAAAACTTGAAATGTTTTTCCCGACATGCCGTATTCCTGCAACAGCCTCAACATAGACCAATTCAAATTCAGGATGATAATGCCAGAAAAAAAAGTTTTTAAGCCTAGGGGAAAATACCCTGAAGGAATGTCCCGGTTCAATAGTGATTTCTTCTTTTTTAATCTGCATAAAGCTTCATTTTTTAGCTTAATTATGTAAATATAGTGATATTTTGTCAATACAGAGCGTGTTTTGGTATTTACAGCGTTAAGCAGGCAGGGAAAAGCGGAAGAACTTTGTACTATTAATTTCAAACAAAAAAATTAGAAGATGGAAAATGTAAAAAAAGAAGGACTTAATACAGCCCATAAAGAGATACCAGGCAACCCTTCAGTTGCAACCAGCAGCAAAGCAAAATTAAGCGACAGAAGTAACGGAGAGCCTTTAAGAGTTTTATCAGAAGAGGACTGGAAGTTCTGGAAAGAAAATGGATATGTGATCGTGAGAGGTGTCGTTCCGCAGGAGCAGGTAAAAAAATTGGCGGATTACTTATGGGAGTACGAGGGCAAGGATGCGAATGATCCAGAAACATGGTACAAGACAAACCTTCAGATGAAAATGGCGGAATTAAATAATACCGGAATGGTTGAAATCTACAATCACCAGTATTTGTGGGATAACAGACAGTTTCCAAAAGTTCATCAGGCATTCGCCGATATATGGGGAACAGAGAAGCTTTGGGTGACTATTGACAGGGCAAACCTTAATTTCCCGATTCGTTCAGGACACGAATACAACGGTTTTATCCACTGGGATTATGATCCGGAAACCAGACCTCAAAATGTTCAGGGGGTATTGGCTTTGGCCGACCAGAATGATGAGAATATGGGCGGATTCCAGTGTATTCCTGAATTGTTCAGAACCTATGACACTTGGAAACTGACACAGCCTGAGGACAGGAATCACTTTAAGCCTGATACCACAGGATTTGAATTTGATAAAGTTAAAATGAATGCAGGGGACCTGTTGATTTTCAACAGTACGCAGCCTCACGGGATACGTCCAAACAACAGTAAGAACAAAGTGCGAATTGCCCAATATATCTCTATGATGCCGGCAGAAGAAGAAAATGAGGAAATGCGCCAGTGGAGAATCAACTCCTGGAAAAACAAATATGTGCCGGAAGGGCATGCCTTTCCGGGTGACCCGCTTAAAAGAGAAAGCGAGCAGCCAGTAGCAGAGCTTTCAGATCTTGGTAAAAAATTATTGGGATTAGAAAAGTGGTAATTTATTAACAATAAGCGATGGGGCATCCTCATCGTTTATTAAAAAATTTTTGAAATGAAAAAAAAAGCAATAATACTCGATCTGGACAACACCATCTATTCGGCATCGTCAATTGGGGATAAACTATTCAGTGATCTTTATTTTCTGCTGGAAATAAACCAGAATGAATTTGAAGGGACAATGGAGGACATCAAAGTTGACATCAACCGTAAGCCATTTTCAGTTGTAGCACAGGAATATAAAATAAGCAAAAGCCTGTATAAAGATTCATTGCAGCTGCTAAAAGGACTGACTTATGATGAGCCGATTGCCTACTTTGAAGACTATGAAGAATTCAGAAAGCTCAACTGTGATAAATTTTTGGTAACATCGGGTTTTCCAAATCTGCAGTACAGTAAGATTAAGCAGCTGGGAATAGAAGGCGACTTTAAAGGGATTTCCATTGTGGATACCGTAAGCACAGAGAATACAAAAAAAGATGTTTTTGAAGGCATCCAGCTATGCCATAATTATGATTTGTCCGACATATTGGTTGTAGGGGATGACCTTCACTCGGAAATAGCAGCGGCAAAATCTTTAGGTATTGAAGCAGTGCTTTACACTAAAGATTCTAAAGCTCCCACTGCAGAAATTGATATATCTGTGGTAAATTCATTTGGCAGTTTAGCCAGTTTTATTTAGCATTACGGTGAATTGAAGAATTACAAGCCAGTCCTTATACTTGTGGAGGTGGATCAGGTAAAATTGTTAATTTCAATAAAAGCGGGAAAGCGGATAGTTATATCCGTTTTTTTACGCTCTTTTTTATGGCATGCAGAGAGCAATAGTAAATTGTTTTTTGCTTTAGTCTCGCAACAATTATATTTGAAAAAATGAGAAGGCAAATTTCAAGAATTATAAGATATTAAACCATTTTAAAACGAAATTTCTTTTTCTGAAACTGGACAGTAGCTAGAAAAAAAGTAGTATATCAAAGCCATAGTTTCGCTTGATTTCTGGTGTTTGAATCCTGTTAAGATGTCTAATGATAAATTAACTATTTGCTTTTTTTATAAATATATACACTAAAGCAATTTTGCTAATATTTTAAAGAAAGGAAATAAAAGCAAAAATGATTAAATGTCAGCGTGTTTAGTAGTGTAAATAAAAAAATGGCGCCAATTGAAGACAATTGGCGCCATCTGGCGTCAGTGACCTCGACGGGATTCAAACCATTACTTTTTACTGGAGATTTGAAGCTTCTGCCATAAAAGATTTCTAGTTAGTTAGTTAGTTAGTTAGTTAGTTAGTTAGTTAGTTAGTTAGTTAGTTAGTTAGTTATATTTTGACCAGAGGGAGGTATGATGATTTGGGGGGCCATTTGAATGTACTTGTGGTCTTATGGTTATTTGATTGCTGATGATCTAATAAGCTAAAAATTACAGGAAAAGTATTTAATAAGATGTTGGTTCGAGCCTTGTTCCCGCCACAAAATAAAAGCTTCGGATAGATCTGGAGCTTTTTTTGTTTTCTAAATATTTCTTTTGAGGTTTTATATTTTGTGACAGCTGTTATACTTATATTTCTTCTTTTTTATTTATCTCGATATATTACTTCCCATGTTGATTCAAGTTCTAACTCTTCAAATGGGAACGAATGTAAATTTTTATATTTATATATATCACTGCTAAATTATCTTGTATCCAATTTCCGAAAGTCCAATTTCCTGCTTTTTCAGGCTTACCCCATCTTCTTGTTTTCAAAATTGTTGCTTTCGTATTTATTTTTTCCGATAGCTTTTTCAAAATAGGTCTGGAATCAAGATTTAAACTCTTGTCAATTGCAACTACAATGAAGTATCCAAATTCAATATGCCTTTTGTTTTCAAAATCTCTTTGATTAGAAATTGAAATATAAATTTCTGATGGACATTGCCTTTTTTCGCAAATTGTCCAAATCGGTGACCAAAGTTCGAAATCAAGAAAGTAATTCTCGGTGTTATGAGACAGTCAATATCACATCCCAATGGATGAATCTGAAAATATAGATTTTGCAAAACTGCATAAAATGAAAGAGTGGATATATCGAACAGTATGGATACTATCTAATAACCCAGAAAGACCTAAATTTTTGTCGCCTAAAAAATCAAAACAATAAATTTATTCCAATTTTAATATCGAAATAAATCATAAAAAAAGTCCTAATCAAATTAGGACTTTTTTTGTGAAATAAAAGAGGAAAGAATGTTATTACCAGTTTCCTTGTAATCCTTCTTTAAGAGCACTATTATATTTTTCCAAGTCAAAACTATACAAATCGGGCGCTTTATGTGCTCCGCCTTTTCGGGATTCATCTAATTTTGTTAGAATATCATAACGCAAAATTTTTCTATAAAAATTACCTCTATTTAATTTTTTACCTAAAATACCTTCATATAATTTTTGAAGTTCAGGCATTGTAAATTTTTCAGGGAGAAGGTTATAGCCAATAGGATGATTGTTCAATTGCTCGCGAAGTGTAATTAATGCTTTGTCAAAAATCAGTCTGTGATCCATCATGAATTCAGGAAGATCTTCTATAGAACACCATTCAACAGTACTAGAAAACTCATCAATTACCAATTTTACTTGCGAATGTTCTGCCAAAGCATAATACCCAATCGATATAAAACGCTGCTTGTACCAAATATCATCAGCATATTCAGCAAAAGCGTCTTCAGAACGATTGCGATCTCCAAAAGTATGAAATTGGTGCAGATAAATATTTTCAGTTCCTGTCCTGTCTTTCAATATACGAACTGCTGCCTCATCGACATTTTCTGTTTTTTTGACATAACCGCCAGGAAGTCCCCAAGATTCCATGTCTTTCATTTTTAAAAGCAAAACATGAAGAGAATTTTGGTGAAAACTAAAAATAACGCAGTCAATAGAAAGTGTCGGAATATATTTTTCCCAAGCCTCTTTAGACTCATTTTCGAGAAACTTTTTAAAATCCATAAGGGTACAATTAGCTTCAAATTTAAACCTTTTAATAGTTACAAGTCAAATTGTTTAAATTTTTTCTGACAGTTTTGGCATCGTCACAAAAAAATTAACTATTGGTGATATTTTTTTAAAATTTCTTTTAAAATCATTTTCACTTCTTTTCTTCTCATCGATCATTTTTTTCAATAACTACGGCTCTTTACGCAAACGAGGTAGTTTGTTTTAAGTGTTTTTTTGACAATTCAAGCATATCTCTTTATTTGTTGTTTTTATGGAATTTATAGGTGGGTTTTAATGCGATAATGAAAATAATAACATCATTAATTTGCTGATTTGAGAAATTGTATTTAATATTGCTTCATTATGAAGCAATGAAAATTTCATAATAAAAAACCTAACTTAAACTACTCATGAAAAAATTAATTATTGCCACAATTTGTTTGGCATTTTATCCGGCTTCTGAAGCTTTTTCACAAGAAGATAAAAAACAGCAAGCCACAGATTCGATTAAAAAAACGACCAAAATTGTAGAATCAGACACCAAAGAAGAAAAAAATAGAAACGTGATGCTAAACGCAGCCAACAATACGGGGCCGCGTGATGTAAATATTGGTTTACCTTCGACAGTTGGAGGAATTACCATTCAAGAAAATGATTTACCAGTAGTATATTATTTCTGGCCAGAGTTGCCAAACCGTACTTGGAGACAAAGTACAAGTTTGGGGCGAACAGGTTTATTAAAAATAGGCGAAGCTGCAATTACAACCGGAGATTTAGGTTTTGCCGTTAATTCTTATACCAAACTCGGAACAGATAAACTGGAAGTCGTGGGGAATTTTTCAGGTTCAAGTTTCGGATGGATGAAAGGCGACCTAAATGTTTCTGGACCTTTAGCAAAAGGATGGTCGTACACAATGGGTGCTTATGCCAATTTTGACCCAAATTCATTTGATTTAAAATTTGCTAAGTATTCAGACAGAACACAAATTTACAGAGCAGGTTTGACCAAGAAATTCAATAACGGAAAAGGACAGATCAGCTTTTTATATAAATATGCCAACTCAGCTTCTTTAACCAATTATGCCGTTTTTAGATACAAAGAAGGAGGAAAAGTAGAAGAATACAATGACTTTAAAATCGGACGTGATTCGTATATCGTTAATGACGGAATCATGAAGTTTAAAGATATACTAACGGGAGAAACTAAATTTGCTGATATGGGAGGAAGTGACGCTGCATCAACTTCGCATACCTTCGATATTTTAGGAAATTATGATCTGGCAAATGATTGGAAGTTAAATTTCTCGACTCGTTTTCGTTATGCAGAAGCATCTCAGTTGATCGCAATTCCGCTTGGTATTTTTCAAGCTACTGCAGCAGATAATTTTACCTACAAATCAAACGGCAATGCATACGTTGGTAATGTAAACTCAATGTTGGGATTATACACAGACGGAACGCCTACAAAAACAGCTTTGTCTCGATTTGAAATTACAAAAAGCGTAGAAAAACACAAATGGAGATTTGGTATTACAGAATACTATTATCAAGTTGATGACTTCACATCGAGCAGATCATTCTTTAACCAAACAGTTAGTGCAAACCCAGATAAATTGGTTCGCAATACGCCAGGCGGCACTTCAAATACAGACGCCGACGGATTTTACAATTACAACGTAGGTGGTGAATACCACAATGGTTTTGAAAATAAATTATCTGGTTATTTCTCTGATAACTGGACCGTTAATGATCGTTTTAGTTTGGCTTATGGTGTTAATTTAAGATACCACAAATTAAAAGGAGACTATTATTTAACACCAAGAACGCCAGATTTAGTATTTGATCCAAGTCAGAAAACCTATTTTGATAACAATTGGTTTCATGTAGGAGGGTCTATAAATGCAGTTTACAAAGTAACCAAAAGAGCAGGAATTCTTGCAGACTTCACATATACTGAAAAAAATGGACAGTTAGAGAGCTATTCTGGAGCTGTGGAGCCTAACTTGGCAAAAACTAAAAGCCCTTTAGGAGCCTTTGGATTGTATTTCAATCATGAAAAATTCAGTGTTGTATCGCAGGCAACTTATTTGACAAGAAATAATTATCAGGCAAGATTAAATTTAGTAAATCCATCAAATGCAAGCCAGTCAGAAGTAGCAACAGTTTTCTATGATATTCAGACTATAGGCTGGACAACAGACATTGTGACTTCACCGTTCAAAGGATTTAATCTGCATTATTTAATTACGTTTCAAGATCCTGTTTATAAAAATTACGATTTCAATGCTTTTGGAAACAGCTATTCTTACAACGACAAAAATGTTCTAGAAATCTCTAAAGTATTAATGGAAATCGATCCGAGTTATACGTACAAAGATTTCAAATTCTGGGCTAGTTTCCGCTATTTCAGTAAACAATATGCGAATCAAACTAATGCTTTGTTTTTCGCACCAAGATGGGAAACTTTTGGAGGTGTAAACTACAAAATAAACAATCATTTTGATATTGGTGTAACTGCGGTAAACTTCTTAAATCAAACAGGAGCAAAAGGAACAATCAATGGAGCGGAGTTAATTACAGACGCTTCAGCTTATTACGATCAGCTTTTGGTTGGATCTTACATCAGACCATTCACTTTAGAAGCTTCTCTTAATTTCAGATTCTAAATTTTATTTCGCATGAAAAAAATAATCATAACTGCCGGTTTCGCTTTTTTTCTAAGCGTTACTATGCAGGCGCAGCAAGGAAACTTTACGATTGTAAAAAATAACAAAGGTGCAGATTTGGGATATTCTCCCGAATCTGGCATCAAAATCCTAACCGTTAGCGGAAAGAAATTTAAAGATTTAAATAAAAACGGAAAGCTTGATAAATATGAAGATTGGCGCCTTTCGGCAGATGAAAGAGCCAAAGATTTAGCTTCAAAAATGTCGGTGGAACAAATCGCAGGATTAATGCTTTACAGTCGTCATCAAGCACTTCCTGCTCCTGCAGATGGATATAGAGCAGGGCATTATAATGGGAAAGTTTTCGCTGAAAGCGGTTCCAAACCTTGGCAGCTTACAGATGAGCAAAAGTTATTTCTGAAAGATGATAATCTTCGACACGTATTGATTACAAGTGTCGAAACGCCAGAAATAGCAGCTTTATGGAACAACCAAATGCAGGCTTTTGTGGAAGGAATAGGATTAGGAATTCCAAGTAATACCAGTACAGATCCGCGTCATACGGCAAATGTAACTTCTGAATTTAACGCCGGAGCAGGAGGAACAATTTCAATGTGGCCAGACGGTTTGGGAATGGCATCCACATTTGACCCAAAAATTGTAGAACAGTTTGGACAAATTGCCGCAAAAGAATATCGTGCGTTAGGAATTGCAACGGCTTTGTCTCCACAAATCGATTTGGGTTCTGAGCCAAGATGGTACAGAATTTCGATGACTTTTGGCGAAAGCCCAGCTTTAACCAGAGATATGGGAAGAGCTTACATTGACGGATTTCAAACATCATACGGAAAAGACGAAATCAAAGACGGCTGGGGTTATAAAAGTGTAAATGCCATGGTAAAACATTGGCCAAGCGGCGGTGCTGAAGAAGGCGGACGCGACGGACACTGGGCGTACGGGAAATTTGCGGTTTATCCAGGAAATAATTTACAGCAGCACATTGATCCGTTTATTAATGGCGCTTTCAAATTGAAAGGAAAAACCAGTAAAGCTTCGGCGGTAATGCCTTATTACACGATTACTTTTGATCAGGATAAAAAATACAACGAAAATGTAGCCAACGGTTACAGCAAATATATTATTACCGATTTATTAAGAGATAAATACGGTTACGATGGCGTAGTCTGCACCGATTGGTTAGTAACGGGTGACGAAGGAAAGACACCAAATTTATTTGCTGGAAAACCTTGGGGAGTTGAAAATCTTTCTATTGATCAAAGACATTACAAAGCGATTATTGCGGGAGTAGATCAGTTTGGTGGAAATAATGATAAGAAACCCGTTTTGGCTGCTTATGAAATGGGAATCAAAGAATTTGGAGAATCTTTTATGAGAGCCCGTTTTGAAAGATCAGCAGTTCGTTTATTGAAAAACATTTTTAGAGTGGGACTCTTCGAAAATCCATATTTAAATGTTGAAGAAACAAAGGCGGTTGTTGGAAATCCTGAGTTTATGAAAGCAGGTTATGAGGCACAGTTAAAATCGGTTGTGTTGTTGAAAAATAAAGCTGCGGTTTTGCCTGTAAAGGAAAAGAAAACGGTTTTTATTCCGAAAATCTATACGGCTTCAACCAAAGACTGGTGGGGCGTTTCGAGTCAGCCAAAATTAGAATATCCAGTAAATTTTGAATTGGTTAAGAAATACTACAATGTTACCGAAGATCCTTCAAAAGCCGATTTTGCGATTGTTTTTGTAATGAGCCCGCAGAGTTTAGAAGGGGGTTATGATTTAAAAGACAGACAAAACGGAAGCAATGGTTATGTGCCGATTTCACTTCAATACGGAACGTATACGGCAAGCGAAGCCCGAGAAAAAAGCATCGCAGCCGGAGATCAGGTTATTGATCCAACTATAAAAGATAGAACATACAAAAACAAAACGGTTACCGTTGCCAATACTATGGATTTGAGAACAATTCTCGATACCAAAGACATGATGAACGGAAAACCAGTTATTGTTTCGGTTACGGCTTCAAAACCTATGATTTTTAATGAATTCGAAAAACAGGTTGACGGAATTGTGTTGAATTTCGGAGTTTCTTCTCAAGCTGTTTTAGATATTATTTCAGGAAAAGCAGAACCTTCAGGATTACTTCCAGTTCAAATGCCAGCGAACATGGAAACGGTAGAAAAACAATTTGAAGACGTTCCTTATGATATGATTCCGCATAAAGACAGCGAAGGAAATGTCTATGATTTTGCTTTTGGATTAAACTGGAAAGGGGTTATTAAAGATGCTCGTACTGAGGTTTATAAAAAGCAATAATTTATACCTAACAGGTTTTTAAAACCGCTTAGGTTTTGACAAACTGTATGTTAGCAAAAACTATAAAATCAGCAGAATCTGCTTAAATCATAATAAATCTGAGTGAAATAATGAGAAATAATATAAAAATACTATTTGCATTCTGTTTGCTTTTAAGCATTTGTTTACAAGCCCAATCAACAGCTAAAAATTCATTTTCAAAAGATTTGGCAGTGCCTAGAATGCGTGTTATTGTCGACAATGATTTTAGCGGAGATCCAGACGGATTGTTTCAATTAGTACATCAGATTTTATCGCCTTCAGCAGAAATCAGAGGAATTATTGGATCACATTTAAAACCGGGAGATGGTTTTGATTCTTCATCAGAAACTGCCACAAATGCCGTTAAAAAAGTGAAAGAACTTCTGGAAGTAATGAAGCTTCAAAACGCTTTTCCAGTTTATGAAGGTTCCAATTTGCAGTTGAAAGATGCTAAAACACCAAATATTTCGGAAGGAGCAAAAACGATTGTAAAAGAAGCGATGCGCGATGATGTAAAAACACCGCTTTATGTAGTATGCGGTGCAGGCCTAACAGAAATTGCAAGCGCTTATTTGCTAGAACCAAAAATTGCAGATCGTCTTACTTTGATTTGGATTGGCGGTCATGAATATTCAGATTTAGCAGCGCCGCCGCCAGGTTATACTTCTTTAGAATACAATTTAGGAATTGATATTACGGCAGGACAAGTCGTTTTTAATGATTCAAAAATTCCAATTTGGCAAATTCCAAGAAATGCGTATCGCCAGACTTTATTGTCGTATTCTGAATTGTTGCTAAAAGTAAAACCGCAAGGAAAAACGGGAGAATATCTTTCAGAAAAAATAGAAAGCCTGATGAAAAGAGTACAGCAATTCAATCTTCATATTGGTGAAACTTATATTATGGGAGACAGTCCGTTGGTTTTATTAACGGCGTTGCAGTCTTCTTTTGAGGCAGATCCGAGTTCTAGTTCTTATGTTTTGAAATCTTCACCATTGATCAATTCGCAGGGACTTTATGAAACCAATCATAACGGAAGAAATATTAGGGTTTATACTCAATTAGATACACGATTGATGTTTGAAGATTTCTTTGCCAAACTGAAACTGTTTAAAACAACTAAATAACAAACTATTATGAAAATTATACACACATTTTTAGCAACAGGATTTCTTCTATTAGGAAGTTCTGTTAAAGCACAAGAAACCATAAAATTGTATCAAGGAAAAGCACCAGGATCTGAAAGCTGGACACACAAAGAGGCTCAAATGTATTCCGATCTTTTTAAAACTGAAGTTGTTTACAATGTAACAGATCCGTCGTTATTAGTTTATCAAGTCCCAAAAGGAGTTAAAAATACAGGAACTGCCATTGTCATTGCTCCAGGTGGAGGTTTCCAGAGTTTATCGATTAACAGAGAAGGAAAAGAATTAGCAGAAATTTTAAGCAAAAAAGGAATCACGGCTTTTGTTTTAAAATACCGTCTTAACAAAACCGAAACCAACGATCCTGCAAGAGAAATGATGGACAAATTAAAAGACAGAGCCGCTTTTGAAAAAAACTCTTTGGCAACTATTCAATTGGCAGCTCAAGACGGGAAAAATGCTCTGAATTATGTTAGAGCGAATGCTTCAAAATATGGAATTGACATTAAAAAAGTTGGTATAATCGGGTTTTCGGCAGGAAGTACGGTGGCGATGGAAACCGTTTTGGATAATAAAGCAGAACAGCTTCCAGATTTTGTAGCGAATATTTACGGCGGTCCAAGACCAGAACTTTTGAGTGTTCCTGCACCAGGAAAAAAGATTCCAATGTTTGTATGTGCAGCGAGTGATGACCAATTAAAACTGGCTCCTAGAAGTATTCAAATGTATAATAAATGGCTTGAAGCAGGACAGACTATTGAGCTTCATATGTACTCAAAAGGCGGACATGGTTTTGGAACTGGAAAACAAAATCTGCCAGTTGATTCATGGGAAACCCGCTTTGAAGAATGGCTTTCTTTAGAAGGATTTTTATCTAAATAAATAGAAAAGGTTTCACGCAGATTTACAAAGATTTGAGCAGATTACATAAAAAAAAATCTGCGAGTGTCAGCTTAAATCATTTTAAATCTGCGTGAAAATTAATTAGGACTTTAAAAACTATATAGTATGAAACATAAAATTATAAAAACAGGAAAAATGACCCTTTTGACGGCGTTAGTACTTTCTAATTTGTCTTGGAATACTGTTCCGAATGATGAAACCAATCCGCCGCTTGTAACTATTAAAGGATTTACGTTTGCTGATTTCAACAGAAACGGAAAACTCGATCCGTGGGAAGATACGCGTCTTACTGCTAATCAAAGAATTGATGCCATCATCAAAGAAATGACCAATGCAGAAAAAGTAGAACTTTTGATTGGAACTGGAATGCCAGGAATCGAAGTTCTGACTGGTCCTGTTGGAGATTCTAAACAAGGTTTGGTTCCAGGTGCCGCAGGAGGAACGGCTGCTTTCGAACGTTTCGGAATTCCTGCAACGGTTGTTGCCGATGGTCCAGCTGGATTAAGAATCGCGCCAACGAGAGATAATGATTCTAAAACCTATTATGCAACAGCATTTCCAGTTGGAACGGCTTTGGCTTCAACGTGGAATAAAGCGCTTTTGGAAGAAGTTGGAAAAGCAATGGGGAACGAAGTAAAAGAATACGGTGTGGATGTTTTATTAGCGCCAGCTTTGAATATCCACCGAAATCCATTGAACGGAAGAAATTTTGAATATTATTCTGAAGATCCTTTAATTTCAGGAAAAACTGCTGCCGCAATTGTAAACGGAATTCAGTCGCAAGGCGTTGGAACTTCAATTAAACATTTCGCTGTAAATAATGAAGAAAGTAACCGTTTAACCATCAATGCTCATGTTTCAGAAAGAGCAATTAGAGAATTGTATTTAAAAGGTTTTGAAATCACGGTTAAAGAATCTCAGCCTTGGACAGTAATGTCTTCTTACAACAAATTAAACGGAACTTACACCTCTGGCCGAAAAGATCTTTTAACTCAGGTTTTGAGAGAGGAATGGGGTTTCAAAGGAATTGTAATGACGGATTGGTTTGGTGGTTTCCCAGGTTTTGAATCGATTTCGAAAGGTTCAAATTCGGATGTTGTACAACAAATGATTGCCGGAAATGATTTATTGATGCCGGGAATTCCAGTTCAGAAAAAAGCGTTGTTGGCTGCCTTAGATTCTGGCAAATTATCTCAAGAAGTGGCAAATGTAAACGTGAAAAGGATTTTAGAATACGTTTTCCGTACCCCGACTTTTGCTAAATACAAATACAGCGATAAACCAAACCTGACTAAAAATGCTGAAGTAACCAGAAATGCGGCTGCAGAAGGAATGGTTTTACTTAAAAATACCAACAATGCTTTGCCTTTTGCAGACAAACAAAAAGAGGTTTCGGTATTTGGAGTTACTTCTTACGCTTGGATTACAGGAGGAACAGGAAGCGGAAGTGTGAATAACAAACACACTGTTTCTCTTTTAGAAGGTTTAACTGCGGCGGGTTACAAACTAGACAAAGAGTTGGTTGATTTGTACAAACCACATGCTGAAAAAGAAGTGGCAGCTGAACTAGAAAACAGAAAAGCAAGAGGAATTTTGGCTTTGCCAGAAAGACTTCCAGAATTAAAAATGGATGACACTTTTATCGCTAAAAAAGCAGCAAGTTCCGAAATTGCTTTCGTGACTTTAGGAAGAAATTCTGGAGAAGGCGGAGACAGAGTTATTAATAATGATTTTAATATGGCTGATGAAGAAATTCAAATGCTGGATAAAATATCAAAAGCTTTTCATGCTGAAGGAAAAAAAGTAGTTGTTATTTTAAATATTGGCGGTGTTATCGAAACAGCTTCATGGAAAGATAAAGTAGATGCTATTTTATTAGCTTGGCAGCCAGGTCAGGAAGGCGGACATTCTGTTGCCGATGTGGTTTCAGGAAAAATTAATCCATCTGGAAAATTGACGATGACTTTCCCTGCGAAATATTCAGATACGCCTTCAGCTAAAAATTTCCCAGGATTTCCAGTTGATAATCCGAAAGAGGTAACTTATGAAGAAGGCGTGTATGTTGGATACCGTTATTTCAATACGTTCAATATTAAACCTTCTTATGAATTTGGATTTGGAAGTTCGTATACTACGTTTGATTATTCTGGTGTAAAATTAAGTTCTCCAACTTTCAAGGATAAATTGACTGTTTTTGTTACGGTAAAAAACACTGGAAAAGTGGCAGGAAAAGAAGTAGTGCAGTTGTATCTTTCAGCTCCTTCAAAATCTATTGATAAACCGAAAGAAGAATTGAAAGCTTTTGGAAAAACAAAAGAGTTAAAACCAGGAGAAAGCCAAACGTTAACTTTAACATTATCTCCAAAAGATCTGGCTTCTTTCTTAGAAAATAAAAGTGCTTGGATTGCTGAAGCTGGAACTTACAAAGTTCTAGTTGGAGCTTCTTCTTTAGATATTAAACAGACGGCATCGTTTTCGGTTGAAAAAGAAATTACAGTAGAGAAAGTGAAGAAAGCTTTTGAATTAGATTCGAAGTTTACAGAGCTTAAACCATAAATTTTAGTTAGTTATTTCTGAAAGCCGTCTTGATTTTTTTTCAAGGCGGTTTTTTCATTTGGTTGAAGCGGGCTTGTATTTTATAATGATCCCGGTTCTGTTTTCGTGAATCTCTTCTATCATTTATAACATTTGTTTTTCTATATTTGAAACTCAGCATTCAAGAAATGGAAGTTTTGCATTGGCTGATAGTGAACTCTAAATTTGGTACTATTATGAAATTTAAACTTTTTTCTGCTATTGCGATTTTGTGGATAGCAGGCTGCTACGGACAAGGGATTTCTTCAAATAAAGTATTTAAAGAAATCGCTTTGGTGAACGGGATCGAATTTATAAACCCGAAATATGACCAGCCAAAATTTAGTTGTGGCTTTCTTATAAAATATAACAATGAAACATTTGCTGTAACAGCAAAACATATACTTAAGATTATTAAGCCCGAAAAAATGACAACCCTGTCGTTGGAGAGCTATATTAAAAATTGGGTATTATACCCATTAAACAATAAGTCCGAAATTGTAATTTGTGATAAATTATTAAATGAAGACAAGTCTGAGTTATTGGAAGCCAAGTCAACTTATGATAATGATTGGCTGGTATTTTCCATAAAGCAAAACTCTTCCAGTATTATACCTTTGGAAATAAGAAATACTCCTTTAATTCAGGGAGAAAAATTATATGTTGTGGGTTGGACCAGAACGATGGAAAATGGACCTCAAAGGGTATATGAATTTGAATATTATAAAACAATTTCAAATCGCATTTTATTAAAAGATATTCTTGTGCCAGAGAAATTCGGAGGACTTAGTGGGGCTCCACTAGTAGATGAAAATGGTTTACTTGTTGGGATTGTCTCAAATGGAACAGTTGATCCAGATTCAAATAAGAAGTTTTTCTCTCCATGCTCAATAACGAATTTAGTATCTTTTATGGCAAACAGAAAGCATGATAAATAGAAAGACTTTCATGTAAAAAGGGGTTAGAGCGAGGGTGTTGTTTTTTGGCAAACCCGATTCTGAAAATACAAGTAAAAGAAACTTGGTACAGAGAAATAAAAGAGCAAAACCCAAAAGGAGATATTACCGAATAATATTCTCAATCCTTTGAACATCTGCTTGAATTCAAAGCGGACAGATGACTTTTTTGTAAGATCTAAAAAGTAAGTTTTCTTTTCTTGTATAAAAAATATCAGTATTAAACTGTAAAGCACACCAAATAAACCTGCGTAGTGAAAGCTGAAATGCCAGGGAAAATACTTAGAAATAGCGGCTCCAAAACCACCAAGCGCCTGTCCTAAATAAATTCCGGTGGTATGAATCGCAATGGCAAAAGAGCTTGTTTTTTCCTGATGGTAAGCAGCTATTAAGGATAAGGCAGCCGGAATATAAAAGGCTTCACTAAAACCCATAATGCCGCGCAAAATATAAATCTGATTGAAAGTTGCGGCATAACCCATGGCCATAGTCACCCCAGACCAAATAAAAAGACTTCCTATAATGATTCTTTTTCGGTTAAACCGATCTGCTGTAATTCCAGAAACAGGAATCATAAGAGCATAAATCCAAAGGAAAACTGCCATCAAAAGACCGAAATTTTCAGCTTTAGCCAATTCAGGAATGTCATCCATCACCGCTGATTTCATAGTGGAGAGCATTTGCCGGTCTAAATAATTCAATAAAGCAACAAACCACAGCAGGCCAGCAACAATCCATGGATAGGATTTTTTTCATTCTATTTTGCAATCATTCTCTTTTTTCAAAATAAAGGCCGAATATACGAATTCAAAGGCAGCAGGAAAAAATTGTTTTCCCAGTTAAATTGTTTTCCGTCTGCGTTCATAAGTAAGAATGAATACTCAATATCTAACTTTTTCACTTTGCTGCGAATTTTTAAAAGGGTAAGCCGCAAAATTAAACGAATTAATGTCGAAGCAGGTATTGACTTTTCAAATTCTGAAGCAGGTGGCCCTGAAATTAAGATTGTTTGGCCCCTAGGTTTACTATTTTTAGTGATTTTCATGTGTTATTAGAATAGGTTAAAAATCAGCCTGCTGTAACATTTATTCCTTTTTGCACACCAACTAACATAAAAATATTCTATATGAAATCTATGAAATCCTTATTTCTTCTTTATGCAGGTCTTTTTTTATTATGTTTTACTGCAAATGCCCAAGAAAAAACACAGTCCCCTGATCACAATGAAATTGTTGAGAAACGAATTAAAAATGAAGAGTATGAAATGAATTGGTCTGCAGTTCGAGATACCGCAAAAATTGAAATTGGAAAGGTATTTACTAAAATCGCTAAAACAAAAAACACAATAAAAGTAACCACGACGGTAAAAATGAAAAATATGCCGGACTGGGTTGATGAAACTGTGGCGGAACTTCCCAACTTAAACCCTGTAAAACATACTTCTGTCAACACCCAAAGAGACATAGAACTTAATTTCGGGAAACAAACAACGGGTTATTATCTCGATAAAAAGGATAACAAAAAAATAGATATTAAAGAAGAAACAAAAGGAAGCTTTTTTGACAGCAATATTTATCCTCAAATAATCCGCTGGCTTCCGCTAAAAGAAAATTATAAAACAGAAATGACTATTTTTGATTATAATCTTGTCACAAAAGCTGCAATTCTTAAAGCAAATATAACGAACACCAAAAAAGGTTTCCTTGGTGGAAAATCTGTGTGGATTGTTACTGTGACAGATGGTATTTCGCAAAACAAAACGATAAATACTTATTATATTGATTCCCAAACCAATCAATTTTTGAAACATGAAATTGATATGGGAAAAAATAAAATGATAATGGAAAAAGTAAATTAATTTCTAAGTGTTCAATAGTAATCATTTCAATATTTGAGCTGGGGCATAAAAATGACCCAGCTCATTTAGTATTTTGCAATATAATTGCAGTCAATTCCAATTGCTGATTTTCTTCAAATTAAACCAGACTTTTCAATTTTTTGGAAAACATTTTTATATACCCTTCCTTATCCTTTTTCACCTCTTGGATTAGTGCCTTTCTTTCAGGCGTGATGCTGCAGTATTTATCTGCCCATAAATTGATTTCAATCATCAGCGGCAAAAGGTCGATACCCTTGGCAGTGAGTTTGTATAAAACTTTGGATTTACTTTCCGGATGAGGTTCTTTTTTGATAATCCCGCTTTCTTCCAGCATTTGAAGCCGTGAAGCCAATATATTGCTGGCTATTTTCTCGTCTGATTTCTGAAAGTCGCCATAAGTGCACTGTCCAGCAAACATTAAATCCCTCACAATCAGTAGTGACCATTTGTCTCCCCAAATATCCAGCGACTGGCTTACGGGACAGTCGGAACGCTTCTTATTTTCTGCCATAAAAAAAAATTAAAAATTCGCTTGCAAAACGAAAGTGGTTTTGTATATTTGTACTTGCGATTTGCAAGCAAATTTACAACAATTTAAAGAAATATACAAATGCAGACAAAAGGGAATACAGTATTTATAACTGGCGGAAGTGCCGGAATTGGTTTGGCCATCGCTAAAAAATTAGCCGCCGAAGGCAATAGCATCATAATCAACGGAAGAGACGAAGAGCGTTTGCAAAATGCATTAAAGGAACTGCCCGGTGCAGTTGGAATTCAGGGTGATTTTGCATCTGAGGCAGACAGGATCCGTATTGCAGATGAATTAAAAAACTATCATTCCGATGTCAATATCATCATCAATAATGCAGGTGCCGCTTTTGCCTATTTATTGAGCGAAACCGCCAATGCCCACGAAAAGGCAAAAATTGAGATGAATGTCAACTATATTGCTATTATTCATTTTACAGAATTGATGATGCCTCATCTGCTGGAAAAAGAAGCTGCGGCCGTTGTGAATATTTCTTCGCTTGCGGTTTATGGAAGCCATAAATTTCTGCCTACCTATGGCGCTGCCAAAGCAGCTCTGCACAGTTACACAGCGGCTTTGCGATACACCTATGAAGAGCAGAAAAATGTTCAGATCTATGAAGTGTATCCACCTTTGGTAAATACCGAATTTTCTGCCGAAATAGGCGGGGCTGACGGTATTCCGGCTTCAGAAGTAGCCGACGAGCTTTTCTGGGGCCTGGAGAAAAACCAGTTTGACATACCAGTAGGCGAAACAAAAAAGTATGCTGCTGCCATAGGCGAGGCAATGGCTAAACTGGGTCAGTAAAAAAGGATAAGCCGAAATCATTAAAGATTATCCACTTTTTCAGCCATTAAACTTATTAAAATGAATATTCAAAATAAAACTATTCTGATCACTGGAGGAGCATCTGGTATAGGATTGGAAGCTGCAAGACAGTTTCTGGACGCTGGTGCCAGAGTGATTGTTACAGGAAGAAATCAATCAAAGCTGGATGAAGTGTCAAAACGTTATCCCTTAATTAAAGCCATTCAAAGTGATGCAGCAGATGAAACTGATGCAAAAAATCTGTATGACGAAATAGCAGCTTTAGGAGGCATCGATATTTTGTACCATAATGCTGGTGTAGGGGTTCCGGCTGCGAATTTAGGAATTCCGGATAAAAAACATCTGCAAGGTGAGGTGTATGAAATGGATGTGAATTATTTTGGTGTCATCAGGCTCAATAACCTTTTTATGAGTATGCTCAAAAGCAGATCCGAAGCTGCTATCATTCACACGACATCGATACTGAGTATTGTCCCTTCAGCAGCCGAAGCCACCTATAGTTCATCAAAAGCTGCATTGGCATTTTATACGATTTCACTGCGCAGGCATCTGCAGGTAATCAACAGCAAAGTGAAAGTTTTTGAACTGCTGCCGCCTCTGGTGGATACCGAGATGGTGGCTGGCAGAGACGATAAAAAAATCAGCCCAAAAGAACTGGTAGAGGGTTTAATTAAAGGCGTTAAAAAAAATACGCTCACCATCCGGGTTGGTGACAGCAAAGCGGTTTACCTTATCAATAGGGTGTTTCCAAATCTAGCCTACGGGCTTGTAAATAAAAAGAAGGCAGATAGCCTATTACTGTCTTAATCATATTGCATGTTATGTAACTCATTTTTTAATAGATTAGTCTTTCAAGCATGCAGCCATAATTTAAAAAAAATTAAATATAATGAAAGCATACACTATTAGCCGCTACAGCAAAAAAGACCTTTTAAAGCTGAGCGAAGCAGACAGGCCTGCTATAAAACCAAATGAGGTTTTGATAGAAATTCATGCCGCAGGAATTAATCAGCTCGACGCCAAAATTAAAAGCGGGGAGTTTAAAATGATGCTCAAATACCAGATGCCCTTGGTTTTAGGTCACGATGTGGCAGGCGTGGTGATTGAGGTTGGGGTTGGTGTAAAACGTTTTAAAATAGGAGATGAAGTGTACAGCCGTCCTTCTGATTACCATATCGGCGGATTTGCTGAGTTTATAGCGGTTGATGAGGCAGATGTTGCCCTGAAGCCGAAAAACATTTCCATGAATGAAGCGTCGTCTCTGCCCTTAGTCGCGTTGACGGTCTGGCAGGCTTTTATGGAAAAAGCACATTTGACAAAGGGACAAAAAGTTTTTATTCAGGCTGGTTCAGGCGGTGTGGGCACGATTGCCATTCAGCTGGCAAAACATCTGGGCGCTGCGGTTGCCACCACTGCGAGCAGAGGTAATTTTGAACTGGTCAAAAATCTTGGTGCAGATGTGGCGATTGATTACAGAACTCAGGATTTTGAGAATCAGCTGAAAGATTACGACTTGGTGCTCAACAGCCAGGATAGTAAGACCTTGGAAAAATCCCTTCGCATTTTGAGGCCAGGCGGTAAAGCGGTCTCTATTTCAGGTCCGCCAGATCCTGCTTTTGCCAATGCAATGGGTATGCCGTGGCTATTGAAACTGATCATAGGCTTTATCAGCAGAAAAGTACGAAGACAGGCAGAAAAATTAGGGGTTGGTTATTCCTTTTTATTTATGAAAGCCAACGGACAGCAATTATCCGAAATTACCAAGCTGGTGGAACAGGGAGTTATAAACCCTGTATTGGACAAGGTTTACCGCTTTGAGGAAATGAATCAGGCTTTTGATTATGTGAACAGCGGAAGAGCCAGAGGAAAAGTAGTGGTGCAGATAAAATAAGCATCCTGTTTACTGCCCGATTTTAATTATGAGCCGGGAACTCTAGCCGAAAATGATGAAATTGTAATGGTGCACGGACGTTTTTTAATTGGTTTGGGAAAAACTATATCGCTGTGGATATCTTCAAAGTGAAAGACGGAAAACTGGTATTGTTGATGATATGAAATTAGAACTGAATACCTGAGTAAACGGCCGAAAATGTGCTCCGACTATTCATGCATTAAAATCCAAGCTAAATGATATTGTATCTGCCGAATTTGCTTTTCAAAAAAAGAAAACAACCCATTTTGATGATGCTCAGATGGATTTAATAAGTTCCAGAATTATTCAAAAATTGACAAACCATTTTGCCAGCCATTTAAAAAATGAAAACACTTCAGTGGATCAAAGTATTGAATTTATTGAAAAAATATTTCAGATCGGACAGCTTGCACCGAATAAGGCTTCTTCACCAATAGCTGATAAATATAAAATCAATCTCTCATAAATACATAATTTACTATTAAATCGGAACAGTAAGTCCAGATATGATGAATTACGTTTTTTGAGTGGGAACAAAATAAAAAATGAATTTCGGAATATGGAAAGGCTGTGATTTAAAGGTATATTTTATGCAGGCTGAATTCTCACTGCTTCAACTATTATGGGTTTATGGAGTGTTTTTTAGGCATTTATTTTGTGCTTGTACTAAAAAAAGTGTTTTTGCTGCACTGGGCCAAAGGTTTATTTTACCCTGTTAAAAAATTGTTTTTTGTTTCAGAAAAAGAATATTTCCCCGGGAGACTCCTAAGGAATCTTCCCTGTCTTACCGGTCTGTTTTTTCTTGTGATACCGAGCAGCTATTTTTCATTTTCCTGCGCAGCAGTATCTTATTTTGCGGATCCTGCAGGGTAGGTAAGAGCTATGATGGTCTTTTCAAGAATGAATCTCTTATCTTCAAAGCGGCAGGTATTGGTTTTAGTGATAAACCGTTTCTCCATGGTTCTGACCCGGCAGTGTTCGGGGAATTTAAACCGGAAGATCTTACCCTTCTGATGTGAAGCTTTCCTTTCTTTATAAAGACAGGGTAAAACTGACAATTTTTCGCTTATGAAAACTGAAAAAATGTCATTTTTTTTCTCTGGCATAATTTTGGTTTTTTTGTGACTGGCACTGCAAAAGCAGTTTATGTTCAAAAATATTGTATAACAATTAAAAGTAAAATGTTATGAATCTTATCAAAAGAAATGCAAACCAGCATCGTGCTTTGCCGCATACGTTCTTTGATGACGTTTTTGGCCGCGAGCTTTTCAATTGGGAAAACAAAAATTTTTCTACAACTAGTACCACCCTGCCATCGGTAAACATCAAAGAGACTGCAGAACATTATGAAGTCGAAGTGGCCGCCCCCGGCCTGGAGAAAGACGATTTCAAAGTGACCCTTGACGGAAACCTGCTGACTATTTCTTCGGAAAAAGAAAATAAGCAGACTATCGAGCAGGAGAATTTTACCCGCAGGGAATTCAGTTACCAGTCTTTCCAGAGAAGCTTTGAGCTGCCTAAAAATGTGGTCGACGAAGAAAACATCACTGCACGTTATGTGAATGGCCTGCTTCATCTGTCCATACCCAAAAAAGAGGAAGCCAAGCAGAAGCCGCCTAGAATGATTGAAATTGCCTGATTTCTAATCGATTATTTTAACCTTTTTTATTTTAAAGCTGTTCTCCGGGACAGCTTTAATTATTACAAAAAGCTATAGCCATCTTCTCTGCCTTGTTTACTGCCCTGGCCGTGCTGTGCCGTTTACGGCAGTGCTGTTTTGCAAAATTTCAGCCGGCATTTGTAAATATAGGACGTCCCCCGGCATGGGACCACTGAGCTGTAAAGGAGTCCGCTAGTAGCAGCTGTCTGATCTGGCCGGACTTTTGCCAGTTGTTGATTTGATGCTGCCACAATACTTGAAGGGTAATTCTGTACAGCTTCTACAGCTATTTGTACATTTGCGGCGTCACAGTATATTTGGTAATAAAGGCGCCGGTCTTATCTGCGTAGGAGTAATTTAAAGTAATATCATTATCTCTGAAAAATTTCATATCGGGATGGGTTTTTGCATACTGCAGCACCTGAGGAAAAATATATTTTTTAACAGTATCCACCTGGACTTGCTCTTTTGTGATCCCGACCAGTACATAATTGTATTGAATGGTTTTATCCGGTAAAACCGAAATATTTTTCAAGGTAGTATACTGATCCACACTCATGGGACCGGTTTTATTAAATTCATTGGCAAATTCAGTGAGCTGCTTGTCCATGGATGGTTTAAAAAAGAATTGCGTAGCAGCAAACATGATCGCAAACCCGATTGTGAAACCTAAAAGTGTTTTCAAATCAAATTTTTTATCCGTTTTTGCTGCCTTTCGGGGTGCAGTCGCAGTGCTGCTGTTTTGATCTTCCGTGCCATGTAATTGATAACCGCAGGCAGAACAGTATTTCGCGTTTGTATTATTTTCATTCTCACAGTTCAAGCAGGTATTTTTCATGCATTCCTATTTTTTTATTTTTTAATGAGTCATCTGGTAGTAATCGAAAGTAAGTGTTGTATATAGAAATTTTAGTCTGATAAAATTACTGATGACGAATTTAAATAAAAACGATGCAGAAATGTTACGGGTTTCCACATTTTATAAGTTTTTAAATTGGTTGAGTTCCAAAGTTAGCGGTACGAGATCTTGGATTTCTACTTTTTGATGTAAGCAGCGCTTTAAAAATAGTTAGTTCTAGTAATCTTCTTTCTTTTAGGTTGATTTTATATTTTTGGAGAAATGGCTGAAGTGCAGCGGTATCGGTAAAATTTCAATAAAATGCAAAGGGGGCTGCTATTCAAAATAAATAGCGAAGAGTGTGATTTTAATCATTACGGCACATGTGAATAGTATGCGCCGCGATCCTGCCGCAAATTTTGAAACAGCAAATTAATTGTAAATTCGTCTTAGCTTTTTGTATCGTTTAGAAAAAAGGCACTCAGAAAGAGCGCTAACAGTTCGTATTGCTTTTTTTCAGTTCAGTTGGCGAGTAGCCAAATTGTTTTTTGAATGCAAATGAAAAATGCGATAAATTCTCAAATCCTATCTCGTAAAAGATATCAACAGGGTTTTTATTTTTTTCGGCAAGCTGGTAATGGGCTAATTCTAATCTTTTTTGGGTTAGCCAGCGTTGCGGTGTAGTATTGAAAGCCTTATGGAAATCGCGCTTAAAAGTGGTAAGACTCCGGCCTGTTAAATAGCCAAATTTTTCCAAAGGCATATTAAACATAAAGTTTTTCTCCATAAAAGCAGTTAAATCAATTTTATCTGGTTCTTCAAAGCTGGCCAGTACAGCATCAATAGCGGGATCAATGTTTCTAAGAATTGAAATTGCTTCAGTGATTTTCAATGAAGCGATATTCTCAGGAAAGTTGTCCTGCATGTCAAAATAGGGAATCAGCGAAGCCAGACAGCTTTCCAGCAGAGGATGTTTATGGAAACTGAAAATTTTTGGTACGGCAGTTTTTAATTTTGCATTTTGGTGATCGTAAAATTCACGAAGCCTGTCAGCCGATAGATGCATCGCAGCTGCTTTGTGGGGCAGTCCATCTTTTGGAATATTAATGATTGCCGCCAATTGGTTTCTGGGAATTAAAAAAGTACTGCCCGGGCCAAATACAAAAGTTTGATCTGCCTGGATAATTTTGGTTTCACCTGAAATTAACCACACAAGCAGATGGTCATTAAAGGCGGCTTCCGTTTTAAACAGCTTGGCACTGTAATTGGAAAGTTTGATGTCTGGGTGTATGTAATTGACCTGATAATCCATAATTGCTTGTGTGGTATAAAGATACAAATATTAACTAAGATCGAAATGTATTCCGGTCATTTCGTGGCTTAATTTCCATAAACGTTTTGCATTTTTTTCATCTAATGAGTAAGGTGCAACACCTCCAATAATTTTTTCATTTGAATTTAAAGATGCTATATCTGCGTTTTCACAATACACACCGCCAATATTGTTAAGCGATTTGCTTGTCGCAGCCCAAAGGGTTGTGGCTGCACCTTGCGGGATCGTTTTTAATGACGCGGCAACTTCCGGCAGTATATTTCCTTCAGCATCACTGTAACCGAGTTTTTGGAACAAATCAGCTGGCGCTTCTCGAGCTAATTCTGTTTGCCCAACAGCACCCGGACATAAGGAATAACTTCTCACATTATATTTTTTTGCACGAGTATCTAATTCCATAGAAAAGAGATTCACAGCTGTTTTTGACTGTCCATAGGCCTGTAAGGTCTCATACTCCCGATTTAGAAAATTAGGATCTTGAAAATTAAAATCTGAAAATTGATGCCCTCCTGAAGAAACATTGACCACTCTGGAGCCATCAGCTTTTTTTAGTGCAGGCCATAATCTTGCCGTAAGCTGAAACAGTGCCAGGTAATTGGTGGCTAACTGTGATTCATAGCCTCGGGAATCCCTGCGCAGCGGCACCCACATAATCCCTGCATTGTTAATGAGCAGATGAAGCGGTCTTCCTGAATGCAGATACTTTTCAGCAAAAGCATCAAGAGAACCGGGATTCATTAAATCCATGTTTTCTATTATTACATTTTGAGTTCCCTCGAGATTTCTTTTCGCTTTCTCTGCATCTCTGGCCGGTACAATGACCGTTGCCTCTGCCGCCGCAAGTGTTTTGGCCGTTTCCAGGCCAATGCCTGTATTCCCGCCCGTTACAATGGCAGTTTTCCCTGTAAGGTCAATTCCTTTTATAATTTCCTTTGAGGTAGATTTTGCGCCAAATCCCGAACCTGTGGCTTTCTGTAATTTTCCGTGATAATTATTCTGTTCCATTTTTTTAATTTAAATTATTTTAACAGGACAAAATTAGAGTATGAAACAAGCGGCCGCTTTGTTTAAACGTCTTAATATGGTTTGTTTAAACGTCCAAATCAAAATGATCCCTGCCATCTTCTTTACTGCTGCTGTACTGATATTACAAAGGAGCTGTTATTCCATACGCCTGCCGGCATTTTTCCCCTGGCTGTGCTTTCAATTTTACCAAAATGCGGGTTATAGATATTCAATGATCTAAATTGCGTTTTGAAAATTCCATGTTACCGTTTTTGGCTACTTAAATTATGGTTTTGGCTAAATTTTCTTTCCTGTATCTGCGCAAATTTGCAGCATAATAATACTAAAATAATCATTATGTCATCACAAAGTAAAATTGCAGTAGTAACAGGAGGGAGCCGCGGTCTTGGAAAAGACATGGCTGTAAATCTTGCCAAAAACGGATTGGATATAGTTTTAACCTATAACACTCAAAAACAAGCAGCAGAAAATGTTGTAAAACAAATTCATGATCTCGGACAAAAAGCGGCCGCTATAGCATTGGACGTCTCAGATTTTTCCAGTTTTGATTTTTTTGAAAAAAATCTTAAAGACCAATTAAACAATTATTTCAACTCAGATGGTATTGATTATCTGATCAATAATGCTGGGTTTATTCACTATGCAAATTTTGATGTTATCACTGAAACTCAATTTACAGAAATGGAAAATGTACATTTTAGAGGCCCATTTTTCCTTACTCAAAAATTACTGCCTTTAGTAAGAGCTTACGGAGGAATTGTAAATGTTTCATCGGGACTAACCCGCTTTGCCACGCCGGGATTTGCAGCTTATGCGGCACTAAAAGGAGCAATGGAGACATTGACAAAATATCAGGCAAAAGAACTTGGCGCAAGAAACATACGAGTAAATGTTATTGCTCCGGGGGCTGTTGAAACTGATATTATGGGAGGTGCGGTACGAGATAATGTAGAAATGAACCGATACCTGGCCTCGCAAACGGCTCTTGGAAGAGTCGGAGTACCCGAGGATATTGGAGGAGTGGTAGCCTTTTTATGCAGTGATGCCGGCGGGTGGATTAATGCGCAGCGTATCGAAATTTCGGGAGGTTCAAATTTATGATCAAGCTTAAAAATAGTTAGCATATTGTTGAAAAACTGAATTTTACAGATAATTAGAAGTATATAAAATGGAAAAAGAAGATAATGGAGTTGTAAAAGCTCTGACGAAACAGGAAATAAATACCATTGAAAGGTTTTATGCAGCGTGGAACCTTAAAAAGCCAGAAGTACTGGATGAAATCTGCATGCCCGACTGGAAAGATATTCCACTGGCACCGCAGCAAGAAGATAATCCAAAAGGACTGCAGGCAATTATGAAATTTTTGTTCGAATTATGTCCCGATATAGAAATTGTAATTCATGAGATATTTGGCAGCCATGAGCGTGCAGCGGTAAGAGCTTCAATGCAGTTTACGCATGTAAATGAAATTATGGGAATTGCTCCAACGAATAAGAAAGTAACAGTAGCGCTGCACGAATTTCATTATTTGAAAAATGGTAAACTGACCCATACCTGGCATTTAGAAGACTGGTTTGGTCTTGTAATGCAGAGCAAGCAATAAAAATCAAATAGCATATTGTCTAATAATTTTTTGAATATACTTTTAAAAGTACCCATGAGAATTAAGAGTGTCAAAAAACTGTAAATTTGCAGCTATGGAAGTAATTAGAATAAAAAGCATCACAGAGTATCATCGGTTTAGAGGTCTTCCAAAGCCGGAACATCCACTAGTAAGTCTGGTCGATTATTCACAGGTAAAATTCCCGGATGATGAAAATACGACAAACATGGTGATGGATTTTTATTCTATTGCTTTAAAACGGGATATTGGAGCCAAGCTCTATTATGGCCAGCAGGTTTACGATTTTGACGAAGGTATAATGTCATTTATAGCACCAGGGCAGGTCCTGCGACTGGAGCAGGATCCTGATTCATTACATAATGGCACGGGGTATTTATTGCAAATTCACCCAGACTTTTTATGGAATTCATCATTAGCAAAAAATATTAAGAGCTACACGTTTTTTGATTATTCAATTAATGAAGCACTATTTCTTTCTGAAAAAGAAGAAAATACCATTGTAAGTATTTTTGAAAATATAAGAGACGAATACCATACCAATATTGATAGATTTACGCAAGATTTAATAATTGCGCAGATAGAATTGCTGCTCAAATATTGCGACAGATATTACAGCCGCCAGTTTCTTACAAGAAAAATCAGCAGTCATCAAATACTATCAAAAGTGGAAGATTTTTTGAATAATTATTTTGATGATAAAAACCGGGATGAAAGAAATCTTCTTTCTGTCCAGACCGTTGCTGATAATATGAATGTTTCCTCAGATTATTTAAGCAGTTTACTGAAGCTTCATACAGGTCAGAATACGCAGCAGCATATTCACAATAAACTCATAGAAAAAGCGAAAGAAAAACTTGCTGCCACTAATTTGTCAATTGGTGAAATTGCGTATGAACTGGGATTCGAACACCTTCAGAGCTTTAGTAAATTCTTCAAAAACAAAACAAATGCAACACCTTTAAAGTTCAGAGCTAAGTTTAATTAATTCTTTTGTATTTTCAAGTTTTTTCAAAATTCTCTATTTAAATAAAAAAGCAAAGCGGTCTTAAAGAAGAGTCGGAAGCTAAAAGAAAATAAAATAAAATGAAAATGATTCAAAATAAGCATGTTAAATAAAGTTAAACAATAAATGGCGCCAATTGTCTTCAATTGTACTTAATATCTATGTAAAATTCCTCTAATGGATTGGTTGTAAATTTCAATTTCTACAGCGTATCGACTTTTTGTTGTAAAGGAAGGGTCACCGTAAATTCAGCGCCGTTGTCCTTTTCCCCGGCTGCAGTTATTTTACCATTATGCCTTTCGGCAATCTTTCTGCACAGGGCAAGCCCAAGGCCATTTCCCTCGTACTGGTCTTTGGAATGCAGTCTTTCAAATGCCGTAAAAATCTTTTCTGCAAATTCAGCCTCAATTCCAATACCATTATCCTTTATTTTTATCTGTACAAAATCCTGGCCGCCACTATTGATGATGCTGCTTGTTATGATAATCCTTGGAGGCTGGTCCGCTTTGGAAAATTTTAAGGCATTTTGCAGGAGGTTATAGAAAAGCTGGTTAATTAAAATCGGCGCTCCCTGAATCTCGGGAAGATCAGAAGTAACTAAAATAGCACCTTTTTCCCTTATTATGAGCTCAAGGTCTATTTTTATTTCTTCAATAACCTTATTAAGATTAATTGTTTCTATAACCTGTGAAGTTTTGTCAAGGGTGGAATAGGTCAAAATTCCCTCTATGATATTTTCCATTCTCTGGGCAGACTGGCTTACTTTATGAAGGTATTTTTTAGATTTTTCATTAACATTTTCTTCTATGTCATTTCGTAAGAGTGTATTGAAAAATTTAATTTTTCGCAGCGGCTCTCGAAGATCGTGGCTCACTACGCTGGCAAAATGCATCAGATCACTATTGGAACGCGTGAGCTCATTTGTACGGCTTGCGACCTGCTTTTTTAGTTCCTCCTGAAATTCCTTATGCTCGTGTATATCCTGAACAATACCAATGATGGTCTTTGCAGACCCGTCTTTGTCCTTGATAATCTTTCCATTGATTTTAGCCCAGCGATAGGAGCCGTCATCATTTAAAATCCGCGCCTCATAGCATATTTTTCCCGTTGCCTCCCCCTGCTGATGGGCTTTTTCGCGCGCATGAAGGTCCTCTGGGTGCAGCTTTGCAATTAAATCGTCATTTGTTGTTTCGCTTCCAATGGAACAGATCGTATTGAAATTTGCTGAAGTCTTGATTTTTTTGGTTTCAAGGTCTATTTCATAACTTCCTATCCCGGAGCTTTCTATGGCTATGGTTAATTTTTCATTCGCTTTCAGGGTTTCTTCTTTTGCTTTGTGCAGATCTGTGATGTCAGCGCCGGTGTTAAGCACGCCATAGACTTTTCCATGCTCGTCAAAGAGCGGAATAAAACTATAATTGAAGTAATGTTCGGTCATAATTCCCTGCATGACCAGATCTACTTTTCTGCCCACAGCATAAAAAGCTGTTCCGGTTTTAAGAACGCCAAGGGCCTCATCGAGAATCTGCTGATTTTCAATTTCAGGAACAACACTCAGATAGGTTTTTCCAAGTACATCATTTCCCTTGCCCCATGTTTTGATCATGGCATCATTGGCAAGTGCAATTTCTAAATTATCTCCCACATACACCCCGATGGGAAAGGGAATAGCATCAATTATATTTTGTAATAGCGCAGGATTTCGGTACATAGCGTTAGGTTTGTTTGGTATATTTTTATGGTGAAGCTATTATTTTTTAGGAGTTTAGGGTTACATGAATTCTGCATTTTGTATCATAATTCCAATAATACAGATTGTCTCTATTGTTTCTGGTTTGATTTTTTGTTATTGGAAATGGTCCGCTGCTCACTGTACTTAAAGCGGTTAACTCCTGCACTGCGTTTCCGAAGATGCTTTGTTTGACAGTTTTCTACCCTTTTGCGCCAAAGTCTATAGCTGCAGGGTTTGAGTTCCTTCTTCATTAAGGCTTTTACATCAGCCTCCTGAAATGCAAACTGGCAGGCAATGGCCTCGAAAGGAGTTCTGTCTTCCCATGCCATTTCAATGATGCGGTCTAGGTCAGGATCGGCAAAGTTCCGTTTTACTTTTTTCATAATTGCATTTTTTTCGGGATTCCCAGTCGGGAATTAAGGAGAGCATAGCGAAGTTAAATAAAATATTTTTTATTTTGTTTAATATTTATTAAAAATAGTTAAACAATTATTATCTTTAACATTAAGATATCATCTTATATGAAATACCGCTTTTGGTCCTTTTGATATTTTATAAATAATATCTTATTTTATTGAAAATCATAGCATAAACAATCAGAACGGTTCTTTAATTCTAATCTTAAAAAAATGAAAACTATTGTAATTGTTGGCGGCAGTAAAGGAATCGGTAATGGTGTTTTAGTGCAGCTGCTGGAAAATTATAAGGTAATCAATATCAGCAGAACAGCTCCCGATATTACCCATCCAAATTTAATTCATTTTTCAGTTGATGTGCTCCGTGATGCTTTGCCTGAATTTGAAAGTATAGATGCCCTGGTGTATTGTCCGGGGTCCATAAACCTCAAACCCATTCTGGGCTTAAGCCTGGATGATTTCAGAAAAGATTTTGAAATTAACGTGATGGGTGCCGTCAAAGTGATTCAGCATTATCTGCCTGCGTTAAAGAAAGGCGAAAAACCTTCTATTGTTTTATTCAGTACCGTTGCGGCAAAGCTCGGAATGCCTTTTCACTCCAGTATTGCAGCCTCTAAGGCAGCAGTGGAGGGTCTGGTTAAATCGCTCGGTGCTGAACTTGCCCCGTTAATTCGTATAAATGGTATTGCCCCGACTATTACAGAGACTTCTTTGTCGGGATCTATTTTAAGAAACGACCGTATGAAAGAAAATATGATCGAGCGCCACCCCTTGAAAAATTACCTCAAGCCCGCAGAGGTGGCCCGCATGGCAGGGTATCTTATTTCTGAAGATGCAGCATCAATTTCAGGCCAGATTTTCGCGATGGATTATGGTTTGGTAAGCTTTAAATTGTAAAACAGCTCAGAGATGAAAATTCTATTAACAGGTGCTACAGGTTATATCGGCAAGAGGCTGCTGCCCTTGCTCCTGGATCACCGAAATGAGGTGGTCTGCTGCGTCCGGGATAAAAACAGGTTTTATTTTCCTGAACAGTTTAAAAATAAAATACAGGTCATTGAAGCTGATTTTCTGGATCCGGAAAGTCTTAAAAATATCCCTGATGATATAGATGCAGCTTTTTACCTGATCCATTCCATGTCCGGCGCTTCCAATTATGATGAATTGGAAAGCATTTCGGCACATTATTTCACTCAAAAAATAAACCAGACAAATGCAAAACAAATTATTTACCTGAGCGGAATTGTAAATGATAAATCACTATCCAAACATTTAGCATCAAGAAAGGCGGTGGAAGATATTTTAAAGACCGCAGCAGTGCCATTAACTGTACTTCGGGCGGGAATAATAGTAGGATCAGGAAGTGCCTCTTTTGAAATAATACGCGATCTGGTGGATAAACTGCCCATTATGGTTACCCCTAAATGGCTCAATACAAAATGCCAGCCGATTGCTATTAGCGATGTTTTGGAATTTTTAATCCGCTCGCTGTTAAACCCGGTAGTTTATAATGAAAGTTTTGATATCGGGGGACCTGATATTTTGACCTACAAGGAAATGCTGCTGGAGTTTGCCAGAGTAAAAAAACTCCAAAGATACATTTACACCGTACCGGTGATGACCCCGAAATTATCGTCTTACTGGCTGTATTTTGTGACGTCAACTTCTTTTAAGCTGGCCTCGGCGCTGGTTAGCAGCATGAAAGTAGAAGTCATCTGCGGAGATAACAGAATTAATAATTTACTGGGAGTTACACCTATTGCTTACCGTCAGGCATTAGAGAGGGCTTTGAAAAAGATCAGTGATGATGATATCATCTCGAGCTGGAAAGACTCCCGTGTCAGCGGACAGTTTAAGGGAAATGTTTCCCAATACCTGAAGGTTCCAAAAAAGGGATGTTATATTGACAGGAGAAAAAGAGCAATCATAAACAGGGAATATACCATTGCACGAGTTTGGTCCATAGGCGGGGAGACAGGGTGGTATTATGCCGACTGGCTTTGGGATCTGCGCGGGTTCATCGATAAGATTTTTGGCGGTGTAGGCACAAGGAGGGGAAGGACACATAAAAAGGAAATACATGCAGGAGATGCACTGGATTTCTGGAGGGTGGTATACGCCGATAAGAAGCAGGGCAAACTGGTTTTATATGCCGAAATGAAACTTCCCGGCGAAGCGTGGCTGGAATTTAAAATAATCAACAATACCTTGTATCAGGCGGCCACTTTTAAACCGCGCGGTATTATGGGCAGAATCTACTGGTATGCTGTCTTGCCATTCCATGGTTTTATATTTAACGGCATGCTTAAAAAACTCATTTAAGGATACAGCGGACAACATGGGCTGGCTCGGGACTATTTTACAGCGGGGGGGTATGGTATTGGGATACCTTATTTTACTATACTGCAGAGTTTAAAAGGGTTTGTAAAATGAGATCATGGGAGTATTCTTTTTACAGCATATAATTTCATTTGGACATTTTTAGTACATTTAGACATTGCAAAACTGCTTGATATGATAAGTGTTGATAATCAGGATACTGAAAGCCCAGAAGAAAAAGAGCCGGTAAAAATTCTGCTGGCCGAGGATGATACCGAAGACCAGGAATTATTCGTCGATGCCCTGGATGAAGCGAAGATTGCTTCTGAGGTAACGACCGTTGAAAACGGGCAGGAGCTCCTCGATACGCTCAGGGATGAATCCCAGAGCGATCCCGATATTATTTTTATAGATGTCAATATGCCCGTTAAAGGGGGCAAAAAGGCGCTGGAAGAAATAAAGAAAGACGATGAGCTTCGCGGCATTCCCACCGTTATGCTCTCCACCTGGGACCATCCTTCGGATATTGAAGATGCCTTTGCTAAGGGGGCGGACCTTTATGTGCAGAAACCAAATTCTTTTAACGCTTTTGTGCTGCTGCTGAAAAAAGTCTTTCTACTGCACTGGGCAAAAGCCTTATTGGGTCCGGTCAGAAATTTATTTTTTGTTTCGGAAAAGAATGTCGGAAAGGGGTAAAGGACTGCTTTTTAATCTGCGTGTTTGACCTTGCGCGCTCATTTAATTGATTTGACTACTTTAGTTTCAGCTGCTCGGGGAACTTTATAAAACTTTGGGCTGTCGAAAACCCGGTCTATTCTTAAATTCTATTTTAGTTTTTGGAATGATTTTGGCTTTATTCCAATATGTTCTTCAAAAGCTTTGGCAAAATGACTTAAATTAGAAAATCCCATCTTAAAGCCAACCTCTGAAACAGTCATTTTATTTTCTTTTAGCAATCGTGAAGCTTCCTTCATTCTGAACTTTTGGTAATAGCTAAACAAACTGTCGCCAAAAATTTGTTTAAATAATCTTTTAAACTTTGATTCGCTCATCCCTACTTCTGAAGCCAGGTGTTTTATAACTGGAGCCACAGCAATGTTATTCAAAATTAGATCTCTCACCTTATAAATTTTTTGAACATCAATTTGATTTAGTGCGTGCGTAGTTGGATTTTCTCTTTTAAAAAGCTCTTTTAAAGTCAGGCATATTAATTCTTCGGCTTTGATTTTAAAAAAGAAATCAGTCAGGGAATCCGGAACGTCAGTCTGAATAATTTCTATTGCCACCTGCTGAATTTTTGGTGAAAGCAGCTCTTCAAATAAAATCGACTGTTCGCTGGTAATAATATTTCTGAAAATTTCATTGTCAACATTCACTCCTAGAGTTTTTGCTAATTTATCGGAATCAATTCCAATGAAAATAGAATTGAACTTAGTTCTACCCGGATAGAATGTTTCAATATTAAGTTTTCCCTTAAAAATCTGAATTGAAGGAAGATTCCCTGAATATTTGTTTTTTGAATCAGCATCAGGAAAAATATTATTGAAAGAAAATAGTATTCGATTCAGTGTATTTTGACCGCCAAGCCTTTTCGCAAGTACATTCTCATTATACTCATAAAAGCTCAGCAGCATATTTATAGAATTCTCTAATCTAAATCCTCTTAAATAGCCTTTTCCTTTATTATCGGGTATCACTAATATTCCATTTTTTACTTCTGTGCCTAGTAAATCGGCAAAACCCGCTAAGAAAGCGAATTCTTCCCTTATATGTAATTTCATTAAATGACCTTTTAGAGCTATTATTGTGCCAAATGTAGCCATTTTAATCATTATTGACTAGATAACTTTGTCGGGAAATTAATTTAAATGATTCAAAATGACTAATACTAAAAGTAAAGCCATCATCAATGCCAATGTATTTGATGGCAAAAATGTAATTGGTAAAAAAACAGTTGTCTTTAGTGGCGGGGTAATTACTTCAATTTTAAATGACTTACCAGCTGACATAGATGATGTGATTGACGGAGAAGGTTGTACTCTGCTGCCTGGTTTAATAGATGCCCATGTGCATACCTCTGTAGAATTTTTAAAAGATGCATTAAAATTTGGAATAACTACCGAATTAGAAATGATGGGAGGATTTACAAGTAAAGGACGTGAAAGCCAATTAATAGGAGTTACCGGTACTGCCGATGTGCGTTCTGCTGGTATGGGCCTGACAGCTCCCGGCGGTCATCCTGACGAACTTATTCCTAAAGGTGATGGCATTCCTGAATTTGTCTTAAAAGAAATGGAGAAAATGAGTGAAGAAGAAAAGGCCATTTTTGTAGCTGCCCACCAGGCTCAAAAAGAAGAAGAAGAATTAAGTCCAGATGTTACTTCTCTTAACGGAGCGATAGATTTTGTGCGTCGTCAGGTAAATAACGGCGCTGATTATTTTAAAATAATGATTGAGGAAGGAACTGTAATGAATGCACCTGGATTACCTCTCATTGAAACTCCTGTATTAAAAGCAGCGGTAGATGAAGCTCATAAATTAGGCAAAATTGCCATAGCCCATGTTTTAACAGCAGAGGCGGCAAAAACGGCGGTTGAAATTGGTGTTGATGGTTTGGCACATTTGTTTATTGATAGACCAGATTGGACGCAAGATCTTATTGAATCCATCGCAAGCAAAGGAATTTTCGTAACACCCTGCCTGGTATTGAATTCATCGATTATAGGAAATTCTGCCTGTCATGTTGCACATGATGAAAGAGTTGAAAATAAATTGAATGAAGACTGGAAAATGACAATGTGTTCTTGTTTCAATACTTTTCCAGAAGGTAATATGGAAGATAACTTTAATAATGTGAAGGATTTGCATGATTCTGGAGTGGATATACTTGTTGGAACAGACGTTTCAGTACCGATGCCTCATTTAGGAGGTCTTGCACATGGTGTGAGCGTTCATCACGAAATGCAGCTGTTGGTAGAAGCCGGATTAACCCCAATTGAGGCATTACGATCTGCAACATCCGTAACTTCCAAAAGATTTAATTTATCTGACAGGGGATTAATTGCTGAAGGAATGAGAGCTGATTTGTTATTAGTTAAAGGTGATCCTACTAAAAATATTTCAGATTCTCTGTCTATAATGGGTATATGGAAAGAAGGAGAATCTTATTACAGCTAGTCTTACAGGATTGCTTTATTCATAATAATCATAACGCCACTTTTGTCCACTTCATTTCTCAGTTTGTCCATCTGGGCTATATTATCATTTCAATGCAAATAATGCCATGGTACTTTTGACAAGGAAATTAATAAAACAAATAAATAAAATTAAACAATATGAAAACTTTAAATTTTGCATCAAACGCAGTTTCTGCTCTTAGCTTTTTAGCATTGATTCTTACAAGTACTGTTTATGCCCAGCAATCAGGAATAAAACGTACAGATTTACAACGTTACGATCTTAGTGTACCCGGATACGAAACGGTTCAGGCACGCATCGATTTTGAAGCTCATACCGCTTTTGGAAAACACTCTCACCCGGGTGAGGAGGTTATTTATGTCCTTGATGGCGTATTAGAGTATGAAGTTGAAGGTCAGTCTCCTGTTACTTTAAAGACTGGAGAAGTACTTTTTATTCCAGCTGGCGTAGTTCACTCAGCAAGAAATAACAGCCATGCAAAAGCTTCGGAACTAGCAACATATATAGTAGAAAAAGGAAAACCGGTTTTGGTAATGAAAAAGTAAAGAAATGATTATAATTAAAATTTATAATAACTTAAAATTATTAATTTTATTTATAATTAAAGAAACCGCAATTTTGTCCTGTCAATAAGAAATAAAAAAAAACTTTAAATAATAATTAAAACACAAAAGAAATGAAAACCAATTTAAAAACAATCTTAACAACAAGCTTCGCCATTTTTTTAGCAGCAGTAACAACTGCATTCTCTCAAAGCCAAAGAAAACCGGCAAGCCTTGGAAGAGAAGAATATATTGAAGTAGAAAAAAATGTAAAACTTCATGTTACTGATTTAGGAGAAGGAAAACCAGTAGTGCTAATTCACGGATGGCCATTGAGCGATGCGATGTACGAATACCAATATGCTGAACTTATCCAGAAAGGATATCGCGTTATAGGAATCACCTTAAGAGGTTTTGGATTATCAGACAAACCGGGTGGTGCATACAACTATGATGTTTATGCAGATGATATCAAAGTGATTCTGGACAAACTTAAAATTGAAAATGCAACTATCGGTGGATTCTCTATGGGAGGTGCGACAGTTATTCACTATGCAGCAAAATACAATGCGGCGCATGTTTCAAAACTGGCATTGTTTGGTGCTGCGGCCCCTTTATGGACAAAAAGAGCTGACTTTAACTATGGTTTCTGGACAAAAGAAGATGTAAATGGTCTTATTGCCCTTAATAATACCAACAGATCCCAATTGTTTGAGAATTTCGGAAAAATTTTCCCAGCCAATGAAACAAGCGTATCTGCAGGACAAGGTGCATGGCTGGGAACTATTCAGGCGCAGGCTTCTCCCTATGCAATGGCTGAATCTATGAAAGCACTTCGTGATACAGATTTAAGAGAAGATTTGAAAAAAATCAAAATTCCAACTCTTATTCTTCACGGAACACAGGACAAAATTTGTTCTTACGAATTAGCTGAGCAAATGCACAAATCAATTAGCAATTCTACTTTGGTTCCATTCGAGAAAAGCGGTCATGCCTTGTTTATTGAAGAGCTTCCAAAATTTAATGCCGAATTGATCAAATTCATAAAATAAGTAAAAACAAAATTAGGAAAGCTGTCTTTTAAAGACGGCTTTCTTTTTTAGATAATTATAAGAGGGAAATAATGAAAAATATAGTAATGCTTGCATTAGGACTATTGAGTTTTAATTTGTCAGCACAGACTCCGGAGAAAAAATTAAGTCAGTTAGGAATTCAATTGCCCCAAATACCAGAATCCTTAGGAAGTTATGTGGATATGGTGCAAGTTGGAAATCTGGTCTTCCTTTCGGGAAGAGGACCGCTTAAAGCAGATGGGAAATACATTGTCGGCAAAGTAGGACAGGAACTCACCACTGATGACGGTTACCAAGCCGCCAGATTAACGGCTATAAATCAGCTGGCAATACTTAAAGGTGCTTTTGGAAGCCTCAATAAAATAAAAAGAATAGTAAAGGTAAACGGTTATGTAAATACTGCCGATTTGTTTACTGAGCAGTCAAAAGTAATGAACGGCTTTTCAGATTTATTAATTGAAGTGTTTGGTGAGCAGGGCAGGCATGCGCGTACTTCCGTGGGGGTGTATACCCTCCCGCAGAACATGGCCGTTGAAGCAGAAATGATTGTAGAAATGAAATAACTGCTTAAGCAGAATTAAATTCGCTCCGCCATTCGAACCTAATTTGCGAAGACTTTCATTTTAAGGATTTAAGCTTGATGACAAGAGTGATAAGCCACGATTCTGCCACAAAATTTCAAATGGAGGATTATTGGTAAAATTGTCATTTTTTTGTGGCAAAAAGGGGCTGACCTGTGCTGTCATAAATGTCAATTACCGCAGTAAGGTCAAGACAGCCTTAATTGGTCTCAAACAAGATGCTTGATTTTAAAAAGTCTTTTCCGTTTATATTATCAATAATTTAATGATTAGACCCAAAACGGCTTCGTCCGGTGAAGGCAGGGCCGGTTAGAGGATAGAATCTTTTAGTAATTATCCGGATAAGATCAGGGGATCTAATAGTTGTTATTTAGAAAAAGCCCCTTATTTTATAATAAGAGGTTCATATATATTAAAAAAAAATTAAGCTTTAATAAATTCTAAAATATCTTTGTTAATAGTTGCTGCCTCTGTAGTCGGCATACCGTGAGGAAATCCAGGATAAGAAATTAGTTTTCCGTTTTTCAAAAGAGCAGCAGCTTTAGGTGCCTGATTATATGGAACAATCTGATCATCTTCTCCGTGAAGAACCAATACAGGTATGTCTAAACTTTTTAAATCTTCTGTGAAATCGGATTCAGAGAAAGCTTTAATACCTTCATAGTGAGCCAGTACAGAACCCATCATTCCTTGACGCCACCAATTGTGTTTGATACCTTCTTGAATTGTTTTTCCTTCGCGGTTCCATCCGTAGAAAGCGATTGGGAAATCATAAAAATATTGTGCTCTGCTAAATCCCGTTCCTTCTCTAATTTCGTCAAAAACAGACAATGGGACACCATCAGGATTTGCCTCATTTTTGATCATGATTGGCGTAACAGCACTAATAATAATGGCTTTAGAAACACGTCCTTTTCCATATTTTGCTGCGTAACGAATTACTTCCCCTCCGCCAGTTGAGTGGCCAATATGAATCGCATCTTTTAAGTCTAGTGCTGCGGTCAATTCTGCTACGTCTGCAGCATAGGTTTCCATATTGTTGCCTTCAGAACTTTGACCAGAACGACCGTGTCCGCGTCTGTCGTGAGCAATAACTCTATATCCTTGTTTTAAGAAAAACATCATTTGCGCATCCCAGTCGTCTGCTGATAAAGGCCATCCGTGGTGAAAAACGATAGGTTGTCCTGTTCCCCAATCTTTATAATAAATTTCTGTTCCGTCTTTTACTGTAATTGTGCTCATTTTTTTTGTTTTAAGATTAATAAAATTAAGAGTATCCTAATTTTGGTATTGTCGTTAAATTCTAAGTTTTTATCATTTTTTATTTGACTTAGATTTCTTTGACAAATTTATAGAGGAAGAGTAGAGCAGTCGATTAACCTAGATTAAGTAATGAATTGTAACAGCGCTATTACTATTTTTAATCTAAATAAATGCCTCAAAAGTCTTCGCTAACTTATTTTTATTTGAAAAGAATTATATGTGTTTTATCTTTTCGTAGATGGCGGGATCGTGTTTTTTTACTTTTATTTTCACGTATTTAGAAGCTGGCATATTACTTTCTTTCACCACATTATTTACAGAAACCAAAACATTGGTTTCAGGAAAATAAGTGACTGTATTTCGCTCTGGAATTTGATAAGAGACGATAAGGAATAAAGGCGCAATTCTTTCAATGCCATCATTATAATTAAAGAGATCTACTTTGTCTCCCGCTTTAAATCCTGCTTTATCAATATCATTTTGATTCATGAAAATAACACGGCGTTCATTTTTTATTCCTCTATAACGATCATCCATACCATAAATAGTAGTATTAAACTGGTCATGGGTACGAGTTGTGGCCATCATGTATTCATCTGGAGCTAATTCATTATCTGGAATTTCTGTTAAAGTAAATGCCGCACGATCAGCAGATTCTTTAGCAGTAAATTGACCATGACGAGGAGCATTAGGCAGATAAAAACCGCCTTTTTCGCGAACTCTACTATTGTAATTTTCAAAACCCGGAATGCAATTTTCAATAGCTTCTCTCACATCATCATAACTGTCATGATAACGTTTCCAATCGATAACTGATTTTTCTCCAAGTACTGCCATCGCCATTCGGCAGACAATTTGAGTTTCGTTTATCAATTGATCAGAGATAGGTTTAAGAACGCCTTTTGAAGACTGCACCACGCCCATAGAATTTTCTGTACTGATAATCTGCACTTCGCCGTTAACGATATCCATATCACTTCGGGAAAGTGTAGGAAGGGTAAGAGATTCTTTTCCATGTATCAAATGGCCTCTATTGAGTTTTGTCGAGACACAGACCAGCAGTTTCAGTTTTCTAAATGCTTCTGCGGTATAAGTAGTATCTGGTGCCGCCGATAGAAAATTACCGCCCATACAGAACATAAATTTTACTTTCTCTTCATGAATCGCTTTTATCGTTCCAACCACATCATAACCGTGAATTCTCGGGGGATTAAATCCAAAGTAATTTTCAAGACGATCTAATTGCTCATTTGTAGGTTTTTCATCAATAAGCATGGTTCTGTTTCCTTGAACATTACTGTGTCCGCGAACGGGACAGACTCCTGCGCCGGGTTTACCAATACTTCCTTTAATCAATAAAATATTGACAATCTCTCGGATCATATCGACACCATTTGGCTGCTGGGTAAGTCCCATTCCCCAGCAAATGATAATTCTTTTTTTGAAAGCCAGTATTTCTGCAGCTTCGATAATTAAATCTTTTGGAACTCCAGATAGAAAGGCAAGATGATCCAAGTCTAAATTTTCAAACTGTTTCTCAAAATTTTCAAAACCAGTTGTTTTGTCTTTAATAAATTCATGATCAAAAACTTCACCTGGGTTTTTCTTTTCCAATTCAATTAGCAAAAGTTCAATAGCTTTTAAAAGTGCCATATCGCCGTTTATTTTTATCGGAAGAAAAAGATCGGTAAGTTTTCCGCCTGATCCAATTATCCCTTTTATAGCCTGTGGATTATGGAATCCCATTAAGCCAGCTTCGGGTAACGGATTAACCGCAATAATTTTTGCGCCATTTTTTTTGCCTTTTTCTAAAGCGCTCAGCATTCTCGGTGCATTAGTTCCCGGATTCTGTCCGATTATCACAATCACATCGGTATCATAAAAATCTTCTAAAGTAACCGTTCCTTTTCCAATTCCGATTGTAGTTTTCAAAGCCGTTCCAGAGGTTTCGTGGCACATATTGGAACAATCCGGCATATTGTTGGTTCCGAATTCTTTTGCAAATAGTTGATAAAGAAAGGAAGCTTCATTACTGGTTCTTCCCGAAGTGTAAAAGGCCGCTTCATTTGGAGATTCAAGCGCATTTAAATGTGAGGCAATTTTTTTAAAAGCTTCATTCCAACTTATGGGCTGATAATGTGTGCCGCCAACGGGTAAATACATCGGTTCGGTCAATCTTCCCATTTTTCCAATTTGGTAATCGTCTAATTTTGAAAGACTGTAAACAGAGTTTTCTTTAAAGAAAGCAGCATCAACTTTTTTGGTTGTAGCTTCTTCAGCCAAGGCTTTTGCTCCATTTTCACAATATTCGCCCAAAGGAGATCGATCATCATCAGGATCTGGCCATGCGCAGCTGGAACAATCAAAACCTCCCATTTGATTCATTTTAAATAAAGCTTTTCCGCCTCTTAGAATGGTTTTATCTTCTATAAGATCGCTTACCGCAGCCATAACCGCAGGAACGCCGGCAGCCCATTTTTCTACTTTTGTTAATTTAAGTTTCGAAAGCTGGTACGGATTTTCTGCTTCAGGTAATTTATGGGTTAAATCATCTGTTTTTTGTTGTGGATCTTTCTTCATTGTATTGTGGTTTAATGGCTATTGTGTGACGATTACGGTTTGTTCCGATGAGTTGTATATATTCAATCGGTTTTCTTTTAGAAATCCTAAAAGTGTAATATTAAACTCAGCGGCAAGTTCTACGGCCAAACTGGATGGAGCGCCAATAGAAGCAATAATAGAAATTCCCGCCATTGCCGCTTTTTGGATTAGCTCAAAACTTGCTCTTCCGCTTAGAAGCAAAATATGTTCATTTAGTGGCAGTGATTGATCAGCAAGAGATCTTCCAATCAATTTGTCTAATGCATTATGTCTTCCAACATCTTCAGTTAAAAGAATCAAATCGCCTTGAGTATTAAAAAGCCCTGAGGCATGAATACCGCCAGTGGATTCAAAATCGCTTTGAGCAATTCTTAATTTTTCGGGTAATTGATAAAAAACAGATGCATGAATTTGGATTTGAGGTCTCATTAAATTTCCAAATGGGCTTACCGTTTTTATAGATTGAATCGAACTTTTTCCGCATACGCCACAACTTGAAGTCGTGTAGAAATTTCGATCTGTCTGCATCAAATTTGGAGTAAAACCTTCTTTAAGATCAACCTGAACCATGTTTTGTGTTTGTGACAAGCAATTCATTTTTATTGCAAAAGCATCTTGAATATCTTCAAAAGAAGTAATAATTCCTTCAGTAAACAGAAAACCAATCGCAAGATCAATATCATTGCCCGGAGTTCGCATGGTAACCGAAATATTCTTTTGAATTCTCTCTGAATTAGAACCGTAAGAAAGCCTGATTTCAAGAGGTTCTTCAACAGAAAGCGTATCTAAAAACGATGAGGTTCCGTTATTTTCTATTCTTTGGACACTTACGTGTTTGATGGAAACTAATTCCGTATAATTTATTTCCATGATATTGTAATTGAAGTTGTTACGTAAATTTAATTAAAAATAGGTTCAAAAAATATACTTTCATTCATTAATTGAGAGCATACTATTCGATTTTTATATTTAATTTTCGAACTATTTATTTCACGATTTCACTCATCAGTTGCAAGAGATCTTCTGCGCCTGCGTTAAATTTTCTACCATTGACAAAAAAAGAAGGTGTGCCATTTACACCGCTTAAAATACCGCTTTCAAAATCAGAATCTACTTTTGCGGCAAGTTCAGATTTTTTAATATCCACATTGAATTGATGTGGGTCTAGCTCCAATTTTTCTACTAATTCTAATAAAAAAGGTTCACTTAGAATTCTCTGATTTTCGTAGATGGCATCATGCATTTCCCAGAACTTTCCCTGCAATGCTGCGGCTTCTGCCGCAATTGCTGCAGGACGGGCGTATTGATGCATTTCTGATAACGGAAAATTTCTAAAAATAAATTTTATCTGTTTGCCGTATTTCGTCATCATTTCTTTAAGAATAGGATAAGCTGCACCGCAATAGGGACATTGATAATCTCCGTATTCTACGATTACTATACTAGCATCTTTTTTTCCTTGTATATGATCAGTTTTACTGACCGCTGGTTTTAGTGACATAATTAATTAGTTTTATAGTTTTTCTAAAGCTTCCAAAATACCATCTGCTCCTGGGTTTATAGCCATTGGCGAGAGATAACTCCATTGTATAATTCCTTCTTTGTCAATTACAAAGAGGGCACGATTGCATTCGCCTTCTTTCTCATTGTATACGCCATATTTTTTTGAAGTGTCTCCTTTTGGTTCGAAATCAGCCAGTAAAGGAAAATGCAGATTTCTAGATTGAGAAAAGGCCATGTGACACCATTTACTATCTACAGAAACACCGAAAATTGTAGCATCATATTTCTTGAAGTATTTCTGCATTTCGTTGTAAAGTGCCATTTGGTCGCTGCAAACTGGACTCCAGTCGGCAGGATAAAAAGCTAAAATCACGTTTTTTCCTTTAAATTCTGATAAAGTGATTTTTTGATCGGGTGTTGCAAATAAGGTAAAATCTGGCGCAACGTCATTTTTCTTCAGCATAAGATTTATTTTTAAGGTTAAAGTCAGTAATTGGCAGTAGCAATGCACAAGTAAGTAGTAATGCAGCAGGCAAAATAAGCGTCCAATTTTTCAATAATGGAAGTATAATTGGTACGACAGATGCACCTAGCAAAAAGCCAATCCATAATAGAAAAAGCCTTATAGCATTGAGTTTATAAAACTTCCTACTGTTTTTATTGCGAGATAGACTTAACATGGCTGTATTTCTAGCCAGACTATTCAATGTTCCCGTCACGAAATCGGTATTTATTTTTTGACTTCCAACAGATGTTACAATAGTGTTCATAACACCAGTTGAAAAAAGAATGATAGGTATTGACAATCCGTTGTTTATCGTATAATAATTGGATGCCATTGTATAGACAATCAATATGCCTGAAACGATATAAAATGGCAGTGTCTGAATTTTGGATTCTCTCCATAACGAAATGCAGGTTCCAGCATATATTCCGAAAACAAAACAGCCAATTACCGTTAAAGACGAAAGAAGTACATTGAGTTTGCCGCTGGATAAAGCGATTCCCAATTGTGTGCTGTTTCCGCTTATAAAAGAGACATATACTTTCCATTTCAGGAAACCGGCAGCATCAAGAAAGCCTGCAATAAAGGCTAAAAATATGGCTAGTTTCTCCTGGGATCTAGTTTGTTCAGACGAATCTATGAACTGTGTTTTGGCATCCACAATATTTGTGATTAAGGTTGAATAAACAGTTTGCTTTTAGGAAATTTTTCAATTTCGCCTTCTTCCAAACCAAAATTGGTTACCACCACATCTTTCGGATTTCCTGCAAGCCATTCGCTTAAATCAATAGATTGATAAGTGCCACTGTTAAACCCAATTAAGATTTTACAAACTGTACTTCCTGTATTTTTGATGTAATGTCCTGCACCCATTGGCACATAACCGACATCTCCAGCGTTGAATTGTTCGGTAACGACTGTGCTTTCTGCTAAGAAAACAGACATTTCGGCTTGACCAGAAATATAATATTGCCATTCATCAGCATTGGGATGCCAATGCATTTCTCTTAAAGCGCCTGGCTGTAATTCTATAATAGATCCCGCCATTGTGGTACTGATAGGAAATTCTTTGCTTGTTACCAATCTTTGCAAACCGCCACCGGGAATTATTCTAGGCTGTTGAGAATGCAAGGGATAACGGTGTAAGTTGGTTAATTCGATATCTGATTCTTCAGGTCGTGAAGCGGCAGTAAACGATAATTCGTCAGGAACAATCCCGGCTGCGAAATAGGCTTCTTTTTGAGGTAATGCGGCTACTTCTTCCAAAGTAATTCCCAAGTTTTGAGCAACAATTTCTGGTGGCATGCAGGATACAAAATCGGTAACGCTGAAAGTGTGATCTTCGGAAAAATTACCATTATCAAAGATTAAAATAAAATGACACTCTTCTGTTCCGGTTGCTTGGATTGAATGCCCGTATCCTTTTGGAAAATACCAGACATCGCCTGGTTCAAAATTATCAGTGTAGCTTTTGCCATTTGGATGAATAATTGTTGTGCGCACAGTTCCAGAAATAACATAAGCCCATTCTGCTGCATTTGCGTGCCAGTGTAATTCGCGCATACTTCCCGGCTGTAGTCGCATGGAAACTCCTGCAATGCCAATAGAAGCTGGAAAATCTTTTACGGAAGCTCCTCTTGTTGTACCGCCGTCATTAGTGCGTGGTTCTTTTTTTTCTAGTTCGTATTTGAAACTTAATAATTCGGTAGTCATAATAATAGCTTTTTGATGATTAATTGTATTGGTTTTTAATTCTATTGTAAAGCTATTGAAGATATATGCTGAGTATAGTTTGAATTCGTTAAATGGGCAAAATGAGTCGTTGAATTTAGTAAGAGAAACTTTAGGAATAATTTGAAGCTTTCTGATTGTAGAGGATTTGTTTCTTTAGAGTTTAAACCAAAAAAAATCACTGCAAACTACAGTGATTTTTGATTTTATAATGAGGGAAGTTTTAATTATTTATAAAGCCATTTTTTGATCAGTTTGGTATAATTGGGCATTACAACAAATACCATTAAAAAGACTATGATGCCCGAAATTATTAATCCATCAAAATAATGATTTGACGGTACTTTCAAAAATCTCAAAAAGGGGAGTGACAATAATGGAATTAAAAGTGATAATGGATAAATAGCAGACCATGTTACAAGAAATTGTTTCCAGCGAAAAGGAACTTTGTTTCCTTCGTTTTCTGCATTAAAAAGAAAATCCAAACCTGATTTTATCTGGTAGTTGTCATTTTTTCTGAATAATGGATTTGCTTTTTTAATGAGCATTTTTCGATCTTCCGATTCCATCCAGTATTTAAGGTTTTCAATGGTGTCAAATCGGATGATAACCGTGTAAACAAACGTTAAATGCGGAATTGGCCGTACGATCTGCAAATCGATAAAACCATTGGAGTGTTTGGTAATGGGAACAATTTCATCCAGCCATTTTTCATATTCCTGTTCTTTTCCATCCAAAATATGGTGCGTAATAACAACAGATGCGCCTTGATTTTCCATATTACTATTTATTTTTGGTTGAGGTTTAAGTTTTATTCGGACTAATTATCGAACTAAAATAATTTTACCCGTATGACTGCCATCTTCTAATAATCGATGTGCATCAGGAGCTTCGGTGAAAGGAAAGGTTTTAAAAATAATCGGTTTGAATTGTTTTGACTCGATTAATGGCCAAACGTTTTTTTGCACTTCTTTTGCTAGCTGTTTTTTAAAATCATAGTCTCGGCTTCTTAAGGTGCTTCCGGTAATTGTTAAACGTTTTATCATTAGTTTCCAAATATCAAGATCTACATGGCTGCCGCTTACGGCATTAATATGAACTAATCTGCCTTCGGGTTTTAGGATGTTTACATTTTTACTCAGGTAATTACCGCCAATCATATCTAAGATGACATCGACTCCTTCTTCCTGCAAAACGGTTTCGTAATCTTGGGTTTTGTAATTGATATAAGATGCAGCGCCAAGATCGAGACATTTGTGGCCTTTTTCATCAGATCCTACTGTTACAATTACACGAATGCCAAGAGAATGGGCAATTTGGATTCCCGTAATGCCAATGCCACTATTACCGCCGTGAATCAAAAGAGTTTCTCCAGATTTTAGGTTTCCTCTCTGAAAAACATTTGACCACACTGTAAAAACTGTTTCAGGTAAACTCGCTGCTTCAGCAAAAGTCAGTCCAGCTGGAATTGGCAGGCATTGACCTTCCCGAACGCTTACATATTCTGCATAACCACTGCCAGCGAGAATAGCACAGACTTGATCACCGATTTTTAAATCGGTAACATCTGGTCCGCATTCGACTACAATTCCAGAAACTTCCAAACCAGGAATTTCAGATGAAACTCCAGCTGGTGCAGGATAATTGCCTTCACGCTGGAAGATATCAGAGCGGTTTAAACCTGCTGCTTTAACTTCTATTAATACTTTGTCTCCACTTACTTCTGGAGTTGGATATTCCTGCAGTTTAAGTACATCTGGAGCTCCAAATTGAGTTATAACTATTGCTTTCATTTGGTTTGCGATTAATGTTTTTTGTTTAATTGTTCTGTTTTTTTCCAAGTGAGTTTATGAATGACCCAACGTGAATTGCTTATAAATGGTTTCTCTGTTTCTAAATGAAGCAATCCATCTTTAAAAAGAACTTTTCTGTTTTGTGTCTCATTTCTCCAATTTTCAAAAAGTGAAACAGACATGGTATGGCTGACTATTTGTTTTTCATCATCAGTTTTGAAGGGACCAGAATAGGCGAGATAAGGAGGACTGTCTTTTGTGTCAGAATGTTCAAAATCAGTATTCATTATTTGTGCCGACATATAGCCGTCACTGTTATAAATAATAATGCCTTTTGGTTTGGTTCCCATCGGATTTGTAATTTTTCCGTCCCCTAAAGGTACTTCAATCAATTCAACTAATGTCCAAGAACCGATTAGTATTTCAAACAAATTATTTTTCATAATACTCAAAATAATAAGAGCGCACATTGGTGCGCTCGATTTCTATACTATTAAAAAGGCTGATTGTATTTTCCAGTTAATGCTTTGTTTTCTATACTTTTAGCAAAATTTGGAGTTTCTTCATGATTGTGTGCATCAGAAGCAGCTTGTCTTGAAGCAGCAGCGCCAGCTAAATCTACTCCGTGTTCTTTTAAGTATTCAAACATTTCAGGTGTTGCAGTTGCATGAATCTCGTTGGTGTAAAGGCAAGTATTTTCATCGATTTTGGTTACTTTAAGTTCCCATAAAACCTGAACTTTAGTACGTCCGTTTTTAGTAATAGAATCTGAGATAGACAGCATACGGCAATAATCTGGACGATGAACTGTTGCCACATAATGCTGTACCATTAAAGCATCGCCAATTGTTTCTACATTAATAGACATAGGTTCGCCTTCATAGGTGCTGGTAATTCCTGCACCAATATGCTGAGTTGAGCAACGTTGGTATTCTGCATCAGGAAGGTTTAAAAGCCAGTCTGCAATATTTACTTTTTCAATAGGAGCATTAATAACTGCGGTAACTGCTGAGTGTGATAATGCGTTTTCTTTGGTTTGGATGATTTCCATGATTTCTTGGTTTTAAATGTTTAACTGAAGTAAATTTACTGCCTTATATTTGTGTAGCATTCCACTATTCATCGAATGGGCAAAAACACTCGTTTAAAGAGCGAAATCAATCGTTTGTTGTTATCATAGATCTGTATTTAATGCGTTTCCCGAGGTTGAAACCTCGGGCTATGTTTTAAAATTGGAACGAAAAATCATCTCAATATGGGTAAACATAGCCAGTTGTTTCAACCACTGGAACACAACGATAATTACGCCTGCAATCATGAATGTATGATTATTTAAATGGGCATTTTATACAGCTATATTTTAAAATGAAAAAAAACAAAAAAGACCGCCTTTTACAGACAGTCTTTCAATTGAATAATATGTAGTAAGATGGTTTTTCTTGAATGTAAAACGAGCTCTTGTCTTATTTATTTCACAGTGATTCTAAAAAAACTTTAGCTTCTAAAAGAGACGAATTCAAAATCTTTTCGACATCATTTAAAATTTGCTGTAAAGTTGCATTTTGTTCTGTAGCCAATTCAAGAATATCAAGTTTTTCTTCTAAAAGAGGCAATAGTCCCATTATAGCAGCACTTGATTGCAAGTCATGTGCTCTAAGTTTCACCATTTTAAAATCTTGATTTTGATAAGCCGTCATAAGCTGTTCCAAATGTAGTGGCACATTCTCAATAAACTGTTTGGTCACAGTTTGTTCAAAAGCTTTATTGCCAGCGCTTACAGATTGCATATACGAAAGATCTATATGTTGAAAAACAGGATCAGATTGTATAGCGTTTGTTTCTTCGGAATTTGATTCTTTTAGTCCAAAAGCAGCAATCAGTTTAAAAAGTTCTTCTTCTTTTATAGGTTTTGAAATGTATTCGTTCATTCCTCGGCTCAAACATCTTTCTCTTTCGCCAGGTAGTGCATGTGCTGTCATGGCAATTATAGGAATATCCAGTTTTAAGATTTCTCTAATTTGCTGCACAGCCGTATATCCATCCATTTGAGGCATCTGTAAATCCATTAATACCAGATCACAATCTTTTTTGCTTAAATATTCTACTGCTTCCAAACCGTTAGAAGCCATTTCAAAATCAACATTCCATTGAGAGAGCAAATGTTTCATTAAACTCTGATTGATCGCGTTGTCATCTACAACTAAAACTCTCAAAGCAGTATTTGAGATATCTTTAAAGTGGTTAATATTGGCAATAGGTTTAGAAGTGAGCTGTTCTTTAGCAATATCATACGGAATATAAAAGCTAAAGGTTGTTCCTTTTCCTTGTTCACTTTTTACTTCAATATCACCGTTTTGCAATAAAATCAGTTTTTTTACTATTGATAATCCTAGGCCAGTCCCACCGTAATTTCGAGTGGTAGAATCTTCACCTTGATTGAATCTTTCAAAGACTTCATTTAGCTTTTCTTTATCAATTCCAATTCCCGTGTCCGTAATTTTAAAGCCTACAATGACCTTGTCTTCATGTTGTAGTTTGTTATAGACCTCAATGCTTACAGATCCCTGATGGGTAAATTTTATGGCATTTCCAATGAGGTTTACCAATATTTGAGTTAATCTGGTGGCATCACCAATTAAAGTATCAGGAATCGAAGTATCGACTTTACTGGAGATGGTTAATTTTTTTTCTTTTACACGTTCTGAAAAAAGCGTTTCAACCGAATCCAATAATCCGTTGATGCTGAATATTCCAGGCGTAATGCGCATCATTCCAGCCTCAATTTTAGATAAATCGAGTATGTCATTAATAATGGTCATTAAATTTTCGCCCGAACGCTGAATAGAATTCACAAATTCTGCGGAAGTTTCATCCAAAGGCCTTTTCTGTAATAAATTAGTGAAACCTAAAATACCGCTAAGCGGCGTTCTGATTTCATGACTCATATTAGCCAGAAAATTTTCTTTGGTCTGAGCAGCGATGGATGCTTTTTTTTCTGCAATATCCAATTCTTTGATCAGAAAATGTTGTCTTCTAAATTGGCGCATAATATGATACCCTATCACGGCACCACTCAAAACTAGTAAAACTAATAAAGAGATGTCATAAAGTTTTGCTCTTCGACCCATTTCCAGACTTAGATTTCGCAGTTCAACCATACGCAATTGACGCTTATGGTAAATTTTAGCTGTAATATCGGTAATCTCATTAGAAATTATTCTGGCTTTAGGATTGGCAATGGAGCTCTCATCATCCATATTGCCTAAAGAATCGTAACGGTGGAGCAATTTTCCTTTCGTTACCATTTTATCCTGAGCCAAAACTCCGAGTCTTTGTATTAACTTTTCCTCTTCAGGATCGGCATTATCTACAGAAAGGGAATCGAGAAAATTTCTAATCTGCCTGATCTTTTGATCGATTCCTTCTAAATGTGTAGTGTCATTAGTAGCGATCGAAGCTCGGATTCTGCTTTCAACCCCCAAAATATCGCGGTCAATTTCTCTTAAATGATTGCTGGAACGCAATTCATTTAAAAGGGTATTATTATTTCGTATGAGTTCTTTAGTATTTTGAGCCGAATTAATTTGTACAGCAATCAATAATATACTGCATAAAATAAAACTGCTGATTATAAAATAACTAAAGCGTTTGTTACCCATTACGGTAGACGTATTTATCATATAAATAAGTGTAAATGAAATTGTATGATCTTAATTCAATAAGATAGCATTCTAGTTTACGCAGCAGAAAAAATAAAATGACATTTAGAAAACATTCATCCTAGTGTTAAGTGCTTTTCTGTAAGCATCTGCAACAGGAATAAATTTTTTGTTAATCATAATACCTCCGTCTTGTAAAGTGTCAATTTTACCAATAGAAACAATATAAGAACGATGTACTCTAATGAAATCATCTTTTGGCAGACGTTCTTCGGCAGTTTTCATTTTGCCGTGAATGGCAAACATTTTTTCTTTGGTGTAAAACTTTACATAATCTCCCATTGCTTCAGCATAAAAAATATCATCTAGTTTTAGTCGTCTGGTAATATTGGAATCTCTAACGAATAAAAATTCTTCTTTACCAAATTGTACATTCTCTTTTCTGCTCTCACTGATAGACTGTGCTTTACTTACTGCCTGTAAAAATCGGGCAGGAGTAACCGGTTTTAGAATATAATCTGCGATATTCAATTCAAATGCCTCCAGCGCATATTCTTTTTTAGAAGAGGTAAAAATGATGATGATATCTTTCCCTGCGAGATTTTTTGTCAGCTCAATTCCTGTCATCTCGGGCATTTCAATATCCAAAAAAATTAAATCTACCTGATTTTCCTGTAAATGATGATACGCTTCAATGGCGTTAGAATATTCGTTTACAACAGTAAGATTCGGAATTTGTTTCGCCAAATGAGATAAAGTAGTTCTTGCAATATCATTGTCATCAACAATTAACGCTTTCATGGTATTTGGTTTTGGTTTAGACAAATATACTTATTCCTTGTTATTTTATCTAAAGTAAGAGCGTATCATCCATGCCATTTCTTCATGAATTTCTATTAAACCAGTAATAAAATCGCTTGAACCATAATCTTTGTAATCATCGGCAAAAGGAGTAATGTTGCCACGAATAAATTCAATGATGCTTTCATGGTCTTGCAATAGATCTTTCATAAATCCTAAACCATCGTTTGTTCTTTCACTGTATTCTGTAAGATGCGTCAATTCAAGATAGGACTTTAAGGTTGCTGGTGCGTAGTGGCCAATTTTGCGCATACGTTCAGCAACGCTGTCAATGATTTCATCTAGTTGTTTGTACTGATTTTCAAAGAAGATGTGATTCGCATGAAAATTATCGCCTGTAACATTCCAGTGTGCGTTTCTGGTTTTGGTGTAAAGTACAAATTCATCTGCTAACAGTTTTGCTAATTCATTAGAAACAGCGTCAGTATTTTTTTCTGTAAGGCCAATGGTTGCTTTCATAATTTCAAGTTTTTAAGTTATAAGCAGTAATGCTTTGTTTTCTTATGTAAAGGTCTTTAGAAAACTTCTTTAAAAGGTATGATTTTAGGTAAACAGGCAAAATGAATCGTTGAAATGAAGAAGGTGTCCTTTTAAGTAGTTTTTAGCTTAAAAAACTACAGTGTTTTTTAATGACAAATAAAAAGTATAAATTAATATTAGTGTATTGGATAAGAACAGCATTTATTAAAAAAATAAATTTGTAATAGAATTTACTACTACTTTTAATTGAAGATTCACAAATTTAATAAACCATGAATTTAGAACAAGAAAAAGAGCTAGCGGCAAAAGAAGCGGTTAAATTACTAAGAGATAATATGATTGTGGGATTAGGTACAGGTTCAAGCTCTGTTTATGCAATAAGAGAAATTGCAAAACTTGTCAGCAATGGCCTAAAAATAAAAGCGGTACCAACTTCTAATAAAACTAAAGAACTTGCTGAGGCTTTAAATATTCCTTTGATTGATATTAATTTGATAAATTCAATAGATATCACAATTGATGGAGCAGATGAATTTACTTCTGACTTAATTTTAATCAAAGGCGGTGGGGGTGCATTGCTTAGAGAAAAAATTGTAGCCTCATTAACAAAACAAGAAATTATAATTGCGGATTCATCAAAAGAAGTAAAACAAATAGGGAAATTCAAAGTCCCAATTGAAGTAATTCCATTTGCTTCAAATTATATTTTAAGTCAAATTAAAATATTAAATGGTATTGGAAAAATTAGGATGGAAGGAAATAGACCATTTAAAACAGATCAGGCAAACAATATTATAGATGCTGATTTTGGCATCATTTCTGATCCTGCTTCTTTATCTAAAAAGTTAAATGATATTAATGGAATTGTTGGACATGGAATATTTATCGGTCTGACAAGTAAAGTTATAATGGGAAAAGGAGATTCAACCATAATTTTTGATTAAAGCGGAATTATTCAATTTAATAGTTTTTTATGTGAGCTTCTTTTTTACAAAACCGCCTTAAGTTTATGTGGCAAAAAAAGGTTTCCACTCCATAAAGCGAGTTGTCGTTGAAAATCATACAGATCTATTTTACTTTAAAAAGCCCGGGCTTTAATAAATAGGTATCCATTTATTTTCTACTTATAATATTCTTTGAGCAATTATTATATTTAAATTTAACTTTGTTTAAAACAATTTAAAATATGGTAGAATTGGAAATGTATAAAGAAAATCATTATTCTGATTTAAATTATGCCTTAAATGAAGAACAGTCAAAGTTTACTTATACTATTGACTATTGTATAAATGAAAGAAATGATCTGGAAGATCGAAATAAAACTATTGTGACGATTTTAGAAGATAAAGCTCCAGCTGGTTTTTTTATTTTAGATTGCGGCAATGATAAATTAGAATTAAAAAATAATGATTCGGCAATTCTTTTAAGATCACTTTCTGTTAATCCCAATACGCAAGGTAAAGGAATAGGAAAAAGATCCATGTTGCAGCTTAGAGGCTTTGTAGCACAATATTTTAGTAATGTAAATGAAGTTTTGCTATCAGTGCATAAGAATAATATATCTGCAAGTAAATTATATTATTCTGTAGGATTTGTTGATACTGAATTCGAAGTTTTAAGTCCTGCCGGCGAGGTTTTAAGTGTACTGTCACTTTCCATATAGATATATCGCGGCTACTCGTTAATTATTTGCGGCAGAACAGCAGGAAGTTCCAGCCAGATTTAGCCATAATGCTTTGACTTAAATTATCTTTAAAAACTGCTTAAGTTTTTTGTGGCATAATTAAGTGCTGTCAGTTGTAATATGTTATCTGGATGTACGGATTTAATTTACCGGTTAATATCCGCTATCGCTTTTTCCTGTGAGGAGAAACACAGTGGAGATAATACAGATTGTGCCTATCCAGTCAACATAAGTAAAGGGTGTTTTCAGCCAGATAACCGATAAGATAACTGCAACAAGCGGTTCGGCTGAAGCAAGTAAACTTGTTTTTTGTCCCCCTATCAATTTAACTGCATTTAGATAGGAATAGAATGCTATTAAAGTTCCGAAAATGATTATAAAAGCCACTGTTGACAAGGTATAGATATCCCAAATTCCTTCTGCCTGCCAGGGGGCTTTTATAAAACTAAATGCTACTCCGCCGATAAGCATTCCCCAGCCAATAACAGCTGCAGAGTTATATTTAGCGAGCAGATTTTTTGGCTGCAATGTATAAATGGCTAAAGTCACTGCCGAAGCGATACCCAAAAATAGTGCAGTAATAGAAATTGAAAGAGTATCAATTCTTCCATGAGTTACTAAAAGGAAAGTTCCGGTTAGAGCCAATAGTATTGCTGTAAATTCCAGATTAGTTGGAAATCTTCTGTATTTAAGAGCTAAATATACTGCAATTAATATCGGACCAGCAAACTGTAGTACTGTTGCTGTTGCTGCATTAGAGTGCTTTATAGCTGCAAAATAGGTATACTGGACACCAAGCATACCAATTATGCTGAAAACTAGTAATTGAATGAGATCTTTTTTATTACTCAATATAGAAAAAATATTACTGCCGGTTACGTGAGCCAGGATTAAAAGGCCGCTTCCTGAAATAAGCAGTCTAACTGTAATTAGCCATTCTACATTTATATTTTTTTCCTGAAATAAATACTGCCCCAAAGTTCCGCCTACTCCCCAGAAAGCCGCAGCCATTATCCCTAAAAAAATTCCTTTTTTAATTTCATTTTTCATTTTATAATTATTTTAGCTTGCAAAATTAGTTCGAAATACACTTGATTTTATCTTATATTTATGCGCTAATTTGCAATTTTGTTTCATTAAAATCTATTTGGAAATGTTAGATGCTTTAGATCATAAAATTTTAGAAATTATTCAGAGAAATAATCTCACCCCTCAAAGGGATATTGGTGAACAGATAGGGCTGTCTGCAGCAGCGGTACAGCGCCGGATAAAAAAAATGCGTGAGCTCGGCATTATCCAAAATGATTTTTCTGTTATTGACAGAGAAAAAATAGGCAGTAACGTCACGATACTTGTGGAAGTTTTCTTGGATAGCGAAAAAATTGAAGTTGTTGATGAATTTAAGAAAATATTCAAATCAGTTCCGGAAATACAGCAATGCTACTATGTAACAGGTGAATCGGATTTTTTTCTGGTAATTGTTGTGCCTTCAATGAGCTATTACGAAAGCCTTACCCGCAGAATCTTCTTCGGAAATAAAAACATCAAACGTTTCCGTACAGTAGTGGTCATGGGCATAACTAAAAGCAGTCTGGAAATTCCGTTGAGCGTACTAATATCAAATTAAATAAAAAATAAATATCCGTATCTCATTATGTTATAACACACTAAATTTTAAGTTTGTTTTATTCTACATGTAAATATGTATTTTTTTGCATTTTGCTTCTTTATTCACTGTCATACTAAAAAAATAAAATAAAAACACAAATGGATAAAAGTTAGTCTATTTAATAGCTAAATGAAAAAATGGCGCCAATTGTCTTCAATTGGCGCCATTTGGCTTGTTGTGACCCCGACGGGACAAATTTCAACATTTTTTTGGATGATTTGAAGAATTGGCTTATTATATGTAGTCGCTTGTCTCCCAGTGGCTTAATGAATTTGGTTTAGATGTCCTGTTGGGGATTGAAGGAAAATGCAGCTTCAAAAAACAAATCGCTAACCTCTTTTATTAAAACCGCCTTAGCTTGTGTAACAAAATTGGAGGCAGTTCTACACCTGCGAGGGCGTGTTTTGTCATGCACATTCCAGCCCAAATTTATTGTGGCAAAAAAAGCAGCAGCTATGTAATATATACTATAGATTTAATTCAAGTTCTTTTAAAGCATTTTTAATAAATCCTTCCTTATCAGCATTCATCTGTGCCAGCAATTCCTTTCTTTTTTCAGGAATGTCGGTATACTTTTCTGCCCAAAGATTAATTTCAACAATTATTGGAATTAAATCCACTCCTTTCTGTGTCAATTGATACAATACTTTGGCTTTGCTGTCGGGATGCTCCAGTTTCTGAATAATTCCGTTTTCTTCTAACGAAAGCAGCCGGGCAGCCAAAATGTTAGTTGCGATCTTCTCATCAGATTTTGCCAATTCGCCATAGGTGCATTTTTTTTTAAGCATTAAATCTCTAACAATCAACAGCGACCACTTGTCACCAAAGGCTTCAAGTGAAAAACTTACCGGGCAGTCTGATCTCTTTTTTTGAGTTTTCATAAAATAAATTTAAAACCACTTGTTTTTTGCAAGTAAATGTATTTATATTTGCACTTGCATTTTGCAAGCAAATATAGAAATAATAAACTAAATAGAAAAATTATGGAATTAAAAGGTAAGACAATTTTGATTACAGGCGGCTCTGCCGGAATCGGATTAGAGGCTGCAAAACAATTTATTACAGAAGGCGCTAAGGTAATTATTACAGGAAGAGATCAGAAAAAATTAGATCTTGCCAAAAAAATGCATCCATCCATTACGACCATTAAAAGTGATGCGTCCAGCCAGGAAGCTGCGGTTGCTTTGTACAATCAAATTAATGAAATGGGTGGTATCGATATACTTTATAACAATGCCGGAATTATGAATGGCCAGGATAATTTAGGTTTCAGTAATTCAAAACATTTTGAAAAAGCTGCCATAGAAATTAATACTAACTACTTAGGAGTTATTCTCTTAAATGATCTTTTTCTGGATATGCTTAAAAGCAGAAAAGAAGCAGTTATTATCAATACATCATCGATATTGAGTTACACGCCGTCTAATCTTGTACCGACTTATTCAGCATCAAAAGCTGCGGTACGTTTTTATACAGAAGCATTACGAGATCATTTACAGATAATTGGAAGCAGAATAAAAATATTTGAATTATTGCCGCCGTTGGTAAAAACAAATATGTCTGAGGGAATGGAAGGTAAATCGATAACACCAGATGTGTTAATTGATGCTTTGATAAAAGGATTAAAAAACAATACGTACACTATTCGTGTTGGCGATACAAAAGCGATTTATCTGTTAAATAGATTTTTACCAAAGTTAGCTTACAAGTTATTGAATCATAAAGGTGTTACGGCCAGATTGCAATCTTAATTGGTATAAAAATATTTAACTGAATAAAAAATGAACAGCGTTCATTTTATTTTATATCTTTGTCTGCAGTAAGCCTTGAATAAAAATAAATATGAGTACAATTGATAGAAAAGCAAAAGAAAAAGAAGCTTTAAAAGCCCTGATACTAAAAGGTGCTAAAAAGCTTTTTGTTGAAAAAGGAATTGAACATACTACCATAAGAAACATTGCTGAAGAAATTAACTACAGTGTAGGCACTGTTTATGTTTATTTTAAAGATAAAAATGATATTCTCCATGATCTTCATACAATAGGTTTTCAGGAATTAGATAGTTACTTTATGGAGTTATATACTATAGGAGATCCGAAGGAAAGATTAAAGAAAATGGGATTAACGTATATCAAATTTGCCATCGAAAATTCTGAAATGTACGATTTGATGTTTAATCTAAAAGCTCCAATAGAATTCCTGAAAGACTCCGAGAATGAAGATTGGGATGAAGGATGCACAGCATTTGGATTAGTTAAAAAAACTATTGAAGAATGTATTAACAAAGGTTATTTTAAAGGCCATAGTGTAGAGCCGCTGGCATTTATGGTTTGGAGTTTGGTACATGGTATGTGCTGTCTGGAAATTCACCAGAGAATTAAAAATGTAAATTTTACGAATCCCGATACCATTTTGTATGACGGATATAATGAATATTTAAAAATGATAGAAAAGCTTTAAAAATTTTTTTGCCTAAAAAAATGAACAACGTTCAAATAATAAACAACGTACAATAAATGAAAATTAAACTAACTTTTGCAATACTCTGTCTAGGATATTTAGGGTATGCACAGAACAAGCTGGAAACTTATATACAGACCGGTTTAAAAAATAACGAAGTAATCAGACAGCATAATTTTGACATTAATAAAAGCATGTATGCCTTAAAAGAAGCACGAGCTTTATTTTATCCAACAGTTTCCCTTAACGGAAGTTACACCAAGGCAGAAGGCGGAAGGACAATCGATATTCCGATTGGAGATATGCTGAATCCGGTATATAGTACTTTAAATCAGATTACCAATTCTAACGCTTTTCCAATGTTAGAAAATCAGTCGGTCTTGATAAATCCGGATAATTTTTATGATGCTAAAATTCATACCACGATGCCGCTTCTGAATTTTGAAATTATTTATAACAAAAGAATAAAAACCCAGCAGACGACGCTTCAAAAAATAGAACTCGAAATCTATCAAAGAGAGTTAGTAAAGGAAATTAAAATTGCCTATTACAAATACCTGCAGTCGGTTGAAGGAATTAAGATTTATGAAGATGCCCTGGCTTTGGTAAAAGAAAACCAAAGGGTAAATCAGGCTTTATTTAAAAATGAAAAAATAAACCGGACTGCCGTTTTACGAAGTGATAATGAGGTGATCCGCATTCAGGCCAATTTAGAAACCGCCCGTCAAAGCAGTAATAATGCAAGATCGTATTTTAATTTTTTATTGAATCAAAAACTTGATACCGCAATAGAAACTGATAAGAATGAAGCACCGCCAATAGAAGTACTTTCAGAAAATACCCAAAATAGAGAGGAGTTGCAAAAGCTCACTCAGGCAAAAGAAATAAACGAAAATGTAAGCAAACTAACCAACTCGTACTGGCTGCCAAAAGTAAGTGGTTTTGCCGATTTCGGAATTCAGGATTTTGATTTTGAAGCAGATAAAAACTCACGCTATTATTTTGCCGGAGTGGGGCTGGAGTGGAATATTTTTTCGGGAAACAAAAACAAATGGAAGCTGAAACAAGTTGAAGAAGACAGTAAAAAAATCATTTCACAAACTGATCATGTAAAACAGCAGTTACTGCTTCAGTTTCAGGTTTCACAGAACAATCTAAAATCGGCTTTAGAGCAATTTTATGCTGATAAAAATCAAAAACAGTCGGCCAAAAAATACAATGACGACATTACCAAATTATACAAGGAAGGTCAGGCGATTTATATAGAACTGCTTGATGCACAGAACCAATGGGTGAATGCGCAGCTTAACACTAATATTTCGCTTTATAACTCCTGGATTGCTTTTGCAGAATTAGAAAGAGCCAACGCCACTTTTACTTTTAACTAAAAACAAAAAACATGAAATTAACGATTCACAAATATCTAAAAAAACATATCGCAGTCTCCAAAATAGGGTTGGGTCTATTGCTTGCTTTAACGCTTTTTTACGCCTGTAAAGAAGAAAAAAAGGAAAATTCGCCCTTTGAAAGCGCAGATGTCATCCCGATTAAAACATCTCCGGTCGAATCTTTTGCTCTTAACAATACCATAAGCGCATCAGGTTTAGTAACAACAGAAAATCAGGCCAATTACGGATTTAAAATAGGAGGGATCATCAGTCGTATTTATGTGGAAGAAGGCCAGTTTTTTAAGAAAGGGCAGCTTCTGGCATCATTAGACGAAACAGAGATAAATGCAGGATTGAACCAAACCGATTTGAATCTCAAAAAGTACGAGCGTGATTATAAACGAGCAAGCAATTTGTACAAAGACAGTGTGTATACATTAGAACAGCTTCAGAATACCAAAACGGGTCTTGACATTGCTAAAAAGCAGAAAGATGCAGTGGCTTTTAATGCACGTTATTCTAAAATTTATGCTGCTGCAGATGGTTTTGTTTCGAAAAAAATAGCAAATGAAGGAGAAGTAGTTGGCGCAGGATCGCCAATTCTGGCTATAAATGAAACCACCCAAAACAATAATTATCTGCTAAAAGTAGGATTGACAGATAAAGAATGGGCCGCGGTAAAAGCAGGGCAGAAAGCCACTGTGACGCTTGACGGTTATCCTGATGAAAAATTCGATGCCTTTATTTTTAGAAAATCGCAGGCGGCAGATGCGGCATTGGGCTCCTTTCAAGTCGAATTAAAACTGAGCCTTAAAAAAAGTAAACCAGCGGTGGGAATGTTTGGAAAAGCCGAAATAAAGGCAGAACAATCAGAAGATTTCATCATCATTCCGTACAATTCGCTTATTGAAGCTGACGGAAACAAAGCGTTTGTTTTTATTGTGGAAAACAACAAAGTAAAACGCCAGTCCGTGACCATTAATAAATTTGAGAACAATAAAGTATTCATAAAAGAAGGTCTTCAGAAAACAGATCAGATTGTGATCTCCAACAGTGCTTATCTCAACGAACAATCAACTATCAAGATCATTAAATAATCAGTATTATGAAAATAACAAACTTTGCTGTTAAAAATTATCAGTTTACACTGATTATATTTCTGCTGGTTGCTGTGGTAGGGTATCTTACGTTGTTTACCATGCCCAGGGCGGAAGATCCTTCAACACATCCGCCGCAATATTTAATTACGGTAATTTATCCCGGGACAAGTCCAAAGGATATGGAGGAGCAGGTTGTAAAACCAATCGAGAATAAAATTTACGGACTCGAAAACATCGAAAAAATATTAACCACAGTAGAAGACGGTATTGCTGCTTTTCAGGTAAAATTTAAATACGGAGTAGATGTTGATAATAAATATCAGGAGATTTCTACGGAAATGAATGCCCTTAAAAACAGCGAACTTCCAAAAGATATTTATCAGATAAAAACTGAAAAAATTGCTTCTTCTGATGTGAAAATCCTTCAGATAGCGTTGGTCTCAGAAAATGCATCAGACAAAAAACTTCACGATGAAGCGGATAAACTTAAATCTAAAATTGAGAAAATTACCAATCTGAAAGATGTAAAATATGCTGGAATTCCCGAGCAGGAAATTCGTATCGATTTACAGCTTGAAAAGTTGGCCCAATTAAAAATTCCGTTAAATGTAGTCATGGCAAGCCTGCAGAGCGAAGCGGCCGATATTCCAGGAGGAAGCATTGATTTAGGCAGTAAAGTATTTAATGTAAAAACCAGCGGTAAATTTAAAAATGCGGACGATGTATCCAATACAGTAATTTACAATGCTAACGGTAAAATAATCTATATGAAAGATGTAGCCGAAGTAGGCTATAAGTCACAGGTTGTCGATCATATTACCCGCATCAACGGACACCGATGTGTACTGGTTACAGCTGGTATGAAAGACAATGTAAACATTACAGATGTGCAGAAAGAATTCCTGCCAATTGTAGATGAATTTTCTAAAGATTTACCGTCAAACATTAAATTAGTAAAAAACTTCGATCAGGCGAATATGGTATCGCAGCGTCTGGGACATTTAGGTTTTGATTTTACGCTGGCAATTGTTTTGGTAATTGTGACATTACTTCCATTAGGTTTAAGAGCTTCGGGAATTGTGATGATTTCCATTCCGTTATCCCTCGCATTGGGATTAATTGCAATGAATGCTTTTGGCTTTTCTTTAAATCAGTTGAGTATTGTTGGTCTTGTTGTAGCTTTAGGATTGTTGGTGGATGACAGTATTGTGGTAGTCGAAAACATAGAGCGATGGCTGCGGGAAGGACATTCTAAAATGGATGCAGTCCTTAAAGGTACCAAACAAATCGGAATTGCCGTTGTAGGCTGTACTGCAACACTTATTATTGCGTTTCTACCGCTGACTTTCCTGCCGGATGTCTCGGGAGAATTTATCAGAAGTCTTCCAATGGCAGTTATTACCAGTGTACTAGCATCGATGATTGTCGCTTTGACTTTGGTGCCGTTTTTAGGAAGCCGATTTTTAAAAACGCACGATCATGCGGGAGGGAATATTTTTCTACAGTATCTGCAAAAATTCCTGACCAGAGCGTACCGTGATATTATGCCTAAAGCCTTAAAATATCCGAGAACTACTATTGCTATTTCTATAGTTTTGAGCATCACAGCTTTTGGATTGTTTAAAGTAACGGGTTTTAAATTATTCCCAACTTCAGAAAAACCAATGTTCCTTATCAATATAAAAATGCCGCTACAGGCCAATATTACAGAAAGTGACCGTGTGACCAAAATTGTAGAAGCAGAGCTTAAAAATCATAAAGAAATTGTGTATTACACTTCGAATGTTGGTAAAGGAAATCCGCAGATTTATTACAATGTGCATCCCCAGGACAGAAAACCCGATTTTGCGCAGATTTTTGTCCAGCTCGAAGATGAAGCTAAACCATCAGAGAAAACAGCCTTGATTGAAGAACTTCGAAATAAATTTAAAACGATGCCTTACGCAAAAGTGGAGGTCAAAGATTTTGAACAGGGAACACCATTAGAAGCTAATATTGTCGTAAGATTATTTGGTGAAGATCAGGAAGTGTTACGCAAGCTTTCCTCACAGGTAGAAACTATTCTGAGAAAGCAGGAAGGAACCGTGTATATCAACAATGAACTGAATACATATAAAACTGATGTTAAAGTTAAAATCAATAAAGAAAAAGCCAGAACACTGGGAGTATTGACAAGCGATGTAGATAAGGTAATCCGTCTTTCGGTAGCAGGATTAACTGTTGGCGATTATATAGATGATAGGGGAGATGCCAGAAATGTTACACTGACATTGCCCCGAGATAAATTTTCGAACCTTGATGCTTTGAAAAACCTGTATGTAAATAACCTTCAGGGCATACCGATTGCACTGAACCAGATTGCTGAAATTTCGTTTGAAACTTCTCCAACTGCAATTAATCATTTTAATAAATCACGCTTTTCAAAAGTAAGCGCTTTATCAGCAAAAGGGTATTATGCCAATGATTTATTGACGCACATTGTTCCAAAACTGGATCAATTGAAAATGCCAAAAGGATATTACTATAAATTATCAGGTGAAAAAGAATCCGAAGGCGATGCGCTGGGCGGTAACTTTCTGGCAGTAATTATTTTGAGTACCTTTTTGTTTGTGGCGGTTTTACTGCTGCAGTTTAAAACTTTTAAAGGAATTATTATTGTATTATCTATTATTCCGCTTGGGATTTTAGGCGGCGTGCTATTATTGCTTCTCAATGGAAGTCCGATGTCTTTGGTTGCTATAATCGGTTTTATAGGTCTCTCGGGAATTCAGGTAAAGAACTCTTTGCTGCTGGTAGATTTTACCAATCAGCTAAGACAGGAAGGACATTCGATCGATGAAGCTATTGCAATTGCAGGAGAAACGCGTTTTCTGCCTGTAGTGCTGACTTCAATTACTGCAATCTGCGGTTTGATTCCGATTGCATTAAACTCAAATCCTTTGATTGCACCATTGGCAATTGTGTTAATTGCCGGTTTAATCAGTTCTACAATATTATCACGAATTGTAACTCCCGTGATGTATAAATTGATCCCTCCTAGTATTGAAAAGATGTAAGAAGAGAGAAAAGATTTTTTTTTAAATTATGATTATTTTTAAAGCTGGCAGCGTGTATAGACTGCTGGCTTTTTTTCTTGAAAAAGATTGATAAGGGAAGACAGGAACTTATCAAATTAGGAAAATGTAAAACTTAATTCAGCTCTATTCTTGGTGTTTGAATCCTGTTAAGTTATCGAATGCTAAAATTAAATTTATCTTGTTTTTCATATAAATACTGTTTTTCTGAAGTTTGTTTATTTATGAAGAAAATAAAGCAAAAACGAGTCAAACTCATTTATTGATAAGGGTTAAATAAAAAAAAGGCGCCAATTGTCTTCAATTGGCGCCTTTTGGCTTTGTGACCCCGACAGGACAAATTTCAACATTTTTTTTGGATGATTTGAAGAAATTGGCTTATTATATGTAGTTGTTTGTCTTCCAGTGGTTTTGGTAATTTGGTTTAGATGTCCTGTTGGGGATTGAAGTAAAGTTTACGTAGCTTATACATGATTTTAGCATAAAATTTATTCAGATAATTTTATATTCACCTAAAGGCCAAAAATAAATGTAGCTACATTTTGTAAACATAAGAATTAGCTAAGTAATTAAATTTCTGCAATATTATCTTTCTTGAAAAATTTTCTTCTTATGGTTTAATCCCCAATCTTTCATAGCGTATATGATAGGGGTCAAGGTATCTGCATAGGGTTCTAAGCAATATGATATTTTGACAGGATAATCGTTCGTTATAATCCGTTTGATCAGCTGGTGCTGTTCAAGTTCCTTAAGTTCTTTTGAAAGTACTTTGGGAGTTAATCCTGGAATGCTCTCTTGAATTTCAGTAAATCGGCTGTTTCCTACACCTACAGAAATAATGATGGACAATTTCCATTTTCCATTAATTACTTCAAGTGTGTCCCGTACTGGCTTAACGGTATTTAGGCACTCACAATAAGGTTTCTTTTTCGGCATGATAAATTATTTATTTCGCTTTCCTTTAGGAAAGAGCTATACAAAGGAAAGTGATTTTGTTTAATTTTGCAATATAATTAATCAAAATATTCAATTTATGAATGCTGTGGGAAAAATGCTTATTGGACTTCATCTTGGAAATGGATACGGATCTCAATCGGGGGCTTGGCGTATGCCGGGAGTTGATCCCGAAAGCTATACGAGTTTTGATATTCGTGTAAAGCAGGCTCAGGCTGCAGAGCGTGGAAAATTTCAATTTATATTTTTGCCGGATGGTCCCGGTGCAGTTATGACAGATATTGAAACTGAATCTCCCGTTTTCAATCTTGATGTGATGATGACCCTCGCCGCAGTGGCCAGAGAAACTCAATATATTGGATTGGTCGCTACCGGATCAACCACTTTTAATGAACCCTTTAATCTAGCCAGACAATTTAAGGCTTTGGACATTATGAGCCATGGCAGGGCCGGATGGAATGCAATTACATCAAGCGGAGAAGATGTTGCAGCCAATTACGGAAAAAGAATTCCGTCGAGCCAAGATCGTTATGGACGTGCCCATGAGGCTATCCAACTCATTCAATCACTTTGGGGGAGCTGGGGAAAAGATGCCTGGATACACAACCAAAACAGTGGGCAGTTTGCAAAGAAAGATCAGATTCTTCCAATCAACTTACAAGGTAAGTACGTCGGTTCAAGAGGACCTCTATACATTCCACCATCAGAGCAGGGACAGCCAATTATCTTTCACGCAGGTGGCAGCCCTAATGCACATCAATTAGCAGGACGTTTTGCCAGCGTGGTAATAGGTGCTGCATTTACAATTGAAGATGCAAGAGCGCAGCGCAATGCATTTAGAGCGGCAGCAAAAAGTTACGGTCGTGATCCGGATGAAATCAAATACATTGCCGGACTGATGACCACCATTGCCAAGGACAGACGCACGGCGCTCGATCGCCGAATACAGTTAGGAGGCAGTTCACTTATACAAAAATTTGAGTACCTGCAAAAAATGCTGGGTATTCCACTTGATCTTTCCTTGATAAATGAACCAATTTCAGAATTGCAGCTGGAAAATGCCCGTCCATCTCCTTATGATCCTCGTTCTTCCAATGCATTGAAAATTGCTAGGCAAGGCTGGTCCGTTCTTGATATTCTTGCTCACGGCGTGATAGATTACCATCCTGTAATTGCAGGGCCGGGCGTAGAAGCGGCAGATCATATGCAGTCTTGGTATGAAGCAGGTGCTGCAGATGGTTTTTGGATTTCACCAGATGTTAATTCGGATGGAATTGATGCCTTTGTGGATCAGGTTGTTCCGCTGCTACAGGAGCGAGGGCTTTTCCACAAAGAATATGAAAGCAAAACTTTGCGCGGACACCTTGGAGTTCCGGATCAGTATGGAATTGATCCAAGGGTTTAAATTGAAAATTATAACAAATGAAACTTATATAATATGAAAATAGGAATAATTGGAACCGGTGCAATAGGCGGTACGATCGCAAAAAAATGGCACAAGCCGGTCATGAAGTGAAAGTGAATAATACAGATCAGGCTGAAAAATTAGAGGCCCGTGCTGAGGAGTTGGGTGCTACAGCAGCAACACTAAAGAATGTTGTAAAAGATGTAGATGTCATTATTTTATCATTGCCTACCATAGCAATACCAACTTTGCCTAAAGATTTGCTGGCAGGCGTTCCGGAAAATGTAATTGTGGTAGACACATCCAATTATTATCCGTTCCGTGATGCCGATATTGAAGAGATCAAAAACGGAAAAGTAGAAAGTATCTGGGTATCCGAGCAATTAGGAAGGCCTGTTGTAAAAGCTTTCAATAATTTGCTGGCAGAGACGCTGGCAAACGGCGGAAAAAACAGCGGTGCTGAAGACAGAATAGCAATGGCTGTAGCGGGTGATGATCCGCAGGCTAAAAAAGTAATTGCCGCATTAGTTAATGATGCTGGTTACGATGCAGTTGACTCGGGCGGACTTTCTGAATCTTGGAGACATCAGCCTGGAACTCCTGCTTACTGCACGGAACTTAATGAAGAAGAATTAAAACAGGCACTCTCTGATGGTGTAAAAGAAGCAGCACCGTCATTAAGAGATAAGGCTATAGCTGATCTTTCTGCCCTGCCTTCCTATCCATCACATCCAGATGTCGTAGAATACAACAGAGGATTGTTTCAAAAAAATCCTAAGTCAAAATAATTTATAATGACTGCACTGCAAAATCCCATCTCATTTATTGAAAGGGATTTTGTTTTTTTATATTCCTTCTTTGAAACAGTGAACCAGAGCCATTACAATTTCGTTAAAATGTTTCATTATTGCCTACTTTTGTATCACAACCGTCTGTACTATCTGTGCGAACTTTGTCCATATCAAAATATTAAGAATTAATATCATGGCAAAAACAATTTTTATAACAGGTGCTTCCCGTGGATTCGGAAGAATTTGGGCAGAGGCATTTTTAAAACGTGGCGATAATATAGTTGCGGCTGTTCGCAATCCTGAAACACTAACCAAGCTTAATAAAGAATTTTCATCATCTCTTTTGGTGCTAAAACTTGATGTTACTGATAGAAACGAAAGTTTTGAGGCAATTGAAACTGCAAAAAAGCACTTTGGCAGTATCGACGTGTTAATAAACAATGCCGGTTTTGGACATATAGGGGCGGTAGAGGAATTAAAAGAGCAGGACGTAAGAACTCAGTTTGAAACTAATGTACTGGGATCATTATGGACTATTCAGGCAGTTCTGCCTATCATGCGCCAGCAAAAATCAGGACATATCATTCAGCTTTCAAGTGCGCTGGGTTTGAATACGGTATCATTAATGGGGCTGTATAGTGCAACAAAATTCGCTGTTGAAGGCCTTACTGAAACACTAGCGGGTGAAGTAAGCGGATTTGGCATTAAAGTTACCATAGTAGAACCAGGTGGTTTTTCTACAGATTTCTTCGGGACCACTTCTCTTGCACTCAGCGAATCAATACCAGCTTACGACGGTGTACGAAAAGATTTTTATCAGCATGCCGGCGAGCAGGATTCAGGTAACCCTGCAGCCACTGCCAAAGCTCTTGTCAAGCTTGTTTATTCTGAAAATCCGCCACTCAGATTACTGCTGGGAAAAACTGCTTTTCCCTGGGTGCAGCACACTTACTCAGAAAGACTGAAAACATGGGAATCATGGCAGGATGTGTCGGTGACGGCACATGGTTAATGGAAGTTTAAATTAGCAGAATCTAAATTTACCAGATCTGTTTTTACAATTAAGAACAATGATACATTTCAAAAAAATCAGCGATCTGCATGAAGCGCTCGATATCAAACCTCCCCAGCACCCGCTCTTTAGTGCCGTATATGGTGAACGGGACAGTTGCAGCGGTAATAGTATTCTAGAGTTTTCATCTGAATTTTATATTATAGGATTTAAAAAATTGAAATCTGGAAGCATGCAGTATGGCAAAACAAAATATGACCATGACCGTGGTTCCATGTCCTTTACAAAGCCCCAGCAGAAAGTAGTCTTTAAAAATGTGGAATTAGAGGAAAAGGGATTTCTAATTATGATTCATGAAGACTTTTTACCGGGAACAGTCCTTTATAACGAAATTAGGAAATATAGTTATTTTGATTACGAGGTTAATGAGGCTTTACATCTTTCACCTGCAGAGGAGGATATCATTTGGAATCTGTATTTCAATATTGAAAAAGAGTACAACAACAATACTGATGAACTCAGCAAAGCTATTATCGTAAGTCATCTAGATTCCATGCTTAAATATTCACAGCGCTTTTATAAAAGGCAGTTTATAAACCGTACAGAGCTCACCGGTTCTACAGTTACGAAGTTTAACGCTTTGCTTGCTGCTAATTTTGAAGAAAGAAAAACAAAAAATATTGGATTACCAACGGTATCTCTCATGGCAGAAAAGTTGAATGTATCTTCCCGTTATTTAACTGATTTGCTCAAACAGGAAACAGGAAAGACTGCTCTGGAGCTTATTCATCTTTTTCTAATCGGCGAGGCAAAAAACTTACTGACCGAAGGCGAACTGAATATAACTGAAATTTCTCATCTGCTTGGTTTCGAAAATACGACTTATTTTTCACGCCTTTTTAAAAAAGAAGTAGGAAGCACGCCAAATGAATTCAGGGCAAACATACTAAATTAAAAGTGGTAAACATCATAAAAAAAAGTAAGAGATATACTGAATAAAGAATTATTTAAAAATACATAAAGTTAAAAACAATAAAAAATGTCAAACAATCAAAATAAAATAGCATTAGTAACAGGCGCAAGTCGCGGACTTGGAAAAGATTCGGCTTTACAGCTGGCGAAAAAAGGATTTGATATCATCCTTACCTATCAGACCAAAAAAGAATTTGCGGACCAGGTGGTAAAAGAAATTGAAACTATTGGACAAAAAGCGTTTTCATTGCCTTTGGATATTTCTTCAACTGCCGGTTTTGACCAATTTGTAACTGAAGTAAAAGATGTTTTAGATGCTCAATTTTCTTCTGCAAAATTAGATGCGCTAGTAAACAATGCGGGTATCGGAATTAACCAAAGTTTTGAAACAACAACAGAAGAAATTTTGGATGCAATGACAAATATCCATTTCAAAGGCCCATATTTCTTAACTCAAAAACTATTACCATTACTGAATGATGGAAGCAGCATTGTAAACACTTCTTCTGGTTTGGCAAGGTTCTCTTTTGCTGGATATTCCGTTTATGGCGCGATGAAAGCTGCAGTCGATTCATTATCAAGATACCAGGCATTGGAATTAGGAAGCAGAAAAATAAGAGTTAATTCCGTAGCTCCAGGGGCAATTGAAACTGATTTTGGCGGGGGCGTTGTACGTGATATTTCAGATTTGAATAAACATCTGGCTTCTGAAACTGCTTTATCAAGAGTCGGCTTGCCCGATGATATTGGAAGTGTAGTAGCCTTTCTTTGTTCTGATGATTCCAAATGGATTAATGCGCAGCGAATAGAAGTTTCGGGCGGATATAGAATATAATGGACCATCATAAAAAAAGCTATTGAGCTGGTTTCTAATGGTTTTATACGTTAGTTTTATCAATCCAAAGGCTTTTGTTTTGATTAATAAAACGAGTTAAGTTATTTATAGAGTAATAAAAAAAAGGCGTCAATTGTCTTCAATTGACGCCTTTTGGCTGTTGTGACCTCCACGGGACAAATTTCAACAAAATTTATGGAAGATTTTAAGATTGGCGTATTATATTTAGTGTCTGTCTTTCATTGGCTTCATGAATTTTATTTAGATTTCCTTTTGGGCATTGATGTAAAAAATAGATTGTTTTATGGCTGTATACTAAAATACAATTCTACAAATATTTGGAGGATCTGAAAAGATTGTTATGCTTAATGTAGAATTGTCTTTATTTGGCTCTATTGCTTATTGGCTGGGATTTTAAAATAAATCTATTTGGTTTGCGAAACCCTTTTTTAACATAATGATAATTTATTTGCTTAAATAAGTCTTCCTTGGATATTGCAGTAAAAATTTCATGGTTGAAGGCTAAAATTTATTTTACATTAACATTAGTTTTTTGCTTGTAAAAGTTTCAAGCCCTAATCTCAAAGTGCAGCGTTGTATAAAGACAAAGAGAAAATATTTCAAACTCCCGATGTCATCTATTTATTTCGTTCAAAAGAAAATCCACTCTCTCTCTTATCTTTATTTTTGGAACCTCAATGACTTTGTAGCCGTATTCTGAATATATTTCTTTCATTTTTGTAAATGTTAATTGAGCTTCATCCCAGCTCTGCTTCCTTTCATCATCGGTTTTATAAATTTCTTTCCAAGGTGGCAGTATAAAAACTTTTTTGTTATAGGCATACTTTTTTGATATCTCGTTTTTCTCTTTTGATATTGGAATGTTTTCCATTTTCATATAACAAATTGAATCTAAAATTCCTCTATCAAAGAAAAAGGGCATGGAACCTTCTAAATCTACTTCATCATAACTTCTCACCGAAGCATTAAACATTAATTCTGCATACAGCTCTTTATTTTTCCATGGCAATCCTTCACCGCTAACTGTAAGTTGCTGCTTAATTATTTTTCGAGCATCTTCTTGAACTACTTTAAAATTATACTTGGCCAGTTCATCTATTAAAGTTGTCTTACCAACTCCAGGACCGCCAGTAATAATATAAAAATTGTCTTTTTTCATTAGTTGAAAATTCTTTTAAATTTATTTCTACTTTTTTAAATTAACTAAATTATCTTCATCTAAACAAAGAATAAATCAACTATTAGCAACATTTGATTAGCAATCAATAACTGAAATAGGTGAGAGGGCAATTAGAATATAAGCCAATTTCTAAAATTATATAATGTAGTAAGTAGATGAAAATTAGTTTAGTACGATTTAAGAAGTGTTAATCTTGATTTAGATCATATAAGGTGATCGAATCCTGTTAAGTAATCGAATGATCAACTTAAAAACAATGTGTTACATTTCTTATAAATACATTTTTTATTTTGATTTAAAAAGACAAAATAAAAGCAAAAACGACTCAAAGTTAGTGTATCTATTAATATTAATAAAAAAAAGGCACCAATTGTCTTCAATTGACGCCATTTGGTAGAGTTCTTATGAAAAAGATATGCAAATGGCTACTGATTTTGCATAAGTAAAATAATGATCTAAAATAAAAAAAGAGACTCGAAAGTCTCTTTGGGAAATTATATATCTTCTATAAATTATTTATTTATCAATTTTTCAAGCCTCGCCATCATTTCATCTTTCTCTTTCAGCATACGTTCGTATAAAGCAATTTTTTCTTCGTGCAATTTAATAAATTGATCAATTTGATTTATTGTAGAATTGTAAAATACAGATGCAGGCTGCTGGCAATTATCAAATGTATTAGAAATAATATTTATCGCCTGCTCCTCATCAAAATTCTGAAAAGCTTCAACAGGAATTTTTAATACAGCTGAAATTTGTTTCAGAAGGCTTTCTTCAATTACATCTTTCTGCTCCAGCATAGAAATTTTCTTTTGATTCCATTCTTCT
>PJUA01000091.1_pt1 | contig 101054 bp, 85 predicted proteins | sample 1512151 | NCBI WGS metagenome assembly PJUA01 (sample SAMN08177678, study PRJNA422409) | Soil metagenome, whole genome shotgun sequencing project. | isolation source: Soil enriched on filter paper: beechwood xylan treatment | place: USA: Madison | collected 2015-01-15 | reverse complement strand
TGTTCGGGACCCGGTTGGAGACGGTGCCATCCCGCGTGCCCTACCTGTCTGCGGAGCCGGCGCTGGTGGCGCGCTGGGGCGAGCGGCTGGCAGGCCTGAGCGGCCTGAAGGTCGGCATCGTCTGGGCGGGATCGCCCACCCATGGCAACGACAAAAACCGCTCCATTGGCCTTGCCCCTTTCGCCCGGCTGGCCGCGATCCCCGGCGTCAGCCTGGTGTCCATCCAGAAAGGCCCGACCGAGGGACAGGCCGCCAACCCGCCCGGCGGCTTCCCCCTGCTCAACCTGTCGCCCGACATCAGAGACTTCGCCGACACCGCCGCCATCATGGCCAACCTCGACCTGGTGGTCTGCGTCGACACCTCGGTTGCCCATTTGGCCGGTGCGCTCGGCGTGCCGGTCTGGGTGCTGGTTCCCTTCGCCCCCGACTGGCGCTGGATGCTCGACCGCACCGACAGCCCCTGGTATCCCTCCATGCGCCTGTTCCGCCAAACCCGCCCAGGAGCCTGGGACGAGCCCATCCACCAGCTGGAAGCCGCCTTGCAGCAGCGCACTGGGGCTTAACGGGAGCAGCTTTCCCGCCGGGGGATCGGCCTCGCCAGCTCCCTCGTCAGCACTCAGATGGCGTGGAACCCATTGTCGGAAAGACAATAGGGGCCGTCTCGATGGACCATCACCAGATCCACCTGCCACAGCCGCTCGTCACCAGGCCGATACAAGGGATCGACGATGTCCCAAACACAAAAGCCGTAAGGGGCCATCGCACCGATGATGCGGGCCAGCCGCGCGTCGTCACCCGCGACCGTCGCCTCAATCACGAACACGCTGCCCGGCTCCATCAGACTGCTGGCCCCGGCCAGCACCTCCAGTTCCAGCCCGTCGACATCAATCTTCACCAGCATCGGCCGGCCATAGCGGCCGTCAGCGCACAAGCTGTCGAGCGAGACGGCAGGCACCGTGCGCAGACGGGACGCGCTGCCTTCCGACTCCTCCGGAACGACGGAGGAATAGAGCCGGTCATCAGACACCACCAGCGAAACCATGCCGTCCTGGCGGGCGATCGCGGCGATGCGGTACTCGGCACTGCGCAACTGTGCGCACAGGGTCTGCAGGGCCGGCTCATTCTCAGCCACCGGCTCGATCAGCACATGGTGGGCGTCAGGGAAAACCTCGTAGAGTGGTGGGGTGCCGGTCTGGGCACCGACATCGATCACGGTGGCCGGGCGGAAGCCCCGGCCGCGCAACAGCGACAGAGCCTTATGCTTGCTCTGGCGGACCATCGTTCTCTGAGAGCGGATCAAACCCAGCAGTGTTGCCGCCATCGGATTCCCTGGGCTGGCGCGCAGGATAACGCGGTAGAACTCCTCCGCCCGGTCCAAATCACCAGAAAGATGAACCTCGAAGGCGATCTTCAGCCCATCGGCAATGCTCACGATGCCAAACCTTCTGACCCCGGCCCCTTGCCCGGCCCCTTGATAGCAAGCCACAGACTCGGTGACATACACCCAAGGGCCAAGCGGCTCAAGGCGCGCACGCTCAACAAACGGTGTGCACGTGCCGTAGCTGGTGTTTGTGCTCCCCACTCTGCCAATAAAAGTGCCACGCCGTATTGAGCAGGATGCACAAACCGACGTGGCACAGTTTTGGCTGGTACCCTTTCCCGGGTCCAATCAAATATCTGGACGTAATTCTGGCTCCGTTCAAGTCCCTTTGTTCACCACCTTGTAAATGCAGGCATTCTGCAGAAGCGAAGGCACGCTTACGTTGCCGCCATCTCCTTGCCCGATAGCGACTCGACGATTGTGTAATCCACATTCCGCCAGATATAGCATTTTTCATTGTAATGATTGCGGTCCACCGCGGCATGAATGACCGGAGAAGGGTTGTCGCGCTTGATCGCCGCGGCCAAGCTGTTGGCTCCGGAGTGCACCGTGATGAACACGGCACAGCTGTACAGCAGATCGCACAGCTCAAAAATGCTCGTCACCTGATGGACCGCAATGCCGTCGATCAGGCTGTTTTCCGACGAGATCGATGGATTGGAGAAGCGCAGCTGCACCATGTCCGCAACCCGGTACTGGTACTTGAGCGCCAGAAAAGCGACATATCGCCGCAGCTCGTCTTGTGAGTAGCGCACGGTGGCCGAGTTGAGGTCGAGAAGGATACGACCGCCAAGGCCTGGATGGCGTTTGGGCTCATAATGGATGACCGGCAGGTCGTTGGTTGCCGGAAAGCCGTGTGTGACCTCCACCCGCGTCAGCCAGTTGGCGATGTGGGTCATCTTGGCGAAGCGGTCGGCGATCACCGCCATGCCGGCGTTGGGTCGGGCCGGTGACGAGCCCCTCACATAAGGGTTGCACCCCCAGACCAGTTGAGCAATCTCCGGATTGCGCACCCGGTTCATGTCCGACACATAGACCTTTTGGCCCCGGGCACTGAACAAGGCCGGCAGGGTCGAATACAGAAGGTTGTCGCCGAGGCCAGCGTGATGTTGATAAAGAACAATTTCCTCGGCGCTGAAATCCGATTCCCGCTCCCATTCCGTAAAAACCGCACATTGGAAAGAATTCGGCAACATGCCGGTCGCTATGTCATTCCCGGGATCCAAGGCAAGAGCCCGGCGATAGCTGGTCACGGCATCACCAAAGCGGCCGCCACGATGGCTGGCATTGGCGAGGTTGATGTGGCCTTCCAGGAAGTCGTCACGCAGCAGCACCGCACGCCGCAACAGCTCCGCAGCCCGGGTATGGTCCTCACACCGCCCATGGCACAAGCCCAACGTGTTCAAGACGAAATGATTGTCCGGAGCATGCGCCAGAAGGAGGCGGGCAAGGACCAAGCTTTCTTGAATGCGGCCGGCCTGGTAACGGGCAACGGCTTCCTTCAGAAGGTCCAGAAAGGAATGAGCGTACATCCCGCGACAATCTTATCTTTTTCAGCTTGGATCGGAGCACGACGCTCCTGTTTAACAGGCTTTTGCCTTGCTTATGCGCCTTATAAGCACGGCTCCGGCCAAGGCACAAGGGACCAATGCAGGAATGCCGCAGCTTGCCAGAACGGCGCCCGCATGGGATGAACAAGCCCCCTTGCCAGCATCGCCGCCCTCCCCAAAAGGCTTTGCAGACTAGCCGATGACCAACAGTGATCCTTTCCCTCCCCAAGGCGATGCGGCTGACACCGCATTGCAAGCTGCCCTTCAGAGCGAAGCAGCCGGAGATCTCAAGACCGCTCTGCTCCTTTACCGCAGAAGCCTGGCGCCCCTTGCGTCTCCACCCGCAACAGCCGTAGCGGCACAGCAAGCGCTGAGCGCCCATGACGCCCTTGCCCGGCTGCTGGTACACGAGGATATGGCAGCGGCTGCCGACCATGCCCTTGCCGCCTGGCGGCTGACGCCCGCCGACCCGACCCGATGCTCCAACCTGTGGCAGTTGCTGACCCATCTGGGCGAAGCCGGCGACATCGCCCGCTTCCAGGGCCGTGAGGACTGTGTCGGGCTGGTGGCGCTCGGCAACGCGCTGCGTCGCGACGGCCAGGGGTTGCGCGCCGAGCGCGCCTACCGCCGGGCGCTGGACCTCTATCCGGAGGTCTCCTTCACGCTGAGCCGGCTGGCCTGCCTGTGCGCCGAACAGCAGCGCTTGGAGGAGGCCGACGCCCTGTTCCTCCAGGCCGCAGAGCGCCATGGCGGACGCGATGCCGTCACCCGCACGGCCCCCGCCTTCCTGGCATCTTTGCGCGAGGGACCACCGGCCGCCGGCATCCGCGCCACGCTCGCCGAAGGAAGGGCAAGCGCCGACCGGCCGCTGGTGGTCTACGCATCCTGCGACGCGGTCTATGCCCGCAAGTTCTTGCCGACCATGGTGCGATCCATCGTCGAGGACAGCGGGCTCGACTGCGCCATCGCCCTGCACCTGATCAACCCCGACGCCGAGGCCGAGGCGACGGTATCGTCCCTGGCCGCCGCCCATGGCGCCGACCGCTTCATCGTGCTGCGCGAGACCATCGATCTGACGCCGCTGGGCGACAACGCCAAGACCTATTACGCCTGCAGCCGCTTCCTGGTTCTGCCCGACCTGCTGGCCCGTTGGCAGCGGCCGGTGCTGATGCTGGACGTCGACCTGCTGGCGATCCGCGACCTGAAGCCGCTGCTGGCGACCTCCGACCATTCGGACCTCGGCATGATGAGCCATGCGCTGAAGCGGCTCGACATCTGGAGCCTGCTCTACGCCGATGTGCTGCACATCCGCCCGACCACGGGGGCATGGCGCTTTCTCGACCTGACCCGGCGCTACATCCGCCATTTCCTAGACCGCGGCCTGCCGGTCTGGTTCCTCGACCAAGCCGCACTCGCCGCTGTGCATCTGGCCGGCTTCACCGGGCAAGCGGCACCGCGCCTGACCGTCTATCCGGCCGACATCCACAGCAGCACGGTGATGGTCGATGGCGAGGGACACTACTGGACCGACGACAGCGCTTACTTCTATTCGGTCCGCGCCACCGGCGGCGGTCAGCATGCGGTACACCGGCTGAAGCGCCGCGCCGGCACGACCGCCGACGTGAAGCCGGGCTGAGCCGCCGATGGCCGAGCGTCACCGGCGGTGGGGCCGCAGACATGCAGGACAATAAGTCATGATTTCATGAATCATGATTTCATGCTTCTTCTTCATGACGTGAAACCACTTCCCTCTTTCCTGATCTTGCGTGTAAATCCGCACAGCTCCCGCTCGGGACAGCATTTCCCATCCCCTGCTACCGGGAACCACCGCATGGCTCGGATCATCAGTTTCGCCTCCACCAAGGGCGGCGTCGGCAAGACCAGTCTGGTCATGGCGCTCACCTCCGAACTGCGCCGGCGCGAGGCGAGCGTGCTGCTGCTCGATTGCGACCCGAACCGGCATCTGGCCGAATGGGCGCGGCGGCGCAAGGATGCCGGCGTGCGGGTGCTGGACGAGATCACGGAATCGAACGTCCGCCAGACGGTGCAGGAGCATGCGCCCGGCTTCGATTATACGCTGATCGACCTTGCCGGCTTCGGCAACCTGACCATGCTCTACGCCTTCTCGGTCAGCGACGGCGTGCTGATCCCGACCCAGCAGTCCTTCATGGACGTGAAGGAGACGGTGCGCACCTTCAAGGTGGTGGCGGATTCCGTCGGCGTGCTGAAACACACGCCGGCCTCCAGCGTGGTGATCGTCCGCACCCAGGCCGCCATCGAATCCCGCGTCGACCGCCATGCCCGCGGCCTGCTGGACGAGCACGGCGTCCCCGCCTTCCGCACTGAGCTGATCGAGCGCTCGCTCCTGAAGGAGATGACCTACACCGGCCACGGCCCGGGCGAGGTCAATCCCGACAGCAACGCCGACTTGAACGTCCGCGCCCTGACCGACGAGTTCATCGCCTTCCTGGAAGGCTCCCCGGCCAACCCTCTGATCCCGCGGGGGTGAGGCGGGCCGGGAGGCCACCGCATGGTGCGGAGACCGCCGATGTGAATTCAGCACATGAGATACATGTCATGTCGTTGTGCGTTAATTTCATGAAATGATTTTATCCGCATGAACCGGCAGCCTGCGGGTGGGGCGGGTCTGCATGTTGCGGTATCCGGACCGATGCCTCAAGCCGATGGGTAGGTCCATTTCGGACCAGTGCAGAGAATTGGCATGGGGTTCCCCCACCGGTGGACGGAGAAGCACCATCGTGCCCGGCAGCCGGACGGGCAGGGTCAGCGGCCAATTATCAATCATGTCATGATTTGCAAACATGATTTCTTGTCAGGGTGAGAAATCATAAAGGCATGGAATCGGAGCGGGGCCAGAGACACAAAGCCGCGCAGCCGACGACAACACATGATTTTTCATCATGTCATGAAAACAGAAAAGAACCCCGCCCCGGCAAAGCGCCATCCCCGCTCATGACCACCCGATCCTACGGAGGCGCAATTCTGCCGAGACCCAATCCGGACAAGGAAAGCCGGAACGGTGCAGGGCACCGCGTTTCACCGGATGCACCCGCCGATGCGGAAGACCAGCACCCGACCTCTTTCCGGTTCCGCTGTTGCGGGAATGCCGGCCGATCGAAGCCCCCCAGCTCCCACATCGGCGATGCTGCTGCATAGCATTCCATGACTTGGCTTCATGAAAGGTCTTCATGCGTGCCCTCCCGCCCCGATCCGGCATCGGTCATGTCTCCGCTCCGCAGGGGGAAAGGAACCACCCTTCTTCTCGGCCAATGGCCGCTCCGTTACGCCCCTTTTAAGCAGCTGCAGACCCGCACCTGTTTTCATGTTTTGACTTCATGCTTTTTTCTCCTGTCATGATCCCCTGGCCCCTCCTGTGTTGCCCGCGCCACGCCTGCCGGCATTCCGCCATGGCACCGGGCCACACCCGTCACATGCTGTGAAGACAGGACACCAAGTCATGATAATGCTTCATGGCTTATCCAGCCGGCCCTCCGCGAGCCGGCATCGCCCTGACCGGAGTGCCCATGTCGACCGACAGCCCCGCCAAGCCGTCTGTAAAGCCAGCCGCCAAGCCGGCCCGTCCTCCGCTGGGCGGGATCGGGATCGGCGGGCTGGGCACGGACGACATCGATCCGATCCGCCAATATGGATTGAGCAAGGGTTTCCTGCCGACCGAGACGGAGCCGCCCGCGGCACCGCCGGCCACCGTCTCCCAACCCACCGTCCAGCCCGCCCCGCAGCCCCAGCCGGCACCGGCCCCCACCATCGTCCGTCCGGCGTCGACCCGGCCTTGGCAAGCGATGTTGCCCGATTATCTGGTGGAGGAGCTGCGCCAAGCCGCCGCACGCGAAGGCACCGCCCAGAAGGTGATCGTGCTGAAGGCCTTGCGGCAGGCCGGCTTCCGGATCGACGACATCGACCTGCAGGATCTGCGACGGCGCTGAGGCTCCCAATTGCCCCACGAAGCGCACACCTGTGGCCGAAGGGACGGTTTGACTCTCCAAGAGTAGCCGTTTATGCCCTACCCCGCGCTCTGCTCCTGCTCCAAACCGACTGCAGACCACCAGCGACGACGAGAGATGAAGGCAAAGATCACCCAGGCCGCTCCGGCGCCCTCCTCCTCGGCAGCCTTGCCCCTTCAGGCCTCGCCCCGTTCGGTATCGTCCGCCCCGACACCCGCTCAGGCCGCCTCCCAGGGGCTCAGCATCGATATGCTGGAACGGATGCTGCAGCAGCAGCCCAACGACCCCAACGTGTGGAGCGCGCTGGGCGCCCTGCTGCGGCAGGCCGGCAAGCCGGAGGCGGCAATCGCCTGCCAGCGGCGCGCGCTGGAGATCGATCAGCGCCATGTCGGCGCCTGGACCAATCTCGGCAACGTGCTGGGTGATGTGGAACGCTATGACGAAGCCATCGCCGCACAGGAGCATGCGGTGGTGCTGTCGGGCGGGAGCGCCAACCTGCTGTCCAACCTGGTGGTGGCGCTGCGGCATGGTTGCCGCTTCGACCGCGCGCTGGAGGTCCTGGAGGCCGCCCTGGGTGCCCGGCCCGGCGACGCCGGCTTGCTGTGGGACCGCGCCCTGACGCTGCTGCAGGTCGGCCGCTATGCCGAAGGATTCCGCGATTACGACTCCCGCCTGTCGCTGCCCAGCTACCAGAACCGCATCGCCGACGGGCCGATGTGGGACGGCGGGCCGCTCAATGGCAAGACCATTCTGCTGACCACTGAACAGGGCTTCGGCGACGTGCTGCTGACCGCGCGCTATGTGCCGATGGTCAAGGCGCGCGGCGGCCGGGTCCTGCTGGAGTGCCATCCGGAGCTGCAGCGGTTGCTGTCCGGGCTGGAGGGCATCGACGGTTTCGTGCGCGCCGGCACCGCCTATCCGGCCTACGACGTCCATTGCCCGTTGATGAGCCTGCCGCACCGGCTGGGCACAACCATTGAGACGGTGCCGCCGCCCACCCGCCTGACCGTTCCGGCCGAAGCGCGCGCGAAGGCCGCACGGCTGGTGCCCGGCCATGACGGCACGGTCAAGGTCGGCATCATCTGGTCCGGCCGTGTCACCTTCAAGGACAACGCGCGCCGTGCCACCACGCTCAGCCGCTTCCTGCGCTTCCTCGACGTGCCGAAGGTGCGGCTCTACAGCATCCAAAAAGGCCCGCCGGAGGCGGAGCTGGAAACGCTGGGCACCTCGACCCTCATCACGCCGCTGGGACCGCACTTCACCGACTTCGCCGACACCGCGGCTGTGCTGGAACGGCTCGACCTGGTGATCATGACCGACAGCTCGGTGGCGCATCTGGCCGGCTCGCTCGGCCGGCCGGTGTGGAACCTGCTGCAGTTCATGCCCTATTGGGTTTATGGCGATAAGGGCGACACCACGCCTTGGTATCCATCGATGCGCCTGTTCCGCCAGACCACGCCCGGTGACTGGGACAGCGTGTTCGCCGCCGCCGGGCAGGCCTTGCGTCAGGTGGTGGCGCTCAGGACCTGAGAACAGGCAGCCCCCTCTCAAGGCCACCCGTGCGCTCACCGGCCACAAGGACGGTACGGACGGTTCCTTTTTGCGCATCGAGGCCGGCGGTTTTCCGCCCATGCCCGAAGGCTCGCCGCTCTCACTGCGCTCCGCCCATAGCCCCCAATGCCTTGCCCACCTCACCCAACACGCCCTCCCAATCTCCGGGGATGGCTTGGCGGAAGAGCCTGAGACGCGGGTACCAAGGGGTTGTGGCACCAGCCACCCCCCAGAACCACGCCGGCATGAACGGCAGCAGCACCCAGCCTGGAATGCCCAGTCCACCGGCAATGTGAGCTGTGGTGTTGTCGATGGTGATGACCAGATCCATCGCCGCCACCAAGGCCGCAAAGCCGTCCAGATCGCTGGACGGATCAATGCTGGTTTCGTGAAAAAGACCAGCAAAGCGCCGTTCCTGGTCGTCAACACCATATTGCAGGCTGATGAGGCGCGCCCCAGCTGCCGCCAAACCTGGAGCGAGAGCCCCTGCGAGCTGCTCCAGACCAAGCGAGCGCTCTTCACTGGCAACCGAGCGCCAAGAGAGGCCAATGCGCAGCCGGGCATCGCGGTGGCGTGCCCGCAAGGTGGCGACCCGTTGCGGATCAGCGACCAGGTAAGGCTGTTGGCGGGCAAAGGCCTCCGGGGTGCGTCGCAGATAGCGCGGCAAATCACTGGCCGGGACTTGTGCCACACTGTCGTCCACTGGTGCAGGCATCACATTGGCAGACGACCTGGCAGCTTTCGCCACCACCTCGGTTCCAGGCAAAGAGCGCCGCAACAAGGGGACGAGGCGGGGGTCGCACGCGAGACGGCAGGCGATGCCGGTCTTGATCAAGTCCGGGACAAGACTAGCAAACAAGATTTCATCCCCGACCCCTGGTTGCCCCACCACCAGCAATCGCCCAGCCGGTATGGCAGCCCCCGACCAGCGCGGCAGGTCATCCCCCACCCCTGGCGGCGCACTGGTCTGCCAGCGGGCTGCCAGATCATCCCATCCGCCGGCCATCTCGCCCAGCAGAAGCCGAGCAATTCCCCGGTTCACCTGCAGCCCGGAATTGTCCGGCTCAATCTGCAAGGCCCGGTGGTACAGGGCAATCCCACCCTGTGGCCTGCCCTGATACACCTGTGCATTGGCAACAAGCGCATAGCCTTGGACCGAGTCGGGAGCCAAAATGATGACCCCACCGCCATGTCGCTCCACATCAGACAGCCGCCCCTGCGCCATCGCCACCAGGGCGCTGTTGAGCACGGCTTCCACCGCATCGGGTGCCATACGGCGCCCACGCGCCAAAGACAGCTCGGCAGCCTCCTGACATCCCTGGGCGTGCAAGACAGCGCCGCGATTGATGTGCGCCATCGCCAGATCAGGCACGAGCAAGGCAACCATCCGGAATGCCGCCTCGGCTTGCCTCAAGGCGCCTTGCCGGTACAAGAGCATCCCAAGCTGGAAAGCGACCTGCGCCCTCAGCGGGTCACAGCGCAGCGCCACTCCATAGGCTGCAACCGCGCCAGCCTCCTCGCCCTGGTCCGCCAGCAGGGCCGCACAGTCGGCAAACGCGGTGGCGTCGGCAGGGCACAACGCGATGAGGCGCCTGAGGCACGCCAGCCCGGCCTTGCGATCTCCAGCCTTCGTCACGGCCTTGGCCAGCAAGCGCCACCCATCGGTGTTCACTGGGTCGGTGCGCAGGACAAGGCGATACAGCGTCATCGCCTCCTCCAGGCGCCCGGCGGTGTGGTGATCCGCCGCCAGACGCAGAACGTCGCCGGTCGTCGCCATGAGTCTGGTGGTCCAATACCGTTGTGCAGCCCGAAGCGCATCCTTAATGCGCCACGGTGAGGCTGACCAGGACAATTCACCACCCGAACAGCCACCCCACGCGAGCATTGATCCAGACGGTTCACCAGGGAACGGAATGGCCGATGATCCGGGACTGCCGATGCACACACGAGTTATCGTATGAAAGCTGCTGGTGCTGGGTGGAGAGCATGTCGATGAAACGGCCCTTACCGCGACGTGCAGACGCTGGCCGCCCGCTGGGCGCTGGAGCATGGCGTGCCCTGCATTGTCAACAATCTAAGATTGTGGTTGTGCGGCCGCTCCGCCGGCTTCGAGCGCAATACGCCACCGTGCGGGCAGCGGCTTTGGGCTGCGGACGAATGATCCTCATCGCCGACCACGCGGATGCCGGCTCACATCACCGCGCTGCGTGAGGCCTGCACCAGGGCTTGCGCATTTGATGCATCGCCGAACACCGGCTGCTGGACACCGACGACGGCGCCTTCCACCCCTCGGCCGGGTGAGGCGGCAGCGATGGGCTTCCCTCCGGTGGTTCAAGCTGGAAGCCCCCCAGCCGGCCCGGACGTCCTGACCGATCCACCAGGGTCGGCGCGGTGTCGCCGAACAGAGGACCACTCAGACCGATCGCGCGGGCAACACCAACACAATAACAAAAGATCATACTTTCATGAACTATGATCATGTTTTTAAATCATGACACCAAGTAAAGGATTGTCGTCGGGCCCACGGCCCCGGGACCGATCTGATGTGCTTGAGCGCAAGGAAACGCCATGCCGCCGATCGCCGCACAGAGCATATCCCGTCGGAGCCGCACAGCCGACAAGGCCGCTTTGGTGCCCGCCCCCTCGCTCTCTCGCCCCCAAGTGCGATGCCCAGCGAGACCTTTCTCGGCGACGCCGATGGTACCGCCAGACCAGTCAGCCGCTGCGCAGGCGGGCGGTGCCTGATTGGGCTAAAATCATAAGTTGTTTTGAACTGTTGACGCCGCCCGCCATCCGCGGCCACAGTGACGGGAACCGGCCGGACCGGCGCATCCGCATCACGGCTCCGACCGAAATGGCGGCGACCTTGAGGAGGAGCTCCTCCGGTCCGGCTTCCGTCACCGCGGCCTGGACTGGAAAAGCAGGGGTGCGCGCATGAAGACGCTCGTCGTGATGAACGAGAAGGGCGGGGTCGGCAAGACGACCATCGCCGCCCATGCCGGCTGGTACTTCGCCGAGCGCCTGCCCACCCTGGTCATCGACCTCGACCAGCAGGCCAACCTCTCCGACACGCTTGAGGCCCATGCCGGCACCGTCGACAGCGTCGAACTGTTTGCCGAACCGACCCGGGTGCCGGCGATGGGCCCGCTCACGCTTGCCCGCTCCACCCGGACGCTGCTGGGGGTTGAGGGGGTGGGGCGCGGCTGCATCGAGGTCTTCCGCGACAGCCTCGCCGCCATGGCCGCCGATTACGGTGTGTGTGTGATCGACACGCCGCCTGCGCTGACCAACCGCAGCTTCGCCGCCCTGCTCGCCGCCGACGCTGTGCTCGCGCCCATCGCCATCAACGACTATTCCATCCAGGGCGTGGCCGAGCTGTTGCGCGCCATCAAGGGGGTGGCGCGGCACTATCAGCGGCCCGAGCCGGAGTTCCTCGGGCTGCTGCCCTCGCTGTTCGATCGCAAGAGCCGGCGTGAACGCGCGCTGTTTGAAAGCTTCGCCGCCGAACTCGGCCAGCTGCTGTTCCCCGGCCTGCTTGCCAAGCGCGACCTCTATGCCCGGGCGGTGAGCGAGCGCCAGCCGGTGTGGGCGCTCGCCGGCAGCGCCGCCCGCGAGGCGGCCGGGGAAATCCGCGGGGTCTTCGCCCATGTCGCCGGCCGCATGGAGATCGCCCCATGAGCACGCCCGCCACCACACGCGCCGCCATCGCCGCCGCCGCCTTCGCCAACCTACGCGCCGCCGTTGGCGAGGGCCGGGGCGAGGTCCTGACGCTGCCGATCGCCGCCATCGATGAGGACCCAGGCCAGCCGCGCCGCCAGTTCGATGCCGACGAGCTCGCAAGCCTCGCCGCCTCGATCAAGAGTCATGGGCTGGTCCAGCCAGTGGTGGTGCGCCCGGCGATCGACGGGCGCTACCAGCTGGTGGTGGGGGCACGGCGCCTGCGCGCCAGCAAGTTGGCTGGGCTCACCGACATCCCAGCGGTGCTGCGCCCGGCCGACGGCGACGTCTTCGCTGCCCAGTTGATCGAAAACCAGCAGCGCGCGCCCTTGCCCAACAGCGATCTGGCAGCCGCCATCGCCCGGCTGACCGAGGCTGGACAGACCATCGCCCAGATCGCCGCCCTGTGTGCACTCAAGGAGTATCAGGTCTCCGCCTTCCGGCAGGTGGACGCGTTCCCCCCGGCCTTGCGCCAGTGGCTCGACCACGCCGACATCCGCGCGCTCTATGAGCTCTACCGCCAATGGCGCCACACGCCCGACGCACTACTCGCCGCCCTGCCCGCCACTGTGCCGGCGGACGGCACGCCCTTGACCGTCACTGAGGCCCGGCGCCTCATCGCCCGCCTTAGCGGCGCTTCAAGCGACACCCCATCCTCTGAGCCGCCATCCTCCCCCACTGGGAGCCGAACAGACGAGACAACGCACAGAACATTTCCCACCAGCACGGTGGCCGCCGGACCGCAACAGCCAAGGCCTGGACAGGCCACAAGACCGAAGCCAGCGGAGCCTTCTTCATCACTGCGGCACCGGCCTCCAGAAGCCGCCCAACCCGTTCCGGTCTTCCTGGTCGCCGCCGCCGACGGACGGACTGGCCGCCTGGTTGCCGACCGCCGGGCCGACCGGGCCGGGGCGGCTTTGGTGGCCTATGATGAGGAGCTGCGGGAGGTGGAGGCCAGTGTGCTGCGGATCGTCGCAGTCATCTGAAGAACCACACCGATGAGCCAACGTCCGCCACGGCAGAACACCGGCATGCGCAGGCACAGAGCGTCGCCAAGCCCCCCGCCCTTGCCCTCCGTAAGGCGCCTGTCCGCACCCCTCTCGCCAGGCTCGGCAGCCATCTGCGCATAGCGGCGTTGGATGTCGGCTATTCCATGCAACGAGCCGTCGGGCAGCGAGATGACAACAGCATGGCGCACCTCTTCCGCTGCCACCTCCATTGCGTGGCGAATGGCATCATCGTAAAGGCGGAACTCCGTTATCCGCAGATCACCAAAGTTATTTGGCATCGGCTCCCAAAGGATAAACTGCACAGCCTCCTCCCCACTGGCAGGCTATATGCAGCATCTGGTAAAAATATTTAATAAACATTAATGGATAATGATATTCCTAAATTGCTCAATATACAAGTATATTACTCAACTCCTTAATTAGGCCAGGGAAACACATCCTATGATGCAAAATTGTATATTCGCCCTCGAGAGGACCATGAGAGGGGCTTATGACTTGATTGTGAAAAAGGACTGAGACGCACCTGGGTCTGTTGCCCTGGGACAATCGAATATGGAGCGACGGTCTCTGCCCAGCACCTCACTACCGTGCAGAGCGATCAGTGCCTGCTCCTGTGCACATTCCAGCCCTACCGGTCAGACGCCGCCATGGCGACTTCGATGGGTGTGCGATGAGAACGCCAACAAGAGCCCATCCTCAGCGGTCAGGCTCGGGCGCAGGACTGCCCGGCAGCAGGCGGGGTGCTGCGGCAGCAGTCATCCCCCATCTTTCTCCCACCGCGGTTGAAAAAGGGGGCGGGCATGCCGGCAAAACCAGGACAGACGATGGTCGGGGGCTATGTGGAGGCCGAGTTGGCCCGGCGCTTCGCCGTTTGGGCCCGGCAGACCGACGGCAGCAGCGCCGCAGCGTTGCGGCGGCTCATCACCCAGGCCATCGACGGTCATGAGCCGGCCCCGCCCTCGGGCAGCGGGACTGGGCGGCAGGTCGGGGTCCGCCTCAAGGCGGACGAGCATGCCGCCCTGGTGGTGGCGGCCGCCACGCACGGCACCAGCCCGGCCAATTGGCTGCGTGCGCTGGCGCTGGTGCATCTGACCCGCCGGCCGCAGTGGAGCCCGGCCGAGCTGGAGGCGTTGCGCGCCATCTTCACCGAGCTGCGCGCCATCAGCACCAACCTCACGCGGCTGTCGGCGCACAGCCCCGATCACGCCGATCCCGAGCTCGCAAGCGAGATGGCTCAGGAGGCAGCCGACCGGGTGCGGCTGGAGATGCGCCGGGTTGTCGCCGTTCTGACGGGACATTTCGAGCAATGGGGGCTGCCGGATGCCGAGCGGCCGACCGCCACCGCCGGCTTTGCCGACCGTGGCGCGGCCCCTGCCGGCACGGCGGCAACACACCGACGACGCAAAAGGCGGGACGACCATGGCTGAGGACGGCAGGCTCAGCCCCGACCCCGCGGCCGGGGCGGCGGGATGCAGAGGGAGGGCAGCGGCTCCAAAACCGCCTGCGCGTCCCGGCTCTGGTCGTCAGGCCCGCGTGCCGGCCGGGCCGGGCGGGCATCCTCCGGTGCCTGCCGCTCCCGCTCGGCACGCAAGGCCACGGCCAGGGCTTGGCGGCGGGTGAGCGGAACCGGCAGATCGGCGACAAAGCGGTGCAGCGCGCCGGCCAGTCGGCGATCGGCGGCATCCCCCTGCTCCAGCGCCTCGGCATGGCGCAGATAAGCCGCGCGTACCGCCGCATGCCGGGCCTGGAGGGCTTGGCTCCAAGCCGCCGGCTCCGGAGGGGCGACGCCACCGGCATCCGCCGCGGCCGCCTGCCGGATGGCGCGGTCAGCGTGCGGCTCCTCCCCGCGCTGTTCGGCCTTGCGGGCGGGCAGGGGGCTTGCCTTGCGCACCTGACCGCGCGCCAGCCGCGGCGTTGCCTCCGCGTCGATGCCGCGCCGACGCAGCTCATCGGCAAAGCGCTCGCGCCAGAGCTGGAGCTCCTCGCGCCCCGGGGCCAGACGCCGGCCGTCATACCCGACCGCCCGCACCGTGACATGCACATGGGGATGGCCGGTGTCGTCATGGCGGACCATCAGCCAATCATGGCGACCGGCAAAGGTCGACCGCGCCCAGGAACGACCGGCATCCTCGACCGGGTCGGGCGGGGTGCCGGGCGGCATCGACAGGATGAAGGCCACGCTCTGGGCCGCGGCGGGATCGGTCGGATTGCGGGCTGCGGCGGCGTTGGCCAGCAGCCACTCCTCCCGCAGCGCCTCAAGCCGACCCTGGCCAGCGATGCGCTCGCCATCCTGCGTTTCCGCTGGCAGCAGCCCCTGGCGGGTGATGTAGGCAAGATGCTCGCGCAAGGCCGCCGCCCCACCGCGCGCCCGGCCGGTGAGCTTCACCATGGCCTCAGGCGCCTTGGCGGCGATGCGCCGCAACCGCTCCTTGGTCCGGGGCGGCAGTGCATCCGGTCCGGCAGCCCCCGCCAGCCGGGCATCTTTGCCATGAAGGGTGGCGGGCAGCCGCCAGGGCTCATCATCGTCATGCTTGGCCATCGCCATCCTCCGCAAGGGTGTTGTGCCGGCGTCGCGGCTTGGCTTGCAGCGCCGGTTCGTCTGCAGCACCGCCTGTCGGCTGCCGCAGACGAGGGAGGACAGCGCCGGATCGCGCCCCGTATGCCCACCCCGGCGCGGGGCACTCCCTGCAATCGGCCCGGCGTCACCGGCCGCCGGGGCCCTCCCTGGTCGGCATTCTGTTGTCGAGGATCGCCGCCACCGCCGCCTTGGCGTCAGCCAGCCCATGGCCACTCAAATCCACCTCGGTGCCGAGAATGGCGGCGAGCAGCCCGTCGGCCTGGCCCGGCTGCGGGGTTGCCGGATCGGTGGGGGCCGGTGCAGACCCGGCCTTGCGCCGGGGGACCGCTTTGCCGGTGGGGGGCGGGCGGGGCCGCCGCGGTCTGGCCGCCTCCCCACCCTGGGCCTCTCCACCTTGGCCTGCTGCAGCCTTGCGCGGTCGCGCGCGGCGGGAGGGCTGCGCATCTGCCCCGCCGGAGGCAGGGAGCGGGGCGGAGGAGCCGGCGATCGGCTCGAAGCCGGTGCCCCGGTCGAGGCGCACCGGGACATCGATCGGCGTCACCGCCGGCGGCGGGCGGTGCAGGCCGGCAAAGGCGGGGTCGGTGTGATAGCGGATGCGCCAGGCTCGGACCGGGGAAAGCCCGGGGCGCAGCAGGATCGCCTCGTCCGGAGCCAGCCGGGCGATCTCCTGCGGCAGCAGCAAGGCGCGGCGCTGCTCGCTCTCGCTCAGGCTCACCCGGTCGCGACGGAACAGCCGCCAGAAGCGCGGGCCGCTGTGGGTGCGCCCCGCCACCGTGTCATAGCCAACTCGGGCGCTCAGCTCCTCGCACAGCGCCAAATCCTTGGTGCCGAACACCACCTCCAGCCCGCAATTTTCCAAGATCGCCCTGGCCTTGTCCGGACCATAGAGCTCGCGGTCGCGCAGTTGCGCCTTGCTCTGCATCACCAGCATCAGCCGCATGTTGTAACCGGCCACATAAGCAAAGGCATCGGCCAGAACCGGCATCGGTCCCAGAAGCGGGAACTCGTCCAAGAGCACCAGCAGCTGGTGGCGGGCGGCCGGATCATGCTGGGGCAGCGTGCGCACCGTAAGGTCGACAAGCTGCTGGAAAAACAGCGCCAGCAAAGGGCGCAGCCGGGCGATGTTGTCAGGCGTGATCCCGATATAGACGGCATGCAGCCGTGTGCGCAGAGCCCGCAAATCGAAGTCGCTTTGCGCGGTGGCGGCGTCGATGCGCGGGTTGAACCACAAGGACAGCCGCGCCGTGATGGTCTTGCGGATCGAGTTCACCAGATCGGGCGAGCCCTTCAGGTAATCCTCCAGCGCCTTCACCGTCGCCTCAGTGTAAGGGCGTCCGGCCTGGCGCCTGGCCTCGATGCGCTCGATCATCGAGTGCGCACCGTCGACGCTGGACAAGAGCCGCAGCACCGCGCCGAAGGTCAACGGCAATTCGGGCGTTTCCGCTAGGAAGCCGGCCGCCCCGGTGAAGGCCGAGCGCGCGGCGTCGGTCCAGAACTGCTGGTCGCCGCCAGCGTGCGGGAAGACCATCTGGGCGATGCGCTGGATGTCCTCGAAGGCGTCGATGCTGCCACGCCGGACATAGCTGAACGGGTTGTAGCGCGCGGTGCGCCCGTCGGGGGCCAGCGGGTCGAACAGGAAGACCGCCTGGCCGGCCGCCGCCCGGATGCCGGCCGAGGCTGCCCAATTCTCCTTCTTCACATCCAAACAGACCAGCGAGGCCTCGTAGAGCAGGCAGTTGGGGATCACCAGCCCCACCCCTTTGCCTGAGCGCGTCGGTGCATAACAGGCGACATGCTCGGGTCCGCCAAAGCGCAAGACCCGGCCGCGGCGGTCTTTGGCGACATAGAGCCCGCCGAAGCGGGCATAAAAGCCGGCCTCGGCCAGTTCACGGCCCCGGGCCCAGCGCGTTCGGCCATGAAGCGGCGGTCCCCGGCGCCCGGGCCAGCCCTGGCGCGCCAGCCGCCCCGTCAGCACCAGCACCGGCAGGGCACTCGCCACCGCGGCGGCAATCCTCAGCCACGGCCCGACCAGCGGGTGGTCCAGCCCGTAATAGAGCAGATACTGCCAGAACTGCAGGAGCGGCAGCATGTCAGGCGTCAAAAGCCGGGTGCCGGCGAGAAAGACCAGCGAGGCCAGCACTGACCATATCAGCACCAGCAAGCCGGCAGCGGTCACCACCACCAGAACCCGGACGGGGTTCGGCCAGCCGGACCAGCCCGTCACGGTCCCACCTCCCGGACCAGGCCGGCAAGGGCCGACGCAGCGCGCCTGGTCCCCACCGCCCGGCTCGCCGTCACCCTGTCCGCCGCCGTGCCTGCCATCGGGGCGAAATACACGTCGCTGATGCCAAAGCCGGCGGCTCCGCGCCGGCATTGCGCCACGATGTCGATCCGTTGGCGCAACAGCGCCCGCACATCGCCATCGGCCAGATGCCGGCCGGCCTCATGCTGCTTGACCATCAAGCCCAGCGCGTCGAAGGCACCAACTGCGCTCGACGCATGGCAGGTGGTGATGGCGCCGGGATGGCCGGCGCACACCGCGCGCAGGAAGGTGAAGGCGGCGCCATCGCGCAGCTCCTGCATCAGCACCCGGTCGGGGCGCATGCGCAAGGCGGCTTCGATCAGGTCCTCCGCCCCGCCTCGGGCCACCCCCTGGTCACCCTTGCTGTAGAACAGCGCGACATGGTTGCGCTGGGGCAGCTGGATGAATTCGGGCGTGTCCTCGATGGTGACCAGCCGCTCCTCCAGGGGGATCGCGGCGATCAGCGCCCGGGCGAAGGTGGTCTTGCCCGACCCGGTGTCACCGCTGATGATCAAGGTCTTTTTCGCCCCGACCGCCAGTGGGAAGAAGCGCTCCCAATCGCCTGCCCGATACAGCGCCATCAGCTCGGCGTCGAGCGCGCAGAGCTGGGAGCTGGCGGTCGCGGCGAACAGCCCGCCCGCCGCCAGCTCCCCCAAGGTGGGAGCATGGCGCGCCGGCCGACGGATGGTCAGGCTGAGCCGGCCAGCCTCGACCGCCGGCGGACGGCAGATCTGCACCCGCTGGCCGTCCGGAAGCACCGAAGCGCACAAGGGGCGCTCCGGTCCGACATCCTGCTGGGTCAGGGCCGCGCACAAGGTGGCGATCGCCTCCAGCCGCTCGGCGTCGAAGGCAGCGACCGCCTGCCACTCCCAACGCCCGCAGCACTCGATGCCGACCTCGCCAGGGCGGTTGACGACGATGTCGGTGACGCCGTCCTGGGCGAGCGGGCCGGCGATCGGCTCCAGCAACCGGCGCAAGGTCGCCTCCCCCCGCCGCATCATCGCCCCCGCTCCGGCTGCACCAGGGAACCGAGGGGGGACATGGCTGGGGCTCCAGCCGGGCCAACGGCATAAACACCGGAGAAATCGAGGTCGCGGGCGACCAGAATACTGACCAGCGCCCCTTGGCTTTTGCGCACCGTCGGCGGGATGGCGATGCTGGCGCGCAGGCTCTCGGCGATCACCGCCTGGGTCTGGCCGGTGTTGATGCTGGTGGTGCCCTCCTTGGCCGCCGCCGCAACCCCGGCCTGGATGGCCCCTTCCACCGTGGACAGCAGCAGCGCCCCGCCGAAACGCTGCCAGAAATGCCGGTCGACCGCCCCCTCCAGACCGGAACGGCCGAGCGGGTCTGTGCCTGGGCTGTCGAGCGCGATCACCACCCCTTGCGGGGTCTCCGCCCGCGTCCACACCACGAACATCCGCTCCCGCCCCTGCTGGACGCCGCCGCGGAACTGGCCGACCACCCGGGTGCCGCGGTCGAGCAGGGTCAGCCCGGTCTTGCCAAGCACGTCTTGCGGGATGTGGCAGCTCACCAATCCCGGCAGGCTGGAGTCCATCGCCGTCTGCAAGATGCAGGGGATCACTGTTCCGCTGGTCAGAAGATAGGGCTGGTGACGCAGGACACGGGCCGCCACCCCGTCGAACGGGGTCGGCTGCAGCCGGACGGCCAGATCATCGCCGCCCGCCCCGTCCCCACCCTCCAGGCTGTTCACCAGGCCTGGACCGATGCCGGCCACCCCACCCGCAAGGGCCGGTGCGGCCCCCGCCCGGTCACCGCCGCGCCCACCGCCCGATCCGCCTGGGCCACCGGCGGTGTAGACCAGCAGGCGATCTCCGTGCTGCGGCTTGGAGGCCGCCGGGGCTGGCGGCGGGGGTGGTGCCGGGGGCAATGGCAAGGGCCGCGCCACCGGCTGGACCGGCGGGGCGGGTGGCGGGGCCGCAGGAGGAACAGGCGGCGGCGGTTCGTAGCGCACGGCTGGGCGCACCGCCGGCGGCGGGGTGTCCCGGTGATCGAGATCGGGCCGCTCGGCAGTGAGCAGGATGACGCCACAGGCCAGCACCGTACCGGCGATGAGGACACCGACACCGGTTGCTTTGCCGATGCCCTGCCGTCGCCCGGCCACCTCGGACACATGGCGTTCGCCCGCCACGCCGCCCCCGTCGCCCTGACCACCGTCGCCGGGCGGACGGCGGGGCGGAGCGGCGGATGGCTGGGCGCTATCGGGATCGCCACCGGGACCGCGGTCCTGATCGGGTGTTTGCGTGTCGCTCATCAGGGGCCCTCCTGGCGGATGGTCCGGGCGAGATCGGGCAAGCCGGTACCGGTGCCAGGATCGCGCCCGGCCGGATCGAAACCGCGGTTGAGGATGCGCAAGGCCTCCTGCCCATCGCGCAGCAGGAAGCTGCGGGCGGTGGTCTGCACCACCACCCGGTCGCCGGACATGGTGAAGGGAACCAGCGTCTCGCTGCCATCGGGAGCGGCGGCATAGATCGCCGGAAGGCGCCGGTTGCCGGGGAAGCGGAAGGCCGTCTGGCGGCCGTTGTCGCTGACTTCGGCCGGCTCCAGGGCGGGGGAGCCTTGCGCGACATAGCGCCAGTTGCGCGGACCGTCCGCCCAGCCCTGCGCCAGCCGAGCCTGGACGGCGCGCTCCTGCGCCGCCGCCGCGGCTGCGGCCCGGCGTGCGGCCAGCGCCTTGCGCTCCTCGTCGGGATAGCGGAACTGCACGGCGAAGAGGGCGGCCTCCTCGCCGCTGGCCGCCACCAGCCGCAGCTGGTAGGAGCGCCGGCTGCCGTCGGGGCGCCGGGTCACGACCTGCGCGTTGGTCGGCGGAACGGGGCCGGTCGGCTTGACGAACAGCATGGCGCCGGCCGGCTGGGCCAACCAGGCATCGGCATCACCGATGGCGACCTGGGTCACCTCCTCATCGGCGCCGAAGAGAAGTTGGGTCGAGCTGGTCGGGCTGCCGACGATGCGCACCACGTCGAGGTTCGTGTAGACGACGCTGGCGACCCGCGGGTCCTGGCGGCCCGGCCGCGGCACCTGCTCGGCCCGGACAGTCCCGGCCAACAAGACGGCGGCGGTAAGCCCAATGCCAGCAAGGTGAAAAGACGGACGTGGGATCAAGGCACCACCTCCTCATCCACCCGGTAGCTGGTGACGAGGAAGCCCAGCGGGTTGACGTTCAGTGCCGAGGCGCTGAGCGTGCCAGGCGCAAACTCGAAGCCGATGGTCGCCACCAGGTGCCGAGCCGACGAGGCCCCGTCGCGCGTGCGCTCGCTCTGGACAAAGCGCAGCTGCGCCAGCCTGTCCCCAAGGAAGCTGGTGGACACCCAGCGCACCGAGGCCCAGCCGCCGGCGCCGAGCAGCACCTGCGGGCTGGCTGGGTTGGCGCCGCGGAAGGCAGCGGCATAGTCGGCCTGAACCTGGGGGGCCGACATCAGCGCCACCGCGTCGAAATTGGCATGCGCCTCAGCCGCGCTGTAGCCCTGGCGCAGCCGGACATACTGCCACAGGAAATAGCGCTGCTCGGCCTCACTCGCTTCCATCGGCCCGCCGCGCACATCATAGACACGCTCGACCACGCCGGTCGCCTGATCGACCCGGAACACCAGCGGCACCACGCTCTTGAGCGGCACCAGGGCGGCCACCGCCAGCGTGCCGGCCAGCCCCGCCACCATCCCGGCGGCTCCAACGGCAACGCCGAACCGCGCCATGCGGCGGCTGGCACGCAGCCGGTCGGCCTCATAGCTGGCGACCTGGGTGAAATAGGCCGAGAGCAGCGCCGGATCGGCGGCGACCGGGCGGGCCTGGAAGGCTGCGGCCGAAACGGTCGCAGGACCGGCGGCAGAGGAGGCGGGTTGACCGGGGCTCATCGCCCAGCTCCGTCAGCCGGCAAGGCCGGCCAAAAAGCGACGGGCGGGATGAGATCAGCCTCAGTTGGGCTCCAACGGCCGGGATTGAGCGGGCGCAGCGGACCGGTGGCCTCGCCCAGCGGCGGGGCCTCGGCACAGGCCGACAGGGCGCACAGCAGCAAAAAGGCCAAAACTCGGATCATGGTCAGTCTCCCCTGTCGTGAGGCGGTGGGAGGAAAGGGCAGGGCGGCCACACCATCAGGGAACGACGCCCCGGTCAGACAGTGAGGGGCCAGGTGGAGTTGGGCGACGCCGAGTGGCCGCCCCGCCACCCCGCCAAGCAGCCTCACCCACGGCATGCAGCACACCCAAGGCGCCTGAGCGGCCGACGCGGTGGGACTGGCCGTCGGCATCGAGCCGGCTGTGTCCGGTCGAGCCGAGGGCCGCTTGGCCACTGCGCAGCAGGGCGCCGGTGTGGAAGGCGAGGCCGCCAGACAGGGCGGCGGCCAGAGCCGGCAGCTGCAGCGCCACATAAGCGGCGACCGCGAAGAAGATCACCCCGGCGAGCAGGACCTGCAGCATCACCATCGGGTCGACCGAGCCCATGCGTGCTACGGAACTCACTACCTCTTGTTCGACAGCAAGAACAATGTAGAGGAGAATGATGGTCGTTACTTGCAGGATGACGCAGCCGATCAGCGAGCCGATCCAGCGCTCGAACACTGCCCGAGTGGCGGCGAACAATGCCAAGGGCACCAGAAGCGGCCCGAGCGCGATGTAGAGCGCCAGCACCAGCCGCGAGACCAGCCAGATGGCGAAGCAGAAGGCGGTCGACAGGATCGAGGCTGCCCAGAACAGCACCACCACCGCCTTTTCCGCGACGTCGCTCCAGCCGAGCGTGCGCCACACCTCCAGACCGGCACGCCACGCGCGCAGCCAGACCTCATCGAAGCTGTTCGCATTAATGATGTTGATGGAGCCCGATGAGGTCAGGGCCGCTGCCAAGCCGTTGGGCAGGGCGGTGAAGAACAGCTCATGGATGTAGCGCTGGTAGACCCCACCCCCGGTGACGACCCACACCACCAGCATCATCGTCAGCAGCCGGGACAGCACGGCGGCGGCGGGGTCGGTGATGCGGCCGGACAGCAGGGCCAGTCCGGTCAGCGCGACATAAAGCACCAGCGCCAGCCGCAGCGGTGTCGCAACATAGGCGAGGAAGGCCGCCATCACGTCGGCCACCGCATCGACCAGCGGGGCTTCCACCTGGGCGACGATGTAGGCGAAGATCCGCCATTGGATGTCCTCCATCGCCGCTCACCGTCCCGCCTGCCCGGCCTCGATCAGCAAGGAGCGCCGGGCCGCCTCGCAATGATCGAGCGTCGGGGTTCGCCGGCACATGATGAGCTTACTTTTGCGATTCTCCGGCGAATTCGACCAAAACTCCGGATCGTTGGGGTCCATGGTGCCGGTGCGGGCGCGGGCTTGGCGCAGGGCCACCTCGACGCTGGCTTGTTGGGCGTTGACGCAGTCGGGATCGCGCCCGAGCCGGCCGGGATCATCGAAGCAGGCGAGCTGGACTTGCGCACGCTCTTGCGGGTGGTCGGCGTACCAGCCGACGCTGCGCGGCGCGGCCGCAACGCCTGAGGGGGCCAGAATGAGGACGGTGAGGGCCAGGACTGCCGGCAGAAGGTGCGGCGTGCGGAGCGGGATCGTCATCACTCAGCCTCCCCGCGCCTTGGCCTGCGCGATCAGCGCGTCGATCGATTGCCGCCGCCGTTCCTGCTCGCGCTGGTCCTGGTTGCGCATTTGCGCCTGCTGCCACAGCACCAGCGATTGCGCCTGCACCTGCTGGGCTTGGATGTAAGCCTGTTCGGCGCTGATGCGGGCGGCGAGGTCGGCCACCGCCTTGGCGTCCGCTGCGGTGGCGAGCTGCCCTTCGATCGCCTGCAGGACGGCGACCCGGCTGGCCGCCGACTGGTAGAGCCCGCTCGCCATCGCCTGCGCGCCGGCGACGCTGGTGGCGGTGCGCTGCATCTCCTGTGCTTGGAAGTCGGCACCATCAGGGCTGTAGACACGGTTGCGCTCCAACTGCCCTTGGGCCGCACTGCCAAAGGCCCCAGGCCCGAGAGCACGGCCCTCCATCACCGATCCCAGCACGTTGCTTTGCGCCGGCAGGGCGTTTCGGAACGCCTCGACGTTGAGCTGCTGGCCGAGCTCGGTGAGGGAGCTCGACGGCGCATGGGCGATCGCCTGATAGGTCTGCTGGAGCTGCTGGTATTGCTGCTGCATCGCTTGCAGCTGCTGGGCCATCTGCTGCACCTGCTGGACCGCCTGGGCCAAGTTGGCCGGGTCGATCACCGCCAGCTGGGCGTGGGCGGGCGAAAAGACCGCCGGGACCAGGGTGGCGGCGAGTGGCACGGCACGGAGTGCAACGCGTCTGCTCATCATGGGGGTCTCCATCCTGTGAGGGCGGCGTCATGTGAGGGCGGTGCGCCACTGCCGGCGGAAGTGCGGCAGCCAAGCGTCGGGCTCGGCGCCGTGTTCGTCGATCAGCCGCTCCATCAGCCGCACCGTGCCGGCGCGGGCCGACAGCACCGCCACCAGATCGTCGAGCCCGCCAAGATCGAGCTCGCAGGCGACCGAGGCCGTGCCCTGCTTAAGCAGGAAGCGCCGACCGCCAACGGTGAGATCCTCGCGCACCGCCTGGAATTCCGGCCCGGTCAGCTTCAGCCCGCCTTGATAATCGGCGGCATCGGCGCGCGGGTTCGGCATCAAAATCTGCGTTGGGCACTGCTCGATGATCGAATGCGCGATCGGGCTTTTCAGCGCATCGGCCGGTGACTGGGTCCCCAGCACCACCAGCCCGTTCAGCTTGCGGATGGTCTTCAGCTTGTCGTTCACCAGATCACGGAAGCCGGGGTCGAGCAACGCCTTCCAGAACTCGTCGATCACCAGAACCAGCCGCCGGCCGTCCAGCAGCCCTTCGATGCGGTGGAACAGATAGGCCAGCACCGGACCACGGGCGAGCGGGTCGTCGAGCAGGGTGGTGACGTCGAAGCCGAGAAACGGGGCCTCAAGCGCCAGGGCGTCGGCCTCATTGTCGAGCACCCAGCCAAGCGCCCCACCCCGGCACCAGCGCTCCAGCCGGGCACCGGGGCCAGCCGGGTCGGCCTGGCCGAGAAAGGCGCGCAGCTCACCCAGCGAGCGGGCGTCCGGCGGCAGCGCCATCAAACAGCCGAGCCCGAGCTCAAGACGCCGCTCGTCCTCCGGCGCCAAGCTGTCGTCCGGTGCGGTGATCAGCCCGGTGATCAGGCGCTTCAGAAATGCCAGATCGGCCGGAGCCTCGGTGAGCGCCTTCAGCGGTGCCAAGCCCGACGGGGCGCCGGCCGGCAGCACCAGATAGACCCCGCCGACCGCGCGCGCCAGAATTTCGCCGCCGCGGTCCTTGTCGACGAACACCACCTGCGCCCCCTGGCGTCCGGCCAGCGCCGCCAGGAACAGCATCAGCGTCGTCTTGCCCGAGCCGGCTGGGCCGGCGATGAACACATTGCCGAGATCGTTCACCGTGCCGGTGGAGGCGTGCAGGTGGAAGCGGTAGGCGGTGCCGCCGCTGGTGCGCAGCAGGGTCAGCGGCTCGCCCCAATGGCCGTGCAGGGCACCGGCAGGGTGGTTGTGCAGGCTCGCCATGGCAGCGAAGTTGCGCGAGCTGATGGCACCCGGGCGCGGACGCAGCCGCATGTTGCCGGGCAACTGCGCCCAATAGGCTGCCTCCAGCGCCAAATCCTCACGCGCCACCACGGCCCCGCTCTCGGCCAGATCGCGCCGCGCCCGCGCCGCCACCTCGGCAAGCGCACCCAAGCTGTCGGCGAAAGTGACCAGGCTGAGATGGTGGTCGCCCATGACGAAGGCGTTGGAGGCCAAAAGGTCGGCCGCCTCACTCAAGGCCGCCGTCTGGCTGGCCGCCTTGTCTTGCGCGGTCACCATCTGGTTTTGCTTGCGCGTCAGCACGCCATGGGCCGCCTGCTTGTTCAAAAAGCCGAAGCTCTGGGTCAGCACACAGCGGTAGGGGGCGGCCAGCACGCCGTCGAACAGGCCGGGCCAGCTGGTGGCGGGATATTCGCGCAGGCCGAAGGCCGCGGCATAGCTGGAGCCGCCGGCACCGCGGATTTCGATTGCCTCGCGGCCGACAATGACGCGGTCGGTGTAGATCGCCCCGCCGAGATGACCGTTCACCAAAGGCACCGGCAGGACCTGTCCGGTCAAAATCAGGCGCAAGGCCTCGGCCGGCTCGGAGAACAGGAGGCCATTGGCCGTGCGCAAGGCCAACCGGCGCGGGCGGTAGGCCTCAAGTTCCTGGAGCAGTGTGCCCACCACCGCCTCCAGCGCCTCCAGCCCGGCCGGTGCGGCAGCCCGGTTGCGGTCGCCGCGCCGGCGCCGGGCGAAGAGGCTGGCGATCCGCCGCTCCGAGCCCAGCGGCGGGCGCAGCAGCACCGACACGAAGAGCCGGTTGCAGTACAAGCGGTTGGCCAGCAGCCGCGCCCGGTAGGCGGTATCGAGCGTACGGGCGAAGGCGTTTGCGCAAGGGGCTTGCGGATACTCAGCCCCATCGGCTCCCAGCCGCACGATATGGCTGGCCAGCACCAGCCGGTCGGACGCGATGTTGCGCAAGAGGATGTTGCGTTGGGCGTGGCGGGCGTTGACCTCAGCGGGATCGGCCGTCTCAAAAGCCACCCCTTCCAGCTCGATCATCGCCAACAGCGCGCCGTCGTCGAGCAGCAGGGTACCGGCGTCGGCATGGCCGAGATAGGGCAAGTAGGTGTCGGGCGGGCGCTCGCGCGCGGCGAGATTGGCGCTAAACATGAACCCGCAGCTCCCGGGCCTGACGAGGGCGGACGGGCGGCAGCGGGCTGACCGAGGCGCCGCCCCAGATCTCCCGATTGCGCGCCCGGGCCTTGGTGTCCGCCCACAGCCGCAGCAGGCCGAACAGGTTGTGGTCGTAGGCGATGACCAGACGGATGGCGCCGTGCAGCGCCACACCAACCAGCAGGTAGAGGGGATTGCCCATCATCACAAAAACGATGGTCGTCGCCATGCCGGTGAGGGCCACCGCTTCCAAAGGCACGCCACGCCACATGGCCGGGCGGGTACAGGCCAGGAAGAGCGGATCCTCGGTCAGTCCGTCCGCCATCGCTCAGGCTCCAATGATCTGGTCGATGAGCCAGGCCGAGGAGAAGATCAGCATGACGCCGAGCAGCACGCCGCCGACCGTGCGCATGCTGATCGCACCCAGCAGCGCCCCCACCCCAACCACGCAGATCGCCAGCACCGCCAGCAGCCGGCCGGCGGTGCCGGTGATGATGTTGACCAGATTCTGCAGGAAGGTGGTGATGTCGCCGCCACCGCCGGCCGCCTGCGCCCAGGCCGGATCGGCGGCAACAGCGAGAACGGCCGCGGCGGCAAGAGCTGGCAGGAACCGGTGGAGAGCCGGTCGCCGCCACCGGCCGCCACCCTGGAGCCCGCAGATATGTTGGGCGGGCACCGGGCCTGCGGCGGACGGCGCGGCGGGGCACGCGCCGGCACCGGAGACGGTGATCAGCGTGACGGGACGGGGCGACGGGATGGGCGGCAGGGCATAAGGCATGGGGCAAGCCTCCTTCAAGGCGCGAAAGCCGTGACGGACCGACAGGCGGCGATTCAGGGCATGCCGGTGGCGCTCCCGCCCAAGACAGTGGCGGGCCGTCAGAGGCGGCAGCCAAGGCGTTGACCTCAGGGCGGAGGCGCCCGGAGGGGGTGGGTGGGCTGTGGCGCCAGCTCAACCGTTGTCGGCGAGGCTGCCGGAGGCGGGGGGTGCTGCTGTCGCCCGGCCTCGGGCGGAGCACGGCCGGCGGCCTGGGCCCGGGCAAAACGGGCTTGCCCGTAGACGTCCCACGCCGCCGGACCAGACGGGAGAGCGGAGGGTGGACGAGCCGTCGCAGACAGAGCGGGGGGCGGAACGGGTCCGTCCGGCGGCGGTGCCGCCGTTCGCAGTGCCGGCACGATCTGCCCGGCGGCGGCTTGAACCTTGGTGACGTAGCCATTGGCAAGGCCGCGCGCCGGTGAACCGGTGTTGTAGCGCGACAGGGCGCGCCGGAGGGCCTGCTGGCTGTCTTCCCCGGGAGCCGGACGGTAGCCTTCGACCAGCAGGCGGGCCGCGGCATCAAGGCTGGCACACGGATCAAACGCCGCGGCTGGCGTGAGGCCGAGGTGGGGCAGGTTGGCGCTGTTGATCTGCATGAGCCCAAGATCAAGCGAATGGCCTTGCGCCAGCAGGGCCGACGCCGTCGTCACCGCTGTCGTCTGGTCGTCCGGCGCATAGGCGCGCCCGCTGTGGTTGTCGTAAATGGCCAAAGGATTGAAGCGGCTCTCCGTCTGTGCGATGGCCGCCAGCGTGTCGGCATGGACCGCCGGCGCACAGCCGGCCGCCAACGCTGTGAACAGCGCGACGCTCAGCATCGCGTGTTCTTTCCAAAGGAACCGGCATGATATCTTTCAACCGATATCGGCAACGTGGATGGCCGGTGGCATTGGCACCGTCTTAAGCCGCGGGGCTGTTCAGCCGCTCGGAGGAACAAAAAAGGCGGAAAGGCGCGCGCAGGCGGCGCCAGCACAGGACACGTCATGATTTTAAGTCCCATTGCGGTGGGAGCCGATCGCACCAGTCTTGCGGCGCGATGTCGAATTGCAGCTGTAATCCGTAGCGGTGATTTGCACGGCAAAGAAGAATTCCTGAGCCGTCACCCTGTCAAAGATCGCCGCCCTGCGCAACCATTAAGGGCGCTGTTCCGTGGTTGTATTAAGGGGAAGATGGTGACCATTGGGAGAGGAAGGACTGCAACGATGTAATCCGTTGAGATATCATACAAGAGGAAAGCTTAAGTTTATAAGAAATTATCGCTTGTAACGGATATATAGTCTTTTAATAATTAGGAATATATCCGGAATCCGGCACAGTAATACTATAGTATGCAAATTCAAGGCTTTCCATCAGCCGGTTTGGTTCAGGACACTATTGAACTTGCGCAATGATTGAGAGATCGAACCGGGCTCGACCGAGGGGGAGCCGGTGCTGGTTTTGGGTCCGCCACCTCCAAAAAGCGCCGCTCAACGGTCACCGCGGAGCAGCGGAGAGCCTCGTGGATGCCTCCCCTTTTGCCCCGCTTTGCCGCTGTCCCTCACCTCAACTGGACATGGTGAGCCGTCACAGGGCCAATCTCCGCCACATAGGGGACGCGCTTCGTCAGATCATCGGCCAAGCCGAACAGCAGGTATGCGCGCTAATTTTTAAGAGCATGAAGAGTGCCGGCCCGATTGTGCCAGGATCTCCGGTCCCACGCGCCGGCATGGGCCGCGCCTCCTCCCCGAGCCAGCACCGGGGCAGCCGCGCGGCTGCCATCCGCCGGCTCCATGCCCGGTCCTGTCTCGGCCCTGCCGGTGACACTCCGGGCTAGGGCTGCGCTCTCCTGTTCTTGAACCAAAGAGGCCGCCTTGGATGCACAGAGGCGCAGTCCCAGCGACTTACCAGCATCTACTCGTCATGTCCGGCAATATCCCGAGACTGCGCTGGAAGGCAGGCTCTCAGACGATCCGCAAAACCTGCGCCTCTCAAGCTGGTGTCCATCAACTCCCGCGCCACTTGTTCAATGCGCATGACGATCTGCTCACGATTCGGTGAAGGCCATGCCGAGTGCCAGAAGGCATCAGCTTCCACCCATTCCTTACCTTGGCGATCTCTTTCCAGAGCCTCCAAAGCCATATAAAGAATGTTGGTAAGCGTCTCACCCGCCTTTCCTGTTTCAATCCGGGAAACTTGCCCTTGATCAACGCCAATCAGCTCGCCGGCCTGTGCTTGAGTTAATCCTAATTTTATACGCCGCCTTCTCAATTCTCTGCTGTCTGTGATTGGAAGCATCTGGTTTAGTCTCTGATGAATGCTTCCTTCATCATATCCTGTCCTCGCCAAATGCGCCACAGGTCCGGATTGACGCAGCCCTGTCGGCATCCTAACATTTCCGACCTTGCCCCTCTCACTGCCGTCGATTGTTGGCAACATAGACTCCGCAGCGGTCGTTGCGCAGGTCTGCGATGGCAGCTTCCCAGCCCTGCCCATCGTCACCACCGCGGTCCTTCGGCCGCAGCGCTCTGCGGTGCAGAGTGCCTCATTCTATCCACGCCCCACAGCCGCCGCCTGTAGGCTGGTCTCGCTTGGCAGAAAGGGCGTCACCGGCAGTCCCTCAATATCCGCCCCAGCTCGACCTTGCCGTTGACCCGACGGTGGCCCGAGGCTTTCCCGGTACAGAATCGTCCGCTGCCAAAGAGCTTTGCACTGTGCAAAGGCGTGCCCGGCAGAGGAGGGCGGAGGAGAAGAGGGGCAGGATAGGGGCGCCGGTAGCAGGTTTTAAACCAGGGCAAGCTGGACGCATGGCTTTCCTATCCATCGCCCATGGTTCCCCCAGCCCGGCCATAGCGGGCCAGCAGCGGGTCCTGCCGTTTCAGGATGCGCTCCAGGTTGGCGAGCGCATCGTCCACCCCCTCGGCCGGCTCCACCCAGCGGTCGGGCTCCGGCGACATCGGGGGTGCTTCCTTTGGCGATGCCGCCGGACGGGGGGCGGAGGCGGGACGCGGCGCCACCTCCCCCAGCATCGGCGCCAGATCCTCCGCCACGAAGATGCGGTGGCTGCGCCGGCGCGTGATCTCCACGGCGATCTCCAGCCGCTGCAACTCCTCCAGCAGATCGGTGGCCGCACTGGTGGCGCAGCGCAGCCGGGCCGCCAGCCGGGCCGGGCCGATCACCCCTTCCGCCGCCACCGCGTCGACAGCGCGGCGGATGCGCGCGTCGCGGCGCCGGTCGCCGACACGCCGGCGCCAGCCGCGCCAGCGGTGCAGCAGGGCGACGAGGCTTTCCTCCCCCTCCTCCGCCTGCCGGGTCATGCCGCCGAGGAAGGCCGTCAGCCAGCTCCCATTCGGTTCGGCACGGCGGATCGCCTCGACCCCGTTCAGGCAAGGCAGCGGCAGCGGCGTCATTCCCTGGGCGGCGAGGAAACGCGACACCGCCAGGCAGGCGCCGCTGCGGTCGCCGCCCTCGTCCAGATGGGCGAAGAAGCCGAGACCGCAGGCGATCAGCACCGTCCCTTTCGCCGGTCCCAGCGCCTCCTCCATCCGCGCCACGGCATCGTCAGTCCCGAGGGGGGCGAGAGGGGGCGTGTCGTCATCCACGGCGTCACGACCGGCATCGTCGGCGAGCATCTGCCGCATCAGGTCGAGCGCCAGCATGGTCGCCCCCCAGTCGCGCGCCGCCCGTACCGGCACGCGGGCCAGCAGGGTGCGCAGGCGGTTGGGGTCGACCCGGCGCCCCTCGACATCGGCAATCGCCGCCGCGGCCTCGGCCCGTGAGCGGTGCAGCCACGCCGCCCGCACCGGCGTCCCGGCCGCCGCCTGCGCCAGCCGGCCGACTGCGGCGGACGCGCGCTCCAGCGGGGGGAGGAGGGACAGCGGATCGGCGAGGTGAAAAATCATTCTTTATATATCAGAGTGTTAAAAGATATTTGTATCGCAAATCCGGCAACATGTCCATTTTATCGGACATCATTTCCGTCAAGCCGTTCATCCGCAAATACCAGCCCGCGAACCTTGGATTCTCACCGTGCGGTGTTGCTGTCAGGCCGACCAATGCCCTTGACATCGATCGGAACATAAAGAGAACATAACTTTCTTGTTCAGCCCGGAGAATTGCAGATGACCGACCGTGACGAGATGGCGCGTGCCTTCGATTTCGAGATTGGATCCTGGCACGTCTCGCATCGCCGTCTGCGAGACCGTCTGGTCGGTTGTCAGGAGTGGGATAGCTTCACCGGGACGGCGGACATGCGGCCGGTGCTTGGCGGGAACGGGAACATCGAAGACAATTTGCTGAACCTCCCGCAAGGCGCTTGCAGAGCAATTGCAATCAGGTCCTACGATCCACAGCGCGGGCTCTGGGCCATCTGGTGGCTTTCCACCACCGATCCGCATTCGATCGAGACCCCGGTGGTGGGACGCTTCGAGGGTCAGGTCGGGACTTTTTTCGCGGATGACTGCGTCAAGGGGCGGCCGGTCAAGACCCGCTTCCTCTGGCTGGATACCCACACCGCCACACCGCGCTGGGAACAGGCGATGTCCGCCGACGGCGGCGAAAGCTGGGAAACGAACTGGACCATGGATTTCAAACGGGCGGAGTGAGGACGGCTTTCCCAACAGGCGTTCACCGGCCGGGGGCGATAGGGACGAGCCAGACCGGTTCCGCCGGGCCTGTGTAAAGCAGGAAAGGTTTTGTCAAACGGTCGTTTACTCATATCTCCAATAATTTTACAAAGGCGTACCCGCCCCTCGTCCTGCCTGGACTCCGCCATGGCGCTCATCGGCTACGCCCGCGTTTCGACCGACGATCAGACCACCGCCGCCCAGATCGACGCGCTGCGCGCCGCCGGCTGCGCCACGATCTTCGAGGAGACCGCCTCCGGCGCCTCAAGGGCGCGGCCCGAGTTGGCGCGGGCCCTGGCCAGCCTGACCAGAGGCGACACGCTGGTGATCTGGAAGCTCGACCGGCTCGGCCGTTCGCTGTCGCACCTGCTGGAGGTGATCGAGGATCTGCGCGGTCGCGGCTGCCATTTCCGCTGCCTCACCAGCCCGATCGACACCGCAAGCCCGCACGGCACGCTGGTGCTGCAGATGCTGGGCGCGGTGGCCGAGTACGAGCGCTCGCTGATCCGCGAGCGGACGAAGGCCGGGCTGAAGGCGGCCAAGGCGCGGGGCCGGGTCGGCGGCAATCCCAAGCTGAAGCAGGGCGACACGGCGATGGCGCGGCGTCTGGCCGAGCGGCAGCGCCAACTCTACCTGCTAGAGTTGACCCGCACCGCGGAGGAGTGGCTGCCCACCGTGCGGCAGCTCCGGCTGGCCCACTCCCCGGCCCGCTCCTGGGCGGCGGTGACGCGGGCGGTGAACGCCAGGCTGCCGCCGGGCCGGCACTGGACCGCCGAACGGCTGCGCCGCGCCGTTCGCGCCTTCGTCGAGGAAGGGCTGGCGGAAAGGGCACTGCTCGACAAGGCGCCACCCATGCGCGGGGATGACCGGCTGATGGTGCTGGTCGCCGGCATCGCCCGGGCCAACCCGAAGCTCTCGCTGCGGGCCATCGGCGCCCAGCTGGAGGCGATGCGGGAGACCACGCCGCGCGGCGGGCGCAGTTGGGCCGCAGCCTCGGTCAAGAACCTGCTGGATCGCGCCCGCGCCCAGGGGCTGCTTCCTGCCGGATCACCGGCCGGGACCTGCCCCCCGGCGCAATCCCCGGGCTGAGGCTCCTCACCCTGTTGAAACGGTTGGGTCAAGCGCGCGGTCACCCATCCGGGCCTGCCAATCCCGGCTGTAGAGCTGTCCATGGCTGGCAAGCGGTGCCGTCCGGCCGGTTTCCAGATCGAGCACCGGCATATCGGCGATCAGGGCGGCCCGCTCCACTCCCCCCACATAGGACAGGCTCCCATCCTCGGCCCGGGATTCCCGGAAAAGGGAGGGGCGGGCGCTCCGATCCGTGATGGACAGATGGGAGGCGATCTCGGCACGGACGAAAAAGGCGTTGTGGCCGGCCCCGTTGCTGCCGACCAGCACATAGCCCTTGCGCGCCGCCGCCTGTTCGAGCGCCCGGATCGAAGCGCCGAAATAAAGCCAGGAAGGATGGGCGATGGAGCGCTGGAATGCGGGATCGTATGGGATCGTCAAGGCACGCATGTCGCCCAGGACCGCATTGTATTCGCAGATCACGATGTCCGGACGAACCACGTCGATCGCATCGAACACCCAATAGTCATTGCCGTCGATGTCGATGCTCAGCAGGCCGACGTCGCCGCCATGGCCGCTGCGTGACAGCAGGTCGTTCACGTTTTCCTTCGTTATGAACGCCGACTCTGCGATCAGATCGTGTTTCCAATAGATCCCGTCGTTCCTGATCGCCTCGATATGCGTCACATTCGCATCGAGGACGAGCCCCCGCCAGTTGCGGTTGCGCATCAGATAGCGGGTGTTGCTCTCCGTATAGTCCTGTACGCCGAACTCGATGAAGCTCTCGGAGCGGACCGGAAGGTTCTGGATCAGCCATTCGATGATGCCGTCCTCGCCGGTCTGCGAGAATACCGTGAACTCGACGTCGGACAGGTGGGGAATGCACGTGCGGGCGCGCAGGGACTCGCCCAGAGCACGGGCGGTCAGCAGAAGCTGACGCTCCGCCGAACGCTGCTGCTGGCGGTGATGATCCCAGGCCAGGGCGCGTCCGGCACGGAAGAGAGGAACCAGTTCCTCCAACTCGGCAGACATCGGCGGTGTCCTTTTTGCGTGTCGTGGCGGAAGCGGGTCAGGCCCGAAGGTAATCGCAATTCTGGCACAAGGGATTGGAGACGCGGTTGTCGAGGAATTCCCGGCGCAGCGACCGCATCGGCCCGCCGTTCCAGATTTCCTTCAACGACTGCTTCGCCACATTGCCCAGGACATAGCGCTTGTCATAGTCGTAGCAGCAGGGCACGACGTCGCCGTCCCAGGTGACGGTCAACCTGCTCCATGGGAAGCGGCAGGAGACGTGGTCCTGCTGCGGCGGCCGGTCGCCGGCAAGGATGCTCACGTCCGGCGCATTGCCGTCCCAGGTGACGAACTCCTTGGCGAAGAAGGCGTCGACCCCGTCGAGGTTCGACCAATAGTCCCGCTTCCGGGCGATGCTGTCGCCGTTCAGGCCGAAATCGATCATCGACACGATGACCTGGACCTTGGATTTGAAGGATTTCTTCAGCTTCAGGAAGTCGAGCAGGTTGCGGACGGAGGCGTCATAGGCATCCGCGACCCCGCGAATGCGTTCGAACGACGCATCGTCATGGCCGTCGATCGACAGATAGAGCTTGGCAGGACGGGCACGCAGCAGCGCCAACGCCGTCGGCCGCTTCAGCATCAGCGGGTTCAGCGACAGGGCAGCGGGCACGCCGCGCGCCGAGGCATAGGCGACGAAACGGTCGAAGTCCGGATGAACGAGGCTCTCGCCGAAATGATGCAGCCAGCAATCCGCCTGCGCCGCCTGTTTCGGGTTCTCCAGCACGTACTCGTCGATCACCTTGCGGAACAGGCCGAAGTCCATCAGCCCCTGCGGGCGCGTCATGTTGCCGGTGCGCGCGCACATGACGCATCGGAAGGGACAGCGGTTGGTCAGCTCGATGTTGAAAACCGAGAAGGGCGTGTCGAGCACCGTCGGGTCGGCCGGCGTGGCGGCGGCCGGGGAGCGAAGCGCGTCCATCCTGACATCCCCCCCGCCCTGAATGGCGGAGGTTCCGGTAAAGCGTATCATGCGGCCCTCCGGCTGGTTCCTGCTTCATCGGGCCGCTTGGCGCGGTACCCCTCCACAGGCTTCGACGCGCTGTCCGCGCGCCGTAGAATGGTGATCGCCGCGTTGGTGTCGGCGTTGGCCCTGTGACCGCAGCGCCCGCATGTGAAGACGGCTTGGCTCGGCCGGTTGGCCGCATCGACATGGCCGCAACAGGTGCAAGTCTGGCCAGTCTGGGCGGCGGCGACCCAGTGTCCGGCGTGGCGGGACATCGTGATGGTGCAAATGGCACCCGGCAGCGCTGTCCAGCCGCGCAGACGCACCCATTCCAGCTTGGGCAGTTTCATCCGCCCGGACAAGGCGCCGGTGCGTTCGACCACCAGCGAGACGGGATCGGAAAAGCGGACGCTGTTGTTCAGCCCCTTTCGGTGCGGGGTCGATGCTTGCACACGCCCCGCCCACCAGATCTGGTACGCCCGCTCCAGATCTCGTAATGCCTGTTGCAGGGTATGAACCGGGCAGGCTTTCAGCCACGCCACCTCGGCCCGCAACTGCGTGACCTCGCGGCATTGGCTGGCGACGTTGAACTGTCGGCCGGGGCGATACCAGTCCCGGCGCTGCTCCAGTGCCAGATTGTAGACGAACCGGCACGCCCCCGCGACCTGCGCCATCTGAGCGGCTTGCTCCGGCGTCGAGTAGAGGCGGAACAGGACGGCCTTGCGGTCGATCATGAGCGGGATCATGACAGTGACCTATGGCTGATGAAAGTGACTTTAGGCACGGAGGGCAATGTGTTTTCGCGATGCACGTTCACTTGGTCTCTTTAACCAAGTCCCGTCGCCGCGTGTTCATCGAAGCCGTGCTGGACGATGCCCGGATCATCTTCGCCTCGGTGTGCGCCGACTTCGGCACCGAACTCTTCGACCTGCGGCACTGCCGCTACATCGGGCTGGCCAAGACGCGATTGCAGCACGTCCTGACCGCCGTCGCCCTCAACATCGTCCGCCTGGAAGCGTGGTGGACCGGCCAACCGCTGGCCAAAACCCGCATCTCCCGTTTCGCCGCTCTCCAGCTATCCGCTGCATAGGCTCCGGATTTCGCCAACAGTGTCAGCTGTTACTCAGCCCCCTTCTCAGCGGATTCACATTATTTGTGGCTCGGCGTCTGAACGATTCGGAGATCAAGGCCGTTGCCGTTCTGCTGGATCCGTAGGCCCTGCGCGCCGTCATAAAGATGGCTGTCGACGTTGTTGCTGCTACCGGACTGAGTAATCGACAGCGTGCTCTTGCCATCCTGGACCGAAACTGCGTCGTTGCGGGTTCCCTGCTGAACGCTGTCCGCCTGATTGCTGAATCCCCGCTGCACCATCGCTGAGTGATTGTCGCTGCCGTATTGGGTTACGGAGGAGCGATTGGCGGCTCCGGACTGGATGACGCTTGCTTGGTTTGCGACTCCGTCCTGTAGGACGGACGCACGGTTGCCGGCTCCAGCTTGAGCGATCCGTGCCGCGTTTGCCCCGGTCTGCTCCATGGTCGCATGCTGACGTTGACCGGTTTGCTCGATCATCCCGCGGTTTGAGCCAACCTGAACCTGGTCCGCTCTGTGTCCGATGCCGGCCTGCCAGATGCTGGCCTCGTTCCCCCCGGTTTGTGTTTGGGTCGCTTGGTTCCCCGTGCCCGCCTGATCGATGTAGGCAAGGCTGCCCGCCAGCGCCGGGGAACTGGCAAGACCAACCAGCAGGGCCAGCACAGGGGTCCACATCGCCGTCCTCCTATGGACAAAGGGTGGCGGTGGGCGCATCCCACCGCCTTCTCCAAGCAACAGTTACTTTTGCACCTGCGTGTTGCGGTTGCCGAAGCCCACCTGCGAGGCATTCAAAGTGTTGTTGCTTCCGGTCTGGCTTTGGAAGGAGCGGTTGTCGTTCCCGTTCTGGTACAGGCTGGCAGTGTTGAACTGCCCGTCTTGCCGCTGTTCGCCGACATTGCCGGCGCCCGCTCCGTCCCACTGCTGCGCGTCCGCCATATTGCCGAGGCCGGCTTGCACCTGCGTCATGCTGTTGGTGCTGCCGTTCTGGTAGATGGTGGCATAGTTGGTATCATCGCCTTGCACCTGCGACGCGATGTTGGCCGCGCCACCAAGCTGGGTGATCGAGGCGATCTGCCCGCTCCCGCTTTGGGACTGTGAGGCCCAGTGGCTGTTGCCATTTTGGGTGATGCGAGCGTCCTGCAGGTTGCCGCTCTGGCTTTGCGACGCGATATTGCCCGTGCCGGCCTGCTCGATGTAGGCGTAGCTGTTGGTCGCGGTCGTCTGGGTCTGGCTCGACCAGTTGCCGGTTCCGTTCTGGCGGGCGTCCAATTGGTTGGTGTCGCCATCGGTCTGGGTCTGGAGAATGGTGTTGGTGATGCCGTCCTGCGTCGCCGAGGCCTTGTGCGACAACCCGCCGATCTGCACTTGGTTGACCATGTTGCCGCCGGCGCCGTTCTGCGTCGCGCGCATCTCGTTCGAGTAGCCATCGGTCTGCGCCTGAATGGCGGTGTTGTTGGTGTTGGTCTGGGTCACGTAGGCGCTGTTTGCCTCGCCGCCCGTCTGGGTCGTGGTGGCGGCGTTGCCGGTCCCGTTCTGATAAGTGCGGCTGAGGTTGCCTGAGCCCTGGTCCTGCGTCTGGCTGTTGATGTTGTTGGTGCCCGCCTGCTCGATGAACGCCTGGTTCGACTGCGAATCGGCGGAGGCGGCACCGGTGGCCAGGGCAAGGACCAGAGCCGCGGTGGTGCAAAGCAGAATCCGTTTCATGGCATGAATTCCTTAATTTACTGGGTTTTGGCTTCAAAGAGCCTAACGAATCACTGGTGAGGCACCGGGGGTGGTGCCGGAATGGTCTGTAGGCCGCTGCGTTGAGGGAGTGGCTGGCCTGGGACGACAAAGGTCGGCCCGCTCGGCTGGGTTTGCGGAGCGGCCACCGGCGGCACCATCCGGCGCTCGCCGTCGCCTCCTTTCGGCGTGCGTCCCGCGGGGGGCGGCAGGGTGACCGGGTCTTGCTCGGGGCGGAAGTCGGCGGGCGTGGCCTGGAACCGCCGGCGCTCGAGGATTCCATCCCGCTCTTCCAGGTAGCGATCGACGAGCGGCTGTGCCTCCGGCCCACGGAACTGCCAGTAGCCGTCAAGAGCCCCTTCGATGATCAGGCTGTAGACGGCCTTCTCGATGGCCTGCTTGACCGCGAGCTGCACCGGCTCGTTGGTGGTCACGCCAGTTTCGATCTCCAGCAGCTTGTTGAATCCGACGAAACGGAAGGCGCCACCGCGCAACAGGACGGAGTAGACGGTCTTGGTGGTGCTGACGGACTTGAGCACATCGCCGGTCTGTACGGAGACCGCGCGCAGATAAACCGTCACGGTGTCACGGCGGTACTGCGTGTCGGCACCGACCCCGAGGAAGCGGGCGCCAAACCCACCGGACAACGTGTTGGAATCGTACCCGACGATGCCGCCTTCCAGGAGGATCCCGGCGTAGGTCATCGGCGGCAGGGACTGAGGCCCGCCATAGGTTTCCCGCATGGCGCGGATGATCTGGCGTTCTTGCAGGAGCGCCGGCAGCCCCTTGCGCTCGACCACCTTGAACCAGGATTTTCGGCCCGCCCGCTCCAGAGCGTTGACCAGAATGGTCGCTGCGCCCTGCGTGACTGCGCGTGAGTATTCGGAGAAGGTCTCGTTGGGCTTGTTCTGCCCGGTCTGGTCTTCGAAATTGTAGACCGCGACCGTCAACTGCCGAGCCGGTGGTGGCAAGGCCTGCAGATCGTCAAGCATAGCGGTCTTGGTCTCGAGAGCAGGCGGTTCGGCGAAGGCGCTCTCCGGTTGGGAGGACGCGCAGCCACTCACGACAAGGCCACAAGCGGCCATCAGCAGCAGCGTTCGAATATGCATTTGCGTCGATCCAGGCGGGAGATTGGGCGCACTTGGGCCGGCCGTCGCCATATGGCGCGGTCACCAGGACGTTCCGAAAGCATCAGTTCAGTATTTCGGCGTCGGGATCTCGATCAGCGTCTGTCCACCGGACATGGTGTCGCTGATGCGCACGGCGGTGGTTCCGTTGCCGGTCTTGTTGAACTCAACTGTCGTGTTGCCGATCACGAAGCGGCCCGTGTCGCGCGCGTTCTCACCGTAGATCTGATCGGCGATCTGTGCCGAAATCCGGCTCAGCAGGCTGCTTTGGATCACCCGCTCGAACTCCTTGGACGGATCCTGCGGTGCAAGGAGGCCATCGTTGCGCGGCTTTTCAAATTTGTTGTTGGCGTTCGCCGTGCCGAGCAGATGTTGGCTGTAGAAAGGGTTACCGCCAAACGATGGATTGATGGGTGTGTATGTGAGTTCCGATCCGACAGCCGGGATCATCAGTAATAAGGTTGTTCCGATGCTCGTCAGGAAAAAATTGGTCTTCCTCATTTCGTTCACCCAATCATGTCTGATGCAAAGGCCGGCGCACGTCTTCCTCGCTGGTCTATCGGTGGCAGCGGAGACGATTGCGGACAGCCTCTGGTTGGCAAGCTTGATCTGAACGCTAATTTGGTAATTTTCAAACCGGAATGGACGAAAAAGTAACTATTCTCCGGTATCTTATTTCGCCTTTTTGGGTTAGGACATCGCTCGTATCAGCAAATTATAGACTTTTGGAAGTTGCGGCAAAATGCCGCGTTTATTTTTAAGAACTCTGGTACACCCATTGAAAATAAGGTATTTATGTCTTTAGTTTATTGGTTAACAGGCCGCCTGGTCCAACACAGGACTAATCCCGTAGGGGAGAGTCTTAACGGGCGGAGATCCCCATATGTTTTCTGTAAAAACACCTAATGCTAATTGTAGGTCGTGAATTGCCCTCCTGAAATGACGTGGGGTTGCCGTCCAAGATCACCGAGCAGCCCCCTGCCAACAAGGAGGATTGTCATGCATTCGTCGCGGTTAGGGGCGCGGCTGAAAGGCTGCGACCACACAACAGGTGAAGGCCGCCCGGCCCCCTTTGCGGCCGTGGAGGTGGCGTTCTTTGATGAGCGCCTGGAGGATGTCGCGGAACTGCTCGCCGCCATGCGGCCGGGGGTAATTCCGATCGCGCTGCGCGGCTCTGCGCCGGCTCCTGCGCAGATGGCGGCGGTTCTCCAGGGGATCTCCGGGCTGGAAGCCGTGCATGTGCTGGCGCATGGCGCACCGGGTGAGGTTCGTTTCAGCGCCGGATCGCTGACCACGGCAACGCTGGGCGCGCACGCTGACGACCTGGCCACCGTCGGCCGCGCCTTGCGCTCCGGCGGGCAGCTCGTGCTGTGGAGCTGCCGGACGGGAGAAGGGCTGCGGGGGGCCGCTTTTGCCCGTGACCTTGAGGCTTTCGCCGGCGTCGAGGTCGTGGCCGCGCCTGGCTTCGTTGGAACGGCAGCGCGAGGCGGAACCTGGCGCTTGAGCGCCCGCTCCGGCCTGCCGCTTCGTCCGCCGCTGACGGACGCGGGCATCGCGGCCTATCCCGGCCTCCTGGCGGTGTCGCTGGATCTCGATACCGCGGCGGCCGGTACCAACGCTTCGACCACCTTCTACGAGCAGACGCCGGTACGGCTGTTTCAGGCGGTGTCGCTGTCGACGAACGGCGGCAGCAAGGTCGATGTCATCGTGGCGACGCTGTCCGGCGCCGGAACGGGCGAGACCCTGGGGCTCGACAGCGCCGGAGCGGCGCTCGCCTCGTCCAACGGTATCACGGTGAGCTTTGCGGCCGATACCGGGGCGCTGACGCTGCGTGGCAACGGCCAGGCGGACTCGGTGTGGGCCGAGCTGCTCAACCACATCGAATACGCCAACCCGGCTGAAAACCCGGCCGGTCAGCGCACGATCTCCATTGCAGCCGCGAGTCTCGGGGATTCATCGAGCGCGTTGACCACGGACGTCCTGTCGCTGGTGCCGGTCAACGACGCCCCGACCGGCGCCGACAAGAGCGTCACCATCCAGTCGGGACGATCCTACACGCTGACCCTGGCCGACTTCGGCTTTGCCGACCCGAAGGACATGCCGGCAAACGGCATGCTCGGCATTCAGGTGGGCGTGCTCGGGGCGAACGCGATGCTGACCTTGGACGGCCAGGCCGTTGCGGCCGGGACGACGGTGAGCACCGCCGACATTGCCGCCGGCAAGCTCGTGCTCGCGCCCGCTGTGGGGTATTCCACAGCCAACTTCACTTTCCGCGTCCAGGACGACGGCGGAACGGCCAACGGCGGCTCCGATCTTGCTGCCGTCGCCAACAGCTTCTCACTGTCGGTCAACACGGCACCAACAGCGACGATCACGCCCGTGAGCTACAACGCGACGGAGAACACGGCTCTCAGCTTGAAGGGGACCGGCCTTTCAGTGTCCGATCCAGACGGCGGGCAGTTGAAGGTGACGCTCACCGTGGGCGAGGGCGTGCTGTCTTCGGCGGCTGGCACGACGGGTGTCACGGTGGCCGGCAGCGGCACGTCGACCCTGACCCTCACCGGTACGGCGAGCCAGCTGAGCACCCTTTTCAACACCGGAGGAAGCGGCACCCTCACCTACACCGAGACGCTGGACAACCCCTCCGCCAGCACCACACTCAGCATGACGGTGGTGGACAGCAGCGGCGCGACAAGTCCGGCCGATACAGCGACGATCAACATCGCCGCGGTCAACGACGCACCCAGCAACACCGTGCCAGCGCGGTTGATCGACACTGTGGACACGCCGATTGCCGTGACCGGCCTGTCCATCAGGGATCTCGACGCCGGCACCGCCACCACCCTCACCACGACCCTGACCGTGCGGCACGGAACGCTGGCGGTGGGCGCCGTGGCGGACGGCGCCGCGGTAACGAACAGCGGCACGGCGTCGGTGAAGCTCACTGGATCGGTCGCGCAGATCAACGCCACGCTCGCGGCGCTCAACAACGTCGTCTACACGCCGGCCGCCGGTTACACCGGCGATGACTGGAGCGAACTGACGATGTTGACGAACGACGGCGGCAACACCGGCAGCGGCGGGGCTAAGTCCGCGTCGAGCACGGTGCGCATCACCGTGGGCGCGCCCCCGGTCGTTGACCTCAACGGTGCCGCGGCGGGCACCGGAGCGAGCGCTGCCTTTCAGGAGAACGCCGGCGCCGTGCTCATCGCGCCGCAGGGGACGGTGAGCGATGCGGACACGCCGGTGCTCGGATGGACGGGGTGGCTGCGCGTCGCCTACAGCGGTGGTGCTCAGACGGGCGACGTGCTGAGCGTGCGCAACCAGGGAACCGGCGCTGGCCAAATCTCCTTCGACGGCACCTACGTCTGGTACAACGACCCGCGCAGCGGCTTCGGCTACAACAAGCTCGGGCAGGTGGACGCGGTTAACAACGGCCAGAATGGCAAGGATCTCGTCATCAACTTCGGGGTGAACGGGATCAACGCGAATTGGGCGACGTCCACCTCGGTGTCGGCGCTGCTCCAGAACATCACCTTCGCGAGCACCAGCGATACCCCGTCCCCGGCACCCCGGACGTTGTCGGTAACGGTCAACGACGGCGGCTATACGCCGGCCCTCTATCTGACCTCCGATCCTGCGGTGACGACGGTGACGGTGACGCCGATGAACGACGCGCCGACGCTGTCGACGCACATCGGGTCGGCGTCCTACACCGAAGGCGGACTTCCGGTCCGCCTGCTGCCGACACTGACAATGGCGGATCCCGACCAGCCGGCGAGCTTCGCGGGTGCGTCGGTGCGGGTGTCCCTGGACGGCGGCGTCGCCGGCGACGAGATCGTTCTGGCGGACGGCAGTGGCGTCTCCGTGACGAACGGTGTGGTCTCGGTTGGTGGCAAGGCCGTGGGCATGGTCAGCGATGGCGCACTGGCCGGTGGCAGTTCGCACGCGGCCGTGACGTTCACGCAGGACGCCACCCAGGCCGACGTGAACGCACTGCTCCAAGCGCTGGCCTATGACTCCACCTCCAGCAATCCGACGACGCAGACGCGCACAGCGACCATCGTTTTCAATGACGGCGGCAACACCGGTGGCGGCGGCCCCCTGCAGGATTTCGCTTCGGTGGCCATCACCGTGTCGACCACGAACACCCCCGCGGTGATCGGCGACCCGACCGGGGCCAGTGTCACCGAGGACGTCGGCGTCACTGCCGGGGGCGACTTGGTCGCCCAGGGTTCCATCCCGATCAGCGACCCCGACAGCCCGCCCCTGTTCCGCACCACGGTGGATAGTGCACCGGGAAACCTGGGGACCCTGGACCTGTCCCAGAGCGGTGCTTACACCTACACGGTCGCCAACAGCGCGGTGCAGACGCTGGGCGCCGGCCAGACCAAGGATGAGGTCTTCACGATCAAGGCGGTGGATGGAACGGCGAAGAGCGTCACCTTCACCATCAACGGAACCAACGATGCGCCGACGGCGGTGGACGACAGCGGCACCGCGACTGAAACCGGCGTGGCGACCGGCACACCAGCGACCGGGACGGTGCTCGGCAACGATACCGACGTGGATCGCGGCGACAACCTCGTGGTGACGGGGGTCTCAGGGGCGAATGGGATGGGCACGGTCGGCGCTGCGCTAGCCGGCCGATACGGTGTGCTGACACTGAGCGCCGACGGCAGCTACGTCTATGCTGCCGATGATGATGCGGCGGCCGTGGATGCGCTGGCGCCGGATCAGACGCTGGTGGACAGCTTTGACTACACGGTGTCGGATGGGCATGGCGGCAGCGCCAGCGCCAGGTTGGACGTGCTCATTGCCGGGGCGAACGATGCGCCGCGCCTGGGAACAGACAAATGGGTGGTGTCCCAGGGCACAACGGTGCAGGTACCGGTATCCGCACTCCTGGCCAACGACAGCGATCCGGATCAAGGCGATGTCCTGTCGGTCGTCTCGGTGGGCAGCGCCACCGGCTGTTCGGTGTCGCTCAACAACGGTGTCGTCACGCTGGTGGCGAACGCCGCTTCGGCCTCGTTCCAGTACACGGTGCGCGACAGCCACCAAGCCACCTCCAGCGGCATGGTGACAATCAGCGGCTTGGTGACCACTCTCGGCAACGATGCGCCGGTCATCCCCGGCGACATCTCGGTGGCCTTCGTCGATGCCCAAGGCGGCAACGACGTCCTTAGCGGCGGGGGCAGCGCCCTGACCGTGCTCATGGGAGGCGCCGGGGCGGACACGCTGAACGGCTCCGCGGGCGCGGACAGCCTCATTGGCGGTGCCGGCAGTGACGTCTATCTCGTCAACTCGATCGGCGACATGGTGGTCGAGAACTTCGGCGAGGGCACGGACGCGGTGAATACGACGCTCAGCGTTTACGCGCTGAGCGCCAACGTCGAAAACCTCACCTACACCGGTTCGGGCAGCTTCAAAGGCACGGGCAACGATGTCGGGAACCGGATCACCGGTGGCGCTGGGAACGACGTGCTCGCCGGTGGGGCTGGCGGTGACACGCTGTCGGGTGGCGGTGGAGATGATACCCTCATCGGCGGTACTGGCCTTGACCGGCTTGCCGGTGACGGCGGCAACGATCTGTTCTTCATCGACTCGTTGAGCGATGGGATGGACATCATCGCTGATTTCCAGTCTGGAGCCGACCGAATTGGCATCAACGCGGCAGCCTTTGGCTTCGCGAATTCATCCTCGTTGCCGGAGGCACTGTCGGCGAACACGTTCCTCGCAAGCCGAACGGGCATGGCGACGTCAGCCAGCCAGCGCTTCCTCTATAACACCACCACCGCCACGCTCTATTATGACGCTGACGGAAGTGGTGCTGGGACCGCCGTTCCGATCGAACGCTTCAGCGCGGGCACCACACTCACGGCGAACGACTTCTGGCTCTTTGCGGGAGGCCCCCAGAGCTTCTGACCTACGACCCGTTGCAATGCGTCGCTCCGGGCTCGGGCCTGGGGCGACGCACCGCCTGCTATCGTCATCAGTGACGTTGGTGCAAAAAGGCGGTTCCGTCAGAGTTGGCGTCAGCTTGATCGTCGGATTGGAGCTGTCGAATTTTGCCGAATTCACCATGCTCCGGTCGCGCCTTCGCGTCGATCATGTGGCGGCCGACATCCAGGAAGGCATTGTTTGCCCGTTTCCACAGGCGCCAATTTCTTCGATAAATTCGCGACGCCTGCCCCCGCCGCCCCGCGTCTGATGAACCCCACCTTCGGGGGCAAACCGTTGGTCGTGGTGAGGTCAGCCGAACACCGAAAGGCATCCGTGAAATCGCACGATACTCAAGCCCTTGTGGCTGTCTGAGTTAAGGCGACAGCACCCTTTTTATGAGGCAGAGAGGTGGTCGTCCCCATAGCTCGCATTGGGCAGATGTCCGGAGCTCCGGTCAATTCGGCACCGCAAGGCCAGCAACGCCGGACGGGGCGTCGAACCCCACGGCGGCGAGCAGCGGACCCAGCGCCTGCCCGAGCGGCCCCAGCAGCCGCAACGTGGCGGCCACCCATTGGCCCTCGTCCCTCACCGCCGCGCCCACCAGTCGGCGGGCCTCCTCCGCATCGCCCAGTTCCAGCAGCGCCCGCGCCCGCCCAAGGCGGGGCAGGGCAAGGCAGGCGAAGTCCCCACGCTCGCCGTTGAAATCCTCCAACGCCTCCTGCGGCCGGTTCCATGCGAGCCTGAGCATGCCGCGGAAGACGCGCCCTTTGGCTGTATCGGGATCGTTCAGACGGTCTCCATCGAACGCACGGGCGGCGGCGTCGAGGTCTCCGGCATGGAGTTGCACCAGCCCCCCGATCATGCGCACCCAGCCCATGTCGGGATTCCGCAAGCGGACGGCGTCGCAGGCGGCCATCGCCTCACGGAGCCGGCCGTCCGACAGCAGCGTCTGCGCGGTCATCAGGCCGGCCCACCAGCGCAGATCGTGACCGCTCTCCCAAACGCGCCGGTAAGCCGCCAGTGCGGATTCGGTTTCGAAGCGGAGCCGGTGATACTGGCCGAGCACATACCAGGACGGCATCCGGTCCGGCGCCAGGACGACCGAAGCCGCCAGTTCCCGCCTCGCGTCTGCCGGCCGGTTCAACAGAAGCAGGGAAAAGCCCCGCTGATGGTGAAGGCCGTAGCGGTCCTGCGCATGGGGGGCCGCAAGATCGCACCAGCGCAGCGCTTCCTCATGGCGATCACGGATTTGGCCGGCCAGTTCGACGACGAGATCGGGCAGATGAGCGGCGGCGGCACGCGGACAAACGGCAAGCGCATGGGCGACGAGGGCGAGCGCATCGTCGGTCATTCCGTCGTCCCGGGCGGCCTCCGCCTCATCGACCAGCGCCCGCGCCAGGGCATCGGGGTCGCGGCCATGCGCCAACATTCCATGCGCCAGAACGGATCGCGCGCGCTCCGGGTCGCCCGCGTCCCGCAGCAGGCGGCTCAGGCGCAGCACGGATGCATAACGCCCCGGATCCACCGCCACCGCACGCTCGAACGCCGTCGTGGCGGCATCGCGGTCTCCCGAAGCCTCGAGCGCCACCCCCATCCGATGATGGTAGTGGGAGACGGTGGACCTGCGGATCTCCTCCCGCCAATTCTCGATGGCGATCCGGTCGAAGTCTCTCTCCTCTTCAGCTGAGGGATTCGGAAGTGACGATGCCGGTCGGCGCATCCGCGTCCTCATCCCCCTTCGCCGTACCGTTGGACACCAAATGCTAGTCAATATAACAATTCTAATACATTCGAGCAATTCAGCCCGCATATTCAAAATTAGAAGGCCACAACCAGCGGCGCTTCTTATGCGGAGTCTTCAAAAACTTGGGATTGCGAATATACAGGCCATGATAAAATCCGAACGAAGCCCCCCAAACCCGGAGGTTGTCGCGCGCCCTGCCTTTTTCACTTTAGCGGCACCGGGGTGGGGTGTGATGTGATGGGGGGAGATGTCGATCCATGCGGGACCTGATCAGCCTTTCGGCCTTCCCGAAGTCGGGAGTCACCTATCTCGGATTCCTGATGTTTCACTGCCTGTTCGGCGACACGGCCGAGATCGGCGACCTCGAAAGGAAATACGTAATCGACATTCACGCATGGCCGGCGCTGCGGTTCGCCATGCCGGAGGGACCCCGGATCGTGAAGTCGCATTTCCCGTTCGGACCGGACCGACCCGGCGTCGGGCGGACGGCCAAGGCGGTGTATCTGATCCGTCACCCCGTCGACGTCATGATGTCGGCGTGGGATTACCGCCGGTTCCTGAACCCCGCCGGAAACCCAGGCGACGATGAAGGCGGCCCGGCCGATGGTCCCGCGTTCCGTCGCTTCGTCCATGGCTGGCTGACGACCGGCGGGGCGGAGTTCGAGGTCGCCGGGCCGTGGCGGCAGCATGTCCGCTCGTGGCTCGACCAGCGCGAGATCCCGGTGCATCTCGTCACCTACACCGATCTGGTCGATCACCCCGGCCGCGAACTGGCGGCCATCCTGCGCTTCCTCGACTTGCCGGTTCCGGCCGAGCGGCAGGCGATGGCGGTCGAACGCAGCGGGATGGCGGCGATGGCCGCGCTGGAAGCGGAGGAGGTCCGCAACCGGCGCGACGGCGTTTTCTATCGGCCCGAACTCGCGCGCAGCTATGAAGGCAGCCGCCGCTTCATCAACAAAGGCCATCGCGACTGCTACGCCACCCTGCTGACCGATGAGGAGCGGGCATTGGCCGACCGGACCTTCGGTGCCGAGATGTCTGCCTATTTCCCTGGCGGCAGCGGTGCGGGGGCGGGCTGAGCGGCGTCACGGCAGGGCACGCGCGACGCCGATCACGGTCCATGTCGTCTCGTCCGGCTCGCGGCCGATGTCCGGAAAGGCGCGGAGCGCCTCCAGCCGGAAGCCGCAGGCGGCAAGCGCCAGGCCGAGTTCCCGGTCGAAGAAGAAGCGCATGGTGTGAGTCTCCCGCTCCTCCCCGGCAACCCGGTCACCGGCGAGCCTCAGCACATGGAAATCGACCCGGCAAATCTGGGCCCGGATGTCGAGTTCCGACCGCGTGGTCCTGAGAATCCGCTCGTCCGCCTGGGAGACCGCCCGCACCCGATCTCCCGGCCGCTGGGCGAGGACGGCGGGGCCGTACCAGACGTCGAAGAGGAAAAGGCCGGACGGCGGCAGATGGCGCCGGACCGAGGCCAGGGTGGCCAGCAAAGCGTCGTCGTCATGCTGGTAGCCAAGCACGGCGAACATCATGATCGCCGCATCGAAGACCCGGCCGAGGCGAAGCGTGCGGACATCGGCCTCGATGAACTCGGGCGCGGCGACCGTCGCCCCGGCCATGTCCGTCGCCATGTCCGTCGCCATCTCCGCCGACTTCGCACGGGCGCGGGCGAGCATGTCCGGAGAGCGGTCCACCCCCGTCACGCGCAGCCCCCGCGCCGCCAACGGCAGGGCATGCCCGCCGGTGCCGCAGCCAAGGTCCAGGACGCTCGCGACGGGGCCGTCCGCATGCAGGGCGAACAGATGAGCGATCAGATCGCTTTCACCCGCGTAATCCTTCCCGCCATACAGCGCGTCATAGACCGCCGCGTAGCCGGTTCCGAAAATCCCGCTCATGCCAGCACCCTCCGCAGCGCGTCGGCGGCCAGTTCCAGCTCGGCATCGGACAGGGTCAGGCCGGACGGCAGATACAGCGCCCGCCGCGCCAGCCTTTCCGCCACCGGATAACGCTCCCCGCGGAACAGGCCGCGCTCCAGCAGGGCCGGCTGCTCATGCATGCCGAGGAAGAAGGGGCGGCTGTCCACCCCGAGAGCGCGCAGGCGGAGCGCGCATTCGGCCGCATCGAACGGCACATCGTCGTCCAGCACGATCCCGTACATCCAGTACACGCTGCGCGCCCAGGGGCGCTCGACCGGCAAGGCAAGCGGCAGTCCGGCCAGCCGCGCGCCATACTGCGCGGCGATGCGGCGCTTGCGGGCGATGTGGTCGCCGATGCGCTCGACCTGGGCCAGACCGACGGCGGCCTGCAGATTGGTCAGCCGGGCATTGACGCCCAGCTCGGTGTGCAGGAAGCGCCGGTCGCGGCGGAAACACAGGTTCCGCAGCGAGCGCAGCCGGTCGGCGAGGGCCGGATCGTCGGTGACGACCATGCCGCCTTCGCCGGTGGTGACGATCTTGTTGGCGTAGAAGCTGAAGCAGCCGAGCGTCCCCAGCCCGCCGCAGCGGCGTCCGCGGTATTCCGCGCCATGCGCCTCGGCGGCGTCCTCGACGATGTGGAGGCCGTGCCGCTCCGCCAATTCCCACAGCGGGGCCATGTCGCAGGGATGGCCGAAGAGATGGACCGGCATGATGGCGCGGGTGCGCGGCGTGATCTTCGCCGCGACCTGATCGGGGTCGAGGCACCAGGTTTCCGGGTCGCTGTCGACCAGGACGGGCACGCAGCCGGCCTCGAGAATCGCCACCGCGCAGGAGATGATCGTGCAACTCGGCAGGATGACCTCCGACCCGGGCTCCAGATTGAGCGCGCGCATGGAGAGCTGGAGGGCGGCGGTGCCGCTGGACACAGCGATACCGTGCGCCGTGCCGCAATACTCCGCCCAGCGGCGCTCGAACTCCGCGATGAATCGCCCTTCCGAGGAGATCCAGCCGGTCTCGACGGCTTCGCGGACGTACTCCAGTTCCCTGCCGTCCAGCAACGGCTCGCTCACGACGATCACGGGAGACCTGTCCTTTCCCTGCCGGCCGGCGGCGCTCACTGTTCCATCACGATGCGCTCGGGGCCGGCTCCCTCGAAGCAGCTTTTGTCGGCGCCGCCGGCGAAGGGGCCTTGCTTGACCTCGACCATTTCGACCTCCTCGATCACCTGGAAACCGTGTCCGCCCGACGCGAGAAGGATGACGTCGCCGGCCCGCAGAAGCCGGCTGTGCAGATAGATCCGGCCGCCGTCGTAGAAGTCGACCCGCAGAAGCCCGCGCCGGATCAGCAGGACCTCCTGGGTGTAATCGACCTGCCGATGCACCGGGTTGTGCAGGTGGGGCGTGATGGTCTTTCCCGTGGGGTGGCGCATGAAGGCCAGCTGCTGCGAGAAGCTGGACGGCGTGAAGAAGGTGATGCCCGGCTCGCGGAATTCGGCACGGACGATGATCGCCAGGGTGCGGCCGTCATGGTCGATGGTCTCGATCATGGCGGCGGCATCCGGGAAGATGCGGGGCGGTTGGACAGCAGCATGCCGATGAACGACAGCTCGCTGCCGTCGTCCAGCCCGTGCCGCCCGTCGAAATCATCGCTCCAGCGCATGACGGTGCAGTGCGTGGCGCCGATGAGGCGACGCCAACGCTCCTCGGAGAAGCACCAGTGCGGCACCGACACCCCGGCCTGGAGAAGTCGCAGATCCTGCACCGTGCAAAGGTCGGCCGTCACCGGCTCCGCCGCCTGCCGGACGGGAAAGCGGTTCATCACCATGTGGCGGTGCGGCCGGCGTGCCAGCCGGGCGAAGACCGCTTGCGGATCGGGCAGATATTGCAGCACGCCCGAGACCAGGATCAGGTCGTGGTCCCGGCCCTCCAGGGCGTCGAGCTTGTCATGGAAGCGCAGGCCGTCGCCGGCGAACCGTTCATTGCCGGCCTGCGCCAGGGCCGGGGTTTCCACCACGTCCCACTCCAGCCGGACGGCCTCCCCCAGGATGGCGGACAGCACGGCATGCCCGTTTCCCAGCCCGCCGCCGAAGTCGCAGACGCTCAGCCGGCCGTCGAAGCCTCCCCCGCGCACCGCTGCGGCCAGAAGTGCGGCGGCAAGCTGCTGGAACAGGGGAGTGAGCACCCCGTCCCAGCGGAAGGCCGACCGCGCCTCCACCAGCCTCGCCACCACCCGCGGATCGTCGTAGGTCTGGGTACCCCGCCGGGCCGAGGCATGGTCGCCGTAGAGGCCGCTGAACAGGCCCATCACCCTGCTCCCCCGGCTTCTTGCGGCCATGCGATCGGATAGGCGGGGGTGCGGCGGGTGCGGACACGGTCCACCGCCTCGTCCAGGATGCTCCGCAAGCGCGACAGGAAATCCTCATGCCGGTAGCCGGCAAGGCGGCGGGCGCCGTTGGCGGCCAGGGTGGCGGCCAGGGCATCGTCATGCCACAGCCTGCGCATGGCATCGGCCAGCGAGACCGCATCGCGCGGATCGATGTAGAGGGCGCCGTCGCCGAGCTGGTCGCGGATGCTGGGCAGATCGCTGACGATGACCGGCCGGCCGAAGCTCCAGGCTTCCAACGGTGGCATGTTGGTGGGACCGAAGAAGGTCGGCATGACCAGCCCGGCCGACAGGCTGTAGAGCGCCGGCATGTCGCGGTCGGGCACGAATCCCAGATAGTGGATGCGGTCGCGCACCCCCAGCCTGTCCGCCAGGGCCATCACATCGATGAAATTCCGCGCCCGCCATTTCTCCGTGTAGCTTCCGGCGAACACCACCCTGACGGCTTCGTCGCCATCATCGGCAAGACGGGCGAGCGCCTCGACGATCAGGCGGTGGTTCTTGTGCATCCAGAACTGCGCCGGATAGAAATAATAACGCTCCGGCAGACCGTACCGCGTCCGGACCCTGGCGAGGTCCCTCTCCGTCGGCGGGCGGGAGCGGCGGACCGGCGGAAAGAAGGGCAGCACCCGGATGCGGTCGCCGTCGATCAGGTCGCCGTAGAAGCGAAGCACGTCCTGCCGCCCCGCCTCGGAATCGACCAGGACCAGAGTGGCGTAGCGGCAGATCGTCCGGTAGGCCTGCTCCCGCAGGGCGGCGATCCCGTCGGCGCTGACCTCGGGAAACTCCGGCTGGAGGCGGTGCTGCAGGTCGTGGATCGGCACGATGAAGGGGACCAGCGCCTCCGGCCCGATCAGCGACGGGTGGAGGGTGAGCAGAAGGTCGACGTCCTCCTCGCGCAACGCCTGTCCCATGGCGGTGTTCAGCACGATCTCGTCGGTCGGGGGTGGCGGGCGGCCACCCTCGCCATCGGTCGACAGATAGGATTCGGGCGGCCCCTGATGAATGTCCAGATCGCCCAGCGGCAGGATCGGCAGCCGGCCGTAGTGGAGATGGCGGGACTGCAGGATACCACGCAGGCTTTCGCCGGCGGGATTGACGCAGACCAGATCATAGGGGACCTGCGGGGTCAGGTCCGACAGGGCGTCCAGCAGCGACGCCTCGTACTGGAAGCCACCTCCGGCCGAGGCGGGAAATCCCCGGTAGACACCGACACGCATGCTCGGACTCCTCACTGGTCTCTGCGGCCCGATCCTTCAGGCCGGCTGCCCCGGTGCGTCCCGCAGCCTCTGCGACGCCTCCGACCGGATGTGCCGCACGATGAACGGGTATGCGTTGTAGGGATCGGCGATGCCGACCCGCAACAGGCGCTTGGCGATCTCCGAGACATATTGGCTGGAGATGATCACCGTCGCAGCGCACAGCGCGTCGGCGACGGCCTCCGGTGTCGTCACGGTCAGATCCCACGCGGTTCCCTTGCGCATCCCGTCCAGAAAGCCGGCCAGTGTCAGGTTTTCCCATTTGCCGAGCGCCATCTGCAGGATGCGCCCGCCGCGCGACGCGCCATAGAGATAGATGGGCCGGTCTCCGGGAAGGGCCGCGAAGTCCGCATCCCGGCACAGGCGCGGCAGGCGTGCGGCGAATTTCGGATCGAAGTCGAAGTAGCAGGTCACCTGCTCCGGAGGCGGTGACGGTGCGGCCGTGGCGGCGGACGGGACGGGCGTGAGGGCGGTCAGGCGGCAAAGCCGCTCCTGCTCTTCGGCCAGCCCGGCCTCCGCCCGGTCGGCGGCGCGCATGGTGAGCAGGCCGCTGCATCCCAGGGGCGCCTGCGCGGCGACCCGATGGGCCAGGAAGGCGGCCGCCGCGTCGCCAAGCTCCGGATCGCGGCGCAGGAGGGTTTTCAGACGCTCCTGCCGCATCAGAAGGCTCGCCGGATGCAGGGTGGCCGCGGTGGATGCGGGGCTGGCGGTGTCGATGGCGCCAAAGCCGATGGCTGTCGGCCGCAGTTCCGCCTGGTACAGCTCCACCATCTCCTCCGGCAGCATCGGCTGGAGCGCCCCGCCATGGACGGCGTCGACGCCAAGCTCCTCAGCCGCGGCCAGCAGCGTCGCGACATGGTTGGGAAAGGGCCGCGCCCCGGGTGGCAGGATGCCGACCCACCCGGCGTCGGTGGCCCGCAACCCGGCCCACAGGCGGGAACCCGACGTCAGCCCGGCCTCCGTGCGCAGGACGCGCAGGGAGGCAAGCCGGCGGACGAGCCTGTCCGGGACGGTCTCCCGCATGCCGTCCGGCAGGACGAGCACCACGCCGACAGGGCCGGCCGTCTGCCCGGCCACCGCCTCCAGCCGCTGCAGGGCGTCGTCCCACCCGCCCTCATCGACCGGCAGCACCAGATCGACGGGAACCGGCGGTGCTGCGCTGCCGGCGGGCGTCAGACCAAGCCTCGGCCGGGCGTCGGCGACGAGGTCGGGGAGGGGGGCGAACAGCACCTCGAGGCTGAATTTTTCCAGGAAGATCGCCTGCGCGTCGCGCGCCATGGCCCGTCCGCGCGCCGGGTTGGCCCGTGCCCAGGCGACATGGGCGAGGATCTGCTCGGCCGTCTCCAACTCGCCGGCGGTGGTGTCGACATAAAGGACGCTGTCGCCGAAGGCCTCCATGATGAAGGGATGGTGGCCGGCGATGGTCAGCGCCCCGGCCGCCGACAGTTCGAAGATGCGCATGTTCGGGATGCCGGTTTCGACATGCGGCTGCAGATGCAGGCACAGCCCCATCCCGCAGGCATTGGCACGCTCGATCACCGAATGCCCGTCGAACGGCAATGCGCCGCTGAAGGCATCGGCCAGATGCTCCCACCGGTCGCGGCGGCCGTGCAGCGCCAGCACGCCCGCCTGCGCCAATATGCTCAGCATCAGCGGGAAGCGCCTGCCGTCCCAGTTGGACCCGATGTAGAACAGCCGGCTGTCCGGACCCAGCCTCGGCTCCAGCGCCAGGGCGGGAGAGCTGGGATACATGGGCGCGGTCACCAGCGGGCGTGCGGTCGGCCAGAACAGGTCGGCCATCCGCCGCCGCATCCCCTCGTTGACGGTGAGCCAGCCGTCATAGGACCGTTCGTTCTGGGCGAAGAACCGGTGCGAGGCGTGGAACTGCGGCGGGTTCCAGTCGCACGCCATGGTCAGGTGCCCGGTCAGCTTCGGGGTGACCTGGGGATGCAGCGACACGACCAGATCGGGGTCGAAGGTCTCGATCTCCGCCGCGCGGCGGACGATGGCGGCCTCCCAACCCTTGGCACCCAGGGCGGACAGCATGCGCAAGGACAGCTCGCGTTCAGCCCACTCGGCGTTCATGGCGAAAGGTTCGAACAGCGCGACGCGCAGCCCGCCGTTGACGCGCCTGCCGGTCACCACGCGCGCCTTGCGTTGTCCGCAGCAGGAATCGTGGCTGGATGCAGTGATTGCATGAACCGGGCGCGCTCTCAACTGTTGGGCCAGATCGGCGGCCGGGGCAACTGCGGGCGTACGAACATGCTCGGCGCCGGCATATTAATAAAAGATGAATACGCGAGTATTCCCCCGCTGCAGGCCAAACCGCGAGCGGGGGACGAGGGCTGGGGGACGAGGCCCGGGGGCAGGCGGCCGGGAGTTTGTCGTTGCGTCCGGCACCGGCGCCGCTTAGATGCCGGGAACGTCCGCCCGTCCCGGGGGGCTCCAACAGCCGCGTCCCGCCATGTCCCTGCCCCCCATTCCCCTTCTTCCCAAACGGAAGGACGCGGGCGACCGGCCGTCCGAACATCCCGGATCCCTGCACCCCGTCCCGGAGGGCCGTCACGGCGGCTGGTTCCGCAGCCGCCTGTTCCTGCTCCGCACCCTGGCCAGCCGGAATGTCCGCGACAATGATTTCGCCATCGTCGCCCTCGGGGTGGTTGCCGCGGCGCTGATCGCCGGCGGGGTCGCCCTGCTCCAGAAAGCCGTCGGGCTGCTGCATTCGGTGCTCTTCGATCTTCCGCGCGGCGCCCATCTGAGCGCAGGCGTGGCCATCGGCCCCTGGCAGCCGCTGATCATCCCGATGGTCGGCGGGCTGGCGCTCGGCATTTTCGGCAGCTTCGCCCGGCGCCTGCGGGCAAAGGACATCGTCGACCCCATCGAGGCGAACGCGCTCTACGGCGGCACGATGTCCCTGCTCGACAGCCTTCGCCTGGCCGCCTCGACCTTGGTGTCCAACGCCTTCGGCGCCTCGGTCGGCATGGAGGCGGCCTACACCCAGGTGGGGGCGGGCGTCACCTCCACGGCCGGGCAGGCCGTCAAGCTTCGCCGCGCCGACCTGCGGATCCTGGTCGGCTGCGGCGCCGCCGCCGCCATCGCCGCCGCGTTCAACGCCCCGCTCGCCGGGGCCTTCTATGCCTTCGAACTGGTGATCGGCAGCTACACGCTCGCCGCCCTGGCGCCGGTCAGCCTGTCCGCCATCACCGCTGGCATCATCACCCGCTGGACCAGCGGCCACGACACCATCTTCGCCGTCTACGACCCCGTCAGCGTGGGGCCGAGCGACTATCCCTTCTTCGTCCTGGTCGGCATCGGCGCCGCCATCCTCGGCATCGCCACGATGAAGGCGGTGACGCTGGCGGAACGGCTGTTCCGGGCGGCGCATGTTCCCGGCTGGCTCAGGCCGGCCGTCGGGGGCCTGCTGGTCGGCGCGATCGCCATGCTTTTCCCGCAGGTGCTGGGCAGCGGCCACGGCGCGATCCAGCACAACATCGTCCTCGGCTATGACGGGGTCATTCTGGCGGCCCTGCTGGCCGCCAAGGTCATCGCTTCGTCCATCTCCCTCGGCGCGGGCTTCCGCGGCGGGCTGTTCAGCTCTTCGCTGTTCCTGGGCAGCCTGTACGGCAGCCTCTTCGTGAAGATCGCCGGCTGGCTGCTGCCCGACGTGGGCATCCATTATACCGCCTTCATCCTGGTCGGGATGGGGTCGGTCGCCGCCGCCATCGTCGGCGCCCCGCTCACCATGGTCATGCTGGTCCAGGAGGCCACCGCCGATTTTCCCGTCACCCTCGGCGTGCTCACCAGCGTGGCGGTCGCGACGATGATCGTGCGCCGGATGTTCGGCCATTCCTTCGCCACCTGGCGCTTCCACCTGCGCGGCCTGCCCATCCACGGCGCGCACGACATCGGCTGGATCGAGAACCTGACGGTGGGACGGATGATGCGCCGCGACGCCAAGAGCGTTCCCGCCTCCATGAGCCTGGCCGAGCTGCGCCGCATGTTTCCGCTCGGCAGCGCCAAGCAGGTGTTCGTGTTCGACGAACGCGGGGCCTATGCCGGCATCGTCACGCTCTCCGCCGTGCATGATCCGACCCTGCAGGAGGACATGGAGCAGCGCACCGCCGGCGACCTCGCCCGGGCGGCGGATGCCGTCCTGCTGCCGGGGCAGAATGTGCGCAGCGCCCTCAAGCTCTTCACCGACACGGAGGAGGAGAGCCTTCCGGTCGTGGAGAGCGCGACGACGAAGCGGCTGGTCGGCTATCTGACGGAAGCCTACGCGCTGCGCCGCTACAACCAGGAACTCGAACGCAAGCGTGCGGAGGAATTGGGCGAACGGCACCTCTTCGGCTGACGGATGCGCATTGGTGCGGACCGGAACCGTAAAAGGGCCGCGCCGTCGGCAAGTCCAGAGCTGCTTTTTCCACCACCCTGTTCTTCTGCCACACCCCACTGCCCAAACGCGCGAACTCCCTCCCGCCGGGGTGGATTTATCCTCGTGTCCATACCGGCGTCCACCGGCCTTCGGCAACCCTGACAGCAGTGGGAGGTTGGCATGAGTATGATAAGGCGCAGCTCCGCCGAGTTTCTCGGGACATTCTGGCTGGTCTTCGGCGGCTGCGGCAGCGCCGTGCTCGCCGCCGCCTTTCCGCAGGTCGGGATCGGACTGCTGGGTGTCTCCCTCGCCTTCGGCCTCACCGTCCTGACCATGGCCTATTCCATCGGCCACATCTCCGGCTGCCACCTGAACCCGGCGGTGACCGTCGGGCTGTGGGCCGGCGGGCGGTTCCCGGCCAAGGACATCCTGCCCTACGTGCTGGCCCAGCTGGTCGGAGCCTTCGCGGCGGCCCTGGTCCTGTATGTCATCGCCACCGGAAAGGCCGACTACAGCCTGGCCGTCAACGGCCTCGCCGCCAACGGGTACGAGGCGCATTCGCCCGGCCAGTACGGCATCACCTCGGCCCTGGTGATCGAGCTGGTGCTGACCTTCTTCTTCGTGCTGGTGATCCTGGGCTCCACCGACCGGCGGGCGCCGGCCGGCTTCGCGCCGCTGGCCATCGGCATGGCGCTCGTCCTCATCCACCTGATCAGCATCCCGGTGACCAACACGTCGGTGAACCCGGCGCGCAGCACCGGTCCGGCGCTGGTGGTCGGCGGATGGGCGCTGCAGCAGCTCTGGCTGTTCTGGATCGCCCCGCTGGCCGGCGGACTGGCGGGCGGACTGGCCTACCGCGCGCTTGCCGAGGAGGAGGCAGCGAAGCCCGCCATCACCGGGCAGGCGAAAAGCTCCACCTGAAGCGCATCCGATCGAGGGGACCGGTTCGCAAGAGCCGGTCCCGGATGACCTGTCCCGGATAGCCCGTCCCGCATGGCCCGCAGATGTCGCAACGCCCCGCCGCCGTCCACTGTTATTCAGGCAGGACAGACGGCGCAGAAGGCGTATCCATGCGGCAGTTCGACCCCGATTCCAATCCGATGACCGAGGCCGATTACGGCATCGTGCTGGGCCTGTTCATCGGCATCTATCTCGGCCTCCTGGTGGTGTCGGCGCTGCCCTTGTTGGCCTGACCCTCACGGCCCCTCCGGCAGCATCAGGCAGCGGTTGACCAGATTCATCAGCTCGCTCTGGCGGCTGGTTCCGGTCTTGGCGAAGATGCTGCGCAGCTGGCTGCGCACGGTGCTGATCGCCACGCCGCGGCGGTCGCCGATCTCCGCCGGGGTCAGGTCGGCCAGCAGGTCAGCGACCAGGGCGGCCTCCACCGGCGTCAGGCCGAACAGTCCGCCCAGCCGCGCGCCCAGCCCCGGCGCCACGGCGGCCGGGTCGACGATGTAGACCGCCGCGAATGCGGGCGCCGTCTCCTCCCCCGCCGCCGGCATCGCCGAACGGCCCCGCCGCCTCGGGCGACAGCGGCAGAACGGTCAGCAGATAAGGCGCCCGGCCGGACGGGCGCGACACCCGGAGGTCGGCCGCCTCGCCCCGGCGCGCAGCCGCGGTCCTGGCGCCCGCCGACACCGCCGCCTCCAGCGCATGGGCAAGCCGGCGCGCCTCGGCCCCCTGTTCGGCCTGCAGACGCCCCTGCCGAAGCTGCAGCCCGTCCCGCGCGTCGACCATCGCCTGTCCGGCCCGGTTCAGGCAGAGGATCCGCCCGGCGGCGTCAAGCAGGGCGACCCCCATCGGCAAGCGGTCGATCATCCGGCCGCTCCACAGGACGTCCTCCTCCCGGCCATCCTGGCGCGCCCACAGCCGGACGCGCAGCCGCATCGCCCGCTGAAGATGCGGGGCGCAGCCCTGCAGGAGCCGCACCGTCTCGTCGGGGAAGGGGGAGGCGTCGGCCGACCGGTAGAGGCTCAGCACCGGCTGCACCGGCGCCAGTTCGCCACCGTCGGACAGGGCGAGCGCGCACAGTCGGCCCATGCCGTGATCCCGCAGAAGTTCATTGAAGAAGGCGGAGCGCCGCAGCACCGCGTCGGACACCAGTTCCTCGCCGCGGCGGACCTCGCAGCGGCTCAGCAGGCCACGCGCCGCCGCCGCGTTCGCCCAGACGTCGCGGTGACGGAAATGGGTGGTGTAGTCGCTCAGCTGCCTGTCCGTGATGTTGTGGCGGGCCCACAGCGCGGTGGCCCGGCTGTCGTGATGGGGGGCGGTGGTGAACAGGAAGCCGTGCGTCGCATCGGTCAAGGCGCAGAGCCGTTCCAGGATGCCGCCCCAGCGCTCCGGGAAAGTCACCGCGTCGTAGATGTCCTCGATCAGCGACTCCGCAGCCTGCGCCATGGGGAAAATCCTCCGCTCATGGACAATTTTCTGTAGGCAATCGCCCGCGCTCAAGACCAATCGGTTGCGTATGACAATCGGCCGAGCGTTTCGTCCGTCATGTGAAGGATGCGGCCGCTGGGATTTTCCTCAAAAGTCATCGGATCGCCCCCTGCCGGAAACAGGAGCCATCGAAGCGGAGCAAGGCCCCCATGACGAACGACTGCGGAATGGAAGACGCCGTCCTGCCGGCGACCGGCGGGCCGGCCATGCGCAGGGACGGAGACCGGGTGCGCTGGGCACTGGTCGCCGACCACAGTCCGCTGCTGCGCGAGGGGCTGCGGCTTTATCTGGAAACGCTGGGGTGGCGGGTCGTGGCGGGCGGCACGATGGACGAAGGGCTGGCGCTGCTGGCGCGAGGCCACCTCGTTCCCGACCTGATCGTGGTGGGGGAGGCGGGTCCGGAACGCCGGGAAGCTTGCGGGGCGTGGCCGTCGGCCTTCGACCGGCTGGCGGCGATGCGCGGTGCCGTACGCCCCGTCCTGTTGTCGATCGCCGCGGCGAACCATGACTTGACGGTCCGGGCCCGCGACCGCGGCTTCGAGGCCATCCACATCGACATGCCGCCGCTGAACCTGGAAGAGCTGCTGCTGGGCTGCGTTCGCCGGATCGAGCGGGGCGAGGTGCGGAGATGAGGTGATGGCGCACAATTGAATATATATTTTCATGAAACCATATCATCTTATCGATGAGTGATCTGCTTTGTTGACTGGGCATGGACTGGTTCTGTGACGAGATGCTGGGCCGGCTCGCCCGCCTGCTGCGGGCCGCCGGCCATGACACCGCCCTGGCGCCGGCCGGCACAACCGACCGGACGCTGCTCGACCGGGCGCGGGCAGAAGGGCGCATCCTGTTGACCCGCGACCGTCGGCTGGCCGAGACCGCCGGCCGGCACGGATGCCTTCTGCGCGGCCAGTCGGTGGAAGAACAGGCCCGCTCGCTGACCGCCGCCTTTCCGGTCGACTGGCTGCAGGCCCCCTTCACCCGCTGCCTGATCGACAACTGCCTGCTGCACCCGGCGGCGCCGGACAGGCTGGCGGAGGTCCCGCCGGGCACCCGCGGCCTGACTGCTCCATTCGGCAGTGCCTCCGACGGAAGTCCTTTGACGAGTTGCCCGTGCTGCGGGCGGCTCTATTGGCCGGGCAGTCATGTCCGCCGCCTGACCGGCACCCTCCGGCGGCTGGCGCAGGCCGGGACGCCGCATCCGGGTTGATGTATCCGGATTGACAACGGCGGCGCCTGGGCGGCTTTTCAACCAGACCGAACCGCAAGTTTGCCACCGCGAGAAAGACGGCCCGCCTTCATCATGCCCCTCTCTATCATGCCAGACGAGTCACACCCGGCCCCGAACGCCAATCGCCGCAGAGCCGCCTTCTTCGACCGTGACGGCGTGCTGAACGAGGACATCGGCTTCGCCCATCGTCCCGACCAGATCACCTGGATGCCGGGGGCAAGGGAGGCGGTGAAGCGGCTGAACGATGCCGGCTTTCTGGTCTTCGTCGTCACCAACCAGGCCGGCGTCGCCCGCGGTCTCTACAGCGAGGAGCATGTGCGGACCCTGCATCGCTGGATGCAGCAGGAACTGCACGCCGTCGGCGCCCATGTCGACGCCTTCTACCACTGCCCGCACCATCCCGAGCATGGCGAGCCGCCCTACCGGACCAACTGTGCCTGCCGCAAGCCGGAACCCGGGATGCTGCTGCAGGCGATGGCCGAGTGGCCGGTGGAGCCGAAGGGCAGCTTCCTGATCGGCGACCGCGACACCGACCTGCAGGCGGCGCAGCGGGCGGGCATCGAAGGCACGCTCTACCGCGGCGGCGACCTCGACGCCATCGTCGCCGGAATCATGGCGCGCTCCACGGACGTCGGCTAGAACAGCCACCGCCACAGCAGGGCGCCCGCCGCCAGCCAAAGGGCGATCATGACCATGGCGGCGGCGACGCTGACCGGGCGGGCGGGTCGGCGCGCCGCGGCGGCCCGGTGTTCGGCCAGAAGCTCCGGCGGGATCAGGCGGACGACCAGCAGGATGCCGAGCGGCACGATCAGCAGATCGTCCAGATAGCCGAGCACCGGGATGAAATCGGGGATCAGGTCGATCGGGCTCAGCGCATAGGCGGCGACCGCCATCGCCAGGAGGCGGACAGGCCAGGGGGTGCGCGGGTCGCGCGCCGCCAGATAGACGGCCAGCACGTCGCGCTTGATCGCACGCGCCCATGTCTTCGCCCATGTCTTCACGGATGCCATTGCCGCCGATCCTATCCTCCGGAGCGGATATTTCAACGCGCGGGACCGGGATGCCTGGATCACCCTAACCTGGATCACCCGAACGGGAGGGGCGCTGTGCCTGTGGTCTCGGGGCAGGGCCGCCATGGGTAGTCGGCGATCCTTCGGTATAAACCTCCCGCGTCCTTTTTTACTTCCCGCAATCAGTCGTAGGTTTTGTTGCCATTTCGAACAGATTTTCCAAGAAACGCCTTTGAACATCACCCGGAGGTTCCCATGCGGTTCCCGGTGCTCGACGGCTGGCGTGGCCTGTGCGCGTTATGCGTTGCCCTGTACCATTTGCACAGCATCGATCATTTGCATACGATCGACTTCGTGCGCGGCAGCTATCTTTTTGTCGATTTCTTCTTTGTTTTGAGCGGCTTTGTCATCGTCCACGCCTATTCCGACCGCATCGACGGCGGGAAGTCGGCCGGGACCTTCCTGGTCCGGCGGTTCGGCCGGGTCTGGCCGCTGCATGCGGCGGTGCTGCTGGCCTTCGTGGCGCTGGAATGCGTGAAGGCGGTCTCCGGACCATCCGGCGGCCATGTTGGAACCGCCGCCTTCACCGGGACCTATGCCCCATCGGCCCTGGTCAGCAACCTCGCCCTGGTCCATGCGCTGGGGGTGGAGGATCAATGGACCTGGAACATCCCGAGCTGGTCGATCAGCGCGGAGTTCTTCGTCTACATCACCTTCGCCCTCCTCTGCCTGACGGTGCGCCGGCCGAAGGTGCTGGCCGTGGCGATGGTCACGCTCGCCGTCGCCGGTGCCCTGGTGGTGATGCGCTTTTCCGCCAATTACATCGACACCAGCATCGATTACGGCTATTTCCGCTGCCTCTACGGCTTCTTCACCGGCTGCCTCGTCTACCGGCTGTATCAGGCGGCCGCTAACAGGCGCACCGATAAAGCCGTGTCCCGGCTTGCCGGCGGGCTGGCCGAGGCGGGGGCGCTGCTGGCGGTGGTGGCCTTCGTCTCGGCCGCGGGGGGCAACGCCCTGTCTCTGGCGGCGCCGCTCCTGTTCGGGCTGGTGGTGTGGGTGTTCGCCTTCGAAGCCGGGCCGGTCTCCCGCCTGCTGGCGACCTCGCCCTTCCAGCGGCTGGGCGCCTGGTCCTACTCGATCTACATGGTGCATGCCCTGCTGATCGCCGTGCTGCAGAAAGGCACGACGGTGATGCAGGGGGTCCTCGGCCGGCCGCTGTTCGTCGAGCGCGAGGTGGAGGGCGGCAGCGACCGGCTGCTCTCCTTCGGCGACGCCTGGGTGATGGATCTGGTGAGCGGCGGCTATCTGCTGGCGGTGATCGTCCTGTCGGCCCTGACCTACCGCTTCATCGAGCTGCCGGGGCAGGCGATGGTCAACGGCATGCTGGTCCGGTCGCGCAAAGCCGCGCCGGCCAACCCGCCGGCCAACCCACCAATGGTCGAGGCGGCCTGAACGCCGCCCCGGCCATCATCCCTGGCCATCATCCGGGACGCATCGGACCCGTCAATGACGGGCGAAGACCTGCGGTCCGCCGGCGGCGCCGAACAGCATGACCTGATAGGGCTGGCCAACACCCATGTCCATGCCGGGGGCGTCCTGCGGCATGCCCGGGACCGCCAGCCCGCGGGCCTGCGGCCGTTCGGCCAGAAGCCGCCGCACGTCGTCGGCCGGCACATGGCCCTCCAGCACATAGCCGCCGACCCGCGCCGTGTGGCAGGAGGCGAGGTCGTCCGGCACGCCGGCCATGCGCTTCATCGGCGTCACGTCATCGACGGTGTGGACGGTGACCTCGAAGCCGGCGGCGCGCATGTGCCGCACCCAGCCCTCGCAGCAGTCGCAGCTCGCGGCCTTCCAGACCTCCACCGCCGAACCGCCGGCGGGAACGGCGGCGCGGACCATGCCCGGCAGCCCCATCGACCCGAGGCCGAGCGCCAGGACGGTCGCCAAGGCCCCTTGCGCCGCCCCCCGCATCATCGTCCGCCGCGTCATGCTCATGGAATTTCTCCTATCGAAATCAGAACTCTGGTCCGGGCGTTCAGGGACGGACGGACAGAAGGCGCAGGGCGTTGGCGGTGACCAGCACGGTGGCGCCGGTGTCCGCCAGGATCGCGGGCCACAGCCCGGTGACGCCCAACACGGTGGTGAGCAGGAAGACAGCCTTCAAGCCCAAAGCCAATGCGATGTTTTGCCGTATGTTGGCCATGGTGCGGCGTGACAACGCCACCATCGCCGCCACGTCGCCGACCCGGCCGTGCAGGATGGCGGCGTCGGCCGTCTCAAGCGCCACGTCGGTGCCGCCGCCCATCGCGATGCCGACATCGGCGGCGGCGAGCGCCGGGGCGTCGTTGATGCCGTCGCCGACCTTCGCCACCCGCTGCCCATCGGCCTGGAGGCTGCGGACGATGCGCAGCTTGTCCTCCGGCAGCAGCTCGGCATGTGCCGTCATGCCCAACGCTCCGGCGACCGCCCCGGCGGTCCGGGCATTGTCGCCGGTCACCATCAGCGAGCGGATGCCGGCGCGGTCCAGCGCCGCGATCCCGCTGTGGGCGTCGGGGCGCGGCTCGTCGCGCATGGCGATCAGACCGGCGGCAATGCCGTCCACCAGCAGGACGGAGACGGTCTTGCCCGTCCCGGCCAAGGCGGCGGCCTGCTCCGCCTGCGCAGGCCTCAGGGCGGATGCGGCGGCCTGGGGCGACAGCAGCGCCACCATACGGTTGGCCACCCGGCCGTTCAGCCCGGCGCCGGGAAGCGCCGTCACCTCGCCGGCCGCGGGCGGGGCGATGCCGCGTTCTGCCGCCGCGGCCAGGATGGCGCGGGCCAGCGGGTGGCTCGACCCGGCTTCCAGCGCCGCGGCGTCGGCCAGCAGCTCCGCCTCGCCGGCGCCGAAGGGAGCCAAGTCGGTGACGCGGGGCCTGCCTTCCGTCAGGGTGCCGGTCTTGTCGAAGGCGACGGTGGTGATGCGGCCCAACGCCTCCAGCACGGCGCCGCCCTTCAGCAGCAGCCCGCGCCGGGCGCCGTTCGACAGGCCGGCGGCGATGGCCGCCGGGGTGGAGATCACCAGCGCGCAGGGACAGCCGATCAGCAGCACCGCCAGGGCGCGGTAGATCCACTCCGTCCAGCCGCCGCCGAAGGCCAGCGGCGGCACCAGGGCGACCAGGGCCGCCACGCCGACGATGCCCGGCGTGTAGAGGCGGGCGAAGCGGTCGATCAGCCGTTCGGTCGGGGCCTTGCTCGCCTGCGCCTCCTCCACCAGCCGGACGATGCGGGCGATGGTGTTGTCACGCGCCGCGGCGGTGACGCGGACGCGCAGCGCGCCGTCGGCGTTGATGGTGCCGGCGAAGACCGCATCGCCCTCGCTTTTGGGCTTCGGCACGCTCTCGCCGGTGACGGGGGATTCGTCGACGGCGCTGCGGCCGGACAGCACGATGCCGTCGGCCGCCACCCGGTCGCCCGGCCGCACCAGGATGACCGACCCGACGGCCAGCCCGGCGGCGGGGACGGCCTGCGGGGCGGCGCCGTCCTGCTCCAGCAACGCCGTGTCGGGGACGAGTGCCGTCAGGCCGCGGATGCCGGCCCGCGCCCGGCCGGCCGCCACCCCCTCCAGCAGTTCGCCGATCAGGAAGAGGACCAGGACCGTCGCCGCCTCCTCCACCGCGCCGATCAGCAGGGCGCCGACGGCGGCGACCGTCATCAGCATCTCGATGGAGAAGGGGGTTCCGGCCCGTGCCGCCGCCAGGGCGCTGCGCGCCACCGGGACCAGCCCGACCATCAGCGCCAGCGGGAAAGCCCAGGGCTCCGTCGCCGGCACCAACAGGCCGAGCACCGTCGCGGCGGCCAGAGCCGCGCCGGCCGCCACGGTCAGCCGAACCTTGCGCCCGCGCCACCAGGGCGCCTCATCCGCATCGCCGTGGGAGTGGGAATGGGCCTCAGTCCCGCAGCATTCCCCGCCGCAAGCAGCATCCGGGCCGTCCGCGACCGGATCGGCGGGGGTGGCGCCATAGCCGAGCGCGGCCAGCGGGCGGACCACCGCGTCGGCACCCAGCGTGTCGTCGTGCGAGACGGCGACCGTGCCGGCGGGCACCGACACCCGCACCTCGCGGACCCCCGGCACCCGGCGCAGCGCCGTCTCGATCTTGGCGGCGCAGGATCCGCAATCCATGCCGGAAACCCGGTAGCGGCTGGTGTGCAGGGCGGTGTCGCCGGACCGGACCTCGCCCCCCATTCCATGCATGGCAAAGCTCCTCGTCGTGACGCGCTGTGGACAGCGCCCCCGGAGCCTAAAATCTCCAGTGATTAGAAAGTCAAGCGAAAACAGCGGTCAGACGGTGGGAGCGAGCCCCGTGCCGCCGGCTTCCGATTTTGCTGCAGCGTACTTGGGCTGTACTCGAGCAAATGCTCCGAAAGCTCGGTGAAAAGGCTGATCTCCGGTGACGATGGGGTGCACTTCCGATCCGACGACATGTGACCAGTGAAGCGAGCCGCGCCTCACCTCCAAGAAATATTCATGATTTATGACCGGATCATGAAATCAGAATTTCTTCACCATCAACAGAATTAACACAAATATTAAAATTATAATGAACAATTTATCAAAAATAAATATTAATTTGTTGATATGATATTCGACTTTATCCGCGTCCATGCAAAAATCCTGGCCGATGAATAGAGCGCGCACTTGAAACAGGCGAATTCCCCATCTAGCAACTGATTAATGAGATCATTATCTTCAGGACGCAGCGGGCAGTCAGGGAAAGGAAGTGCCATTTGATTTGAACAAATCATGAACATGATATAGGCTTCTAACATGATCCAGCGGAGCTACACATACCGGCTTTATCCGACCAAGACCCAGGCAGCGGTCCTGACGGAGATGCTGGGAGCGTTCTGCGATCTCTACAACGCCGCCCTCCAGCAGCGGATTGAAGCCTACCGCCGTCAGCGCAAGACGCTGCGCTATCTCGACCAGGCCAACGAATTGAAGGCGGTGCGCGCCGTCGACGAGCGCTTGGCCCACTTCAGCTATTCCGCCGCTCAGCAGGTACTCCGCCGTCTCGACAAGGCCTTCACCGCCTTTTTCCGCCGCCTGAAGACCAAAGCCAAGGCCGGCTTTCCGCGCTTCCAAGCAAAACACCGCTTTGACAGCGCTGCGTTCCGCGTCGACGACGGGCTGACGATCCGCAAGAGCAAACGCCTCGGCGTCACCGGCGTCCCTGGCGAGATCAAGGTGAAATGGCACCGTGACCTTCCAGCCGCCTCCAGAGTCGGTACCGCTGTGCTCTTGCGCTCCGCCGGCAAATGGTTCGTCTGCTTTCAGATCGCGATGCCGGAAACCGCGATCGTTGAACGGGATGGCCCCTCGGTCGGCATCGATGTCGGCCTCACCTCCTTGGTTGCCACCTCGGACGGGGAGACGGTTGCAACGCCGCCCTGGACCAAGCGCACAGCCAAAAAGCAGCGCCGCCTTCAGCGCGCGCTTGCCCGCTGCCAGCGGGGCAGCCGGCGCCGGCTCAAAGCCAAGCAGCGACTTGCCCGTCATAACGCCCACACCGCCAACCAGCGCCGCGACTTTCTCCATAAGCTGTCGCGCTCCCTGGTGGAGCGCTATGCCCTCATCGCTTTGGAGGACTTGAACGTCGACCGTCTGGCCCGGTCGATGCTGGCCAAGGCGGTTCACAACGCCGCGTGGGGGCACCTTCGCCGCTTCCTCGAATACAAGGCTGCAAGCGCCGGTGTTCGGGTGGAGGCGGTGGACCCCCGCGGTACGAGTCAAACCTGTCCACAATGCGGAGCCCAGGCCGCCAAGACGCTCAATAATCGCACGCACGCATGTTCGTGTGGCTGCGTGATGGATCGCGACGTCGCGGCGGCCGTGGTGATCCTGCAGCGGGTGCAGGAAATGGGGCCGGGACACGGCCTTCGGTCGCCAAGCCAGCGGGCTACCGCATAGTTTGACCGAGAAGCCGTCGCCATCAGGCGACGGAGTTGTCATCTGGCCGAGATCGAGTCCAAAATCGCCCGGCTGGAGGCCCTGCGCGACGAGGTGCGGCGGATGGTGGAGGGCTGCGCCCAGGGCCAGGTGCGCAGCTGCCACGTCATCGAGGTGCTGGCCGACCACGCCCATTGCCTGCACGACCGGCATTGACGGAAAAGCCCCATCCGGGACGAAGCGCCGTAGCGGACAAACGCGCCCTATGACCTGCAGCCGGTTGCCCGGTGGACGGTGGCGTCTATAGTCACGCTTATGCAGTGTCGAAACCATCCATGCTTCCGGACGGCGAACGCCACATTGGCCGTCACTTGGCCCATCACGGGGGGAAGCGGATCGACATGGCGATGGCAGCGGGAACAGAGTCGGGAACAGGGTTTGTGATGCATGCGGGCGCGGCGGTAAGGGCGGATCGGAAGCGGGCGTCATGCTGCAGCTTTTGAGAACCAACCGTCCGCTCCAGCGCATCGGGGCGCTCGGCGTGGCCGTGCTGGCGGTGCTGTGCGGCGGTACCGCGATCGTCCTGAACCGGCTGCATGACGAGACGCTGGCCGAAGCCACGCTGGGCCTGCGCACGCTCAACGCCTCGCTGGCCGAGCAGACGGCCCGCGCCATCGAAGGGATCGACCTGACCGTCGGCGGAATCGCCGAGCAGATTCCGCTTGAGAACCGGCGCAGCCTCGAAGCCTTCAAGCGGCTGCGCTTCGAGCGGCAGGTTTATGAGATCCTGAAGGCCAAGGCGTCCAGCCTGCCGCAGATGGAGGCCCTGAGCCTGGTCGCCGCCGACGGCAATCTGGTGAATTTCACCCGCCAGTTCCCGGCTCCGACACTCGACCTGTCCCAGCGCGACTATGTCCTGGCGCTCAAGGATGCCGATCCCGGACAGGCTTATGTCAGCCGCCCGACAAAGAGCATGGTCACCGGGGAGTGGACGCTCTACATCGCGCGGCGCGTGAACACCCCCGACGGCGGGCTGGCCGGTCTGGTGGTCGGGGCCATCCGCCTGTCCTATTTCGAGCAGTTCTACCGCAGCCTGCATGTCGAACCGGGCAGCGGCTTCAGCCTGTGGTGGCGCGACGGCATGCTGCTGGCACGTTTCCCGCCGGTGCCCGACAAGGTCGGGACCATCGCCACCAGCCCCGGCGTCGCCGAACAGATCGCCCGTTTCGACACCGGCACCTACGCAACGCCGCGCTCGATCGACGGCAAGGACCGCATCCTGTCCTTCCAGGTCCTGCGCAACTACCCGCTGGTCGTCGGGGTCAGCCGGACGCGGACGGAGATCCTGGCCCGCTGGAAAAGTCAGGCGGTCGTCATCGCCGGCGCCGGGCTGGTCAGCGCGGTGGCGCTCGCCCTGATGCTGTGGGCGATGGCGCGCCAGTTCCTGGCCTACGAGACCGCCAACCGCGCGCTCAGCGAGCGCCGGCAGGCGGTCGAGGCCCGCGACGAGGCGGAGGAGCATGTCCGCCAGCTGCAGAAGATGGAAGCGCTGGGCCAGCTGACCGGCGGCGTCGCCCACGACTTCAACAACCTGCTGCAGGCGGTGCGCTCCAGCCTGCACATGCTGGAGGCCGGCGGCGAGCTGCGTGGGGCGGAGAGCCGCCGGGCGGTGGAGGTAGCAAGCCAGGCGGTCGACCGCGGCGCCACCCTGACCCAGCACCTGCTGGCCTTCGCCCGCCGCCAGCGGCTGGCCCCGGCGCCGGTCGACCTCGGCGCCCAGGTGGCGGGGATGGCGACGCTGCTGGAACGCACGCTGGGCGGCGCCATCCGCATCCGCATCGACCGCGACGCCGGCGTGCCGCCGGCGCTGGTCGATCCCCACCAGTTCGACATCGCCCTGCTGAACCTCGCCATCAACGCCCGCGACGCCATGCCGGACGGCGGCACCCTGACCATCGCCGTGACCAGCCTGTCGGTGGAGATGGGAAAGGACGCGGAGACGGGGACGGGCGACGGGATCTCTCCCGCCGTGGCACCCTCTCTGGCGCCGGGCGGCTATGTCGCCGTGACCGTGCGCGACAGCGGCACCGGCATGCCGCCGGACGTGCTGGCGCGGGCCTGCGACCCCTTCTTCACCACCAAGCCGGTCGGGCAGGGCAGCGGGCTGGGGCTGAGCATGGTGCATGGCCTGACCGCGCAGTCCGGCGGCGGCATGCGCCTGGAAAGCCATCCCGGCCTCGGCACCGCGGTGACGCTGTACCTGCCCCACGCCCCGGTTCCGGCGGACGGCGGGTCGGACGCGCCCGACGAGGCCGCCGCCGGAAACCGGCCGTCGCCCGTGCCGTCCGCCGCCCTGTCCGACGCCGTGCGCGTGCTGCTGGTCGAGGACGACGCCCTGGTCCGCATGGCGAACGCCGCGGTGCTCGACGAGGCCGGCATCCTGGTGTCGGAGGCCTCCAGCGGCGAGGAGGCTTTGGCGCTGCTGGAGGCGGACGAGGGGATCGGCGTCCTGGTCACCGACTTCGCCATGCCCGGCATGACCGGCGCCGACCTGACCCGCCTCGTCCGCCGCCACCGCCCCGGCCTGCCGGTCCTGATCGTCACCGGCTATGCCGAGAAGGCGGTGCTGCAGGATCTGGGGCGCGAGCCCGGCATCCGCATCCTGTCCAAACCCATCCAGCCGGCGGCCCTGATCGGGCACATCATGGAGGCGCTTTAGGAAGCCCGCGTCACCGGCCCTGCAGCGGGAAGCAGCCGCGTCCGGCCGTCTTCAGGGCGCTGCAGGCCGCGTCGGCGGTGGCGGCGGGGAATCCGGTCAGGCGGGCCTTGTAGAGACCGCCGGAGCGGACGACCGCGGGACTGGCGCCGGCCGCGAGGGGGCCTAGGCGCTTGGCCGTGTCGCGGGCGCTGCGCACCGCCGCGGCATGGCTGGCGAAGGCGCCGACCTGAATGGACCAGGAGCCGCCGTCGGGCTTTGTGGTGGCGGACTTTGTGGTGGCCGGCTTCATCGAAGGGACGGCAACGCTCACCGCCGTGCTGCGTTCGGCGGTCGAGGCGCTGTTTTTGGTAATCACCAGATCCGGCTGTACGGGCGCCGGCCTGGACGGGCTGGTCGGGCGCTTGAAGCCGGCGTCCAGCAGGTCGGCGACCTGGGTGTCGCGGGCGGCGGCGCTGTGCCCGCCCATCACCACGGCGATCAGGCGGCGGCCGTCCCGCACCGCCGAGGCGGCAAGGTTGAAGCCGGATGCGGCGATGTAGCCGGTCTTGATGCCGTCCATGCCGGGATAGCGCGCCATCAGGCGGTTGTGGCCATAAACCGTATCGCCCTGCCAGTCGAAGCTGCGGCGCTTGAAATAGGCGTAATGTTTGGCATGGCGGCGGATCAGCGCCCGGGACAGGGTCGCCATGTCGCGCGCCGTCGTCCGCTGCAGCCGGTCGGGCAGACCCGACGCGTTGCGGAACACCGTGTGGCGCATGCCGAGCCGGCGGGCACGCGCCGTCATCTTTTTGGCGAAGGCCGTCTCGCTGCCGCCCAGCGCCTCGCCCAGCACCACCGCGACGTCGTTGGCCGAGCGGGTGACCAGCGCCAGGATCGCCTGCTCCACCGTGATGGTGCTGCCCGGCGCCAGCCACAGCCGCGACGGCGGCATCGACGCGGCATGCCGCGACACCACGAGGCTCTGGTTCAGCCGCAGCGTGCCGCGGTCCAGCGCCTCGAAGGTCAGCATCAGCGTCATCATCTTGGTCAGCGAGGCCGGGTAGGTCAGCCGGTCGGCATTGCGCGCCCGCAGGACCTTGCCGCTGTCCGCATCCATCAGGATCTCCGCGGCGACCGGGGTCCAACCCTTTTTGGCCGAGGCCGGCAGGGGCGCCAGCAGGACCGCGAGAACGGTCAGGGAAAGCAGCAGCAGCGTCGAAGCGCGGGCGAGCAGGGGCATCGTCTCAGGTCCGGCGGTTGGTGCAGCCCCGCTGCGGCACGGGCGCTGTCGGCGTTGCGGGTTCCCCCTTTGAAAGCGGGACGGGCGAAAGCGGGACGGGGCGGGATGGCCGCCGGGCGGCCGGCATCATCCGTCGGACAGCATCGACCGGACCATGGCGCGGAAGGCATCGACCGCCACCGGCTTGGCCAGCATGCGCATGTTGCGGCCAAGCCCATCCTCGCCATCGCCGGGCCTGTCGTCCAGGGCTTGGAAGGCATAGCCGGTCAGGAACAGCACCTTCAGATCGGGATAATGCGCCTGCGCCGCCTCCACCAGCTGGCGGCCGTTCAGGCCGGGCAGCCCGACATCGGTCACCAGCAGGTCGACCGGCGGCCCTGCGCCTTCCCCTACGCCTTCCCGCCCGGCCGCGGCCTCGCTCAGCCGGGCAAGCGCTGTGGTGCCGTCGGCGGCCTCCAGCACGGTGTAGCCGTCGCCCTCCAGCACCTCCACCAGCAGCATGCGGACCAACCCCTCATCCTCCACCACCAGCACCGTGCCCCGCCCGGCGCGGCCGGTGGGCGGGGTGGGGACGGCGGCGGGGGCAGGGGTAGGATCTGCCTGCTCGACGGCGGCGGCATGGTCGCGCGGCAGGTGGAGATGCACCGTGGTGCCACGGCCGACCGCGCTGTCGATGCGGACGAAGCCGCCGGACTGGCGGGCGAAGCCGTAGAGCTGGCTCAGCCCCAGCCCGGTGCCCTGGCCGATCGGCTTGGTGGTGAAGAAGGGCTCGAAGACGCGGGCCAGCACGTCCGGCGGCATGCCGGTGCCGCTGTCGCGCACGGTCAGCACGGCATAGTCGCCGGGCTCCACCCCCGGTTCGTTGGCGAGATCGGCCGGCCGCAGGCTGGCGTTGGCGGTCTCCACCGTCACCGATCCGCCGTTGGGCATGGCGTCACGGGCGTTGATGACCAGATTCAGCAGGGCGCTTTCGATCTGGTTCACATCGGCATGGACCGGCCACAGCGGCTCGGCCAGCCGGCGCTCCAGCCGGATCTCCTCGCCCACCGAGCGGCCCAGCAGGTCCCACAGCCCGACCACCAGCAGGTTGAGGTCGGCGCGCTCCGGCTTCAGCGGCTGGCGCCGGGCGAAGGCCAGCAGGCGCCGGGTCAGGGTGGCGGCCCGGTCCACGGCGGCGCGGGCGGTGGCGGCGAAGGGGGCGACGTCGGTGCGGCCGTCCGACAGCCGCTGCTCGATCAGCTCCAGGCTGCTGCTGATGGCCTGCAGCAGGTTGTTGAAGTCGTGGGCGACCCCGCCGGTCAGCTGGCCGACCGCCTCCATCTTCTGCGCCTGGGCCAGGGCCTCGCGCGCTTCGTCCAGCGCCTGCTGGGCCTTGCGGCGTTCGGTGATGTCGCGGGTGACCTTGGCGAAGCCGCGCAGAGCCCCGGTCTCGTCACGGATGGGGTCGATGACGACGCTGGCCCAGAAGCGGGTGCCGTCCTTGCGCAGGCGCCAGCCCTCCGCCTCGAACTTGCCCTCCGACAGGGCGGTGGCGAGCGCGCGCTGCGGCATGCCGGCGGCGCGGTCCTCTTGCGTGTAGAAGCTGGAGAAGTGCCGGCCGATGATCTCGTCGGCGGCATAGCCCTTCATCCGGGCCGCCCCCGCATTCCAGCTGCGGACGATGCCGGTGGGGTCGAGCATGAAGATGGCGTAGTCGACCACGCTCTGGACCAGCAGGCGGAACTGCCGTTCGCCGGAGATGGGTTCCCAGGCGGGCGCGACACGTTCGTCCTTCATAACAACGACTTTCCGGAACACAGGGGGAAGCAAACTTCCCAATGATCCGCGCTCGATACCGACAGGGTCAATAACCCAATACGACTATCCAGGTATCATTCCGCCGCATTACGCGGAATTTGCCGGGAGTTGTCCGGCGCAATTTGGGGCGGGATTTGCAGTCATCAGGGGAAAGGGGCGGGGCGGCGCACCGCCCCGCGGGTTCCCTTTTGGCCAGGGCTCAGCGCGGAGCCAGCACCATGACCATCATACGACCTTCGACCCGGGGCATCTGCTCGACCTTGGCGATGTCCTGGAGCTGGTCGCGCACGCGGACGAGCACGTTCAGACCGAGATCCTGGTGCGCCATCTCGCGGCCGCGGAAGCGCATGGTCATCTTGACCTTGTCGCCTTCCTCGATGAAGCGGATGGCGGAGCGCATCTTCACGTCATAGTCGTGATCGTCGATGTTCGGCCGAAGCTTGATTTCCTTCAGCTCGATAATCTTCTGCTTCTTCCGCGCCTCGTTGGCCTTCTTCTGCTCCTCGAAACGGAACTTGCCGTAATCGAGGATCTTGCAGACAGGCGGATCCGCCTGGGGCGCCACTTCGACGAGGTCGAGGTCGGCATCCGCAGCGGCTTCCAGCGCTTGGCGGAGCGGCACCACGCCGACCATCTCGCCGTCGGCGCCGACGAGGCGGACCATACGGGCGGTGATTTCACGGTTGAGGCGCGGGCCTTCGCGGACGGGGTCCGCGTCGTAGAGCTTGGCTATGGTGATCTCCTGTGGTCGTGGAGGGGTAGAAAGGGGCTAAGCCCGGGTCGAGAGGCTCAGCCCAGGATGTCGAGCACAATCTGCCGCACTTCGCTCCGGGTCAAGCCGGACGGCTCCGGATCGGAGCGGAAATCGGCCTTTTTGCCCTCAACTGCGGCGAATTGGCCAGCAGAGAGGCGGTTCGAGGCCAGCTGGGCCGGCATAAGCGCGGGCTGGGCGGTGAAATGGCCGGTGGAATGCGAAAGGGCGGAAACGATCGGGGTCGTCATGAAAATCCTCCAGGCCGGATGGGCGGACCGATGGATTCGGCGCCGGCCGGCTCTTGCTTGTGTGTGGCGTCGTGAAACGGGAACCAAAGCGGCGCACCGCCGCGAGAGGCTCCGATAAAGCGAAACAAGCCCGGATGCGGCCATGTTCCAAAAGTCCGGCGTCCCTGGAAAAGGCTCCCTCCCGTCGGAACGGAGAAGGCGGGGAGCAAAGGCAAGGGAACGCACCGCGCAAGCGGTTTTCGACCTTTCCCAAGATGGGGGCCGGGTCCTGGCTTTTCAAGCGTTCCGCTCCGCCTCTCCATCCGGTCGCCGAACCTGAAGGGAACGCGGGAAGCTCTCCCGTGGTTTCGTCTCCACCGGCACAGCGGGCCTGATGATCGGAACGGACGGGTGAAGGAGGGTGGCGATGCGGTGGCAGGGCGGACGGGAAAGCGAGAATGTCGAGGACCGCCGCGGGCAAGGGGGGGCCGGCGGCGGCTTCGGTGGGGGCGGCTTCGGCGGCAGGGGTGGCGGCATCCGCATCGGCAAGGGCGGGCTGGGCATCGGCGGAGCCATCGTTCTTCTGGTGGTGTCGATGGTGCTGGGGGTCGACCCGACGGTGCTGCTGGGCGGCGGCGAGCAGGCGGACCAGGGCACGGCCGGGCGGACGCAGATCGGCGAGGCCGCCCCGCGCAGCCAGGCCGACGACGAGTTGAAGCGCTTCGTCTCCGTCGTGCTGGCCGACACCGAGGACACCTGGCAGGGCCTGTTCCAGCAGATGGGGCGCCAGTACCAGGACCCGACGCTGGTGCTGTTCACCGGCACGGTGTCGTCGGGCTGCGGCCGGGCGCAGGCGGCGATGGGGCCCTTCTACTGCCCGATGGACCGCAAGCTCTACATCGACCTCGGCTTCTACCGCGAGCTGCGCGACCGCTTCCAGGCGCCCGGCGACTTCGCCCAGGCCTATGTCATCGCCCATGAGGTCGGCCACCATGTGCAGAACCTGCTGGGCATCTCCGACAAGGTGCAGGCAGCCCAGCAGCGCGTGCGCGATCAGGCCGAGGCCAACGCCCTGTCGGTGCGGCTGGAGCTGCAGGCCGACTGCTTCGCCGGCATCTGGGGCAACCACGCCAACCGCGACCGTAAGATGCTGGAGCCCGGCGACGTCGAGGAGGCGCTGACCGCCGCCAGTGCCATCGGCGACGACCGCCTGCAGCGTCAGGCGCGCGGCACCGTCAGTCCCGACAGCTTCACCCACGGCAGCTCCGCCCAGCGCGTCCGCTGGTTCCGCACCGGCCTGGAAAGCGGCCGGCTGGAAGCCTGCGACACCTTCGGGGCGGACCGGCTGTGAGGGGAAGTGGGCTTGGCCGTTATCCGTTACATAACGCATAATACTCCGCGAGGGGACGCGGATGCCGATCTCCTGACTGCTCCCGGAGAGCCCTACGACGTCGCGATCGCCGACTACCATTGAGGTGCGTCATGAGCCATCCCGCCATCGACAATCTGCCGCCCATCCATCCCGGCGAGCTTCTGCGCGACGAGTTGGAGGCGTTGGGCTTGAGCGCCCGGCGCGTTGCCGAGCATATCGGCGTGCCGCCCAACGCGGTGACCGAGATCATGAAAGGCGAACGCCGGATCACCGCCCCGATGGCGCTGAGACTGGGCAAGGCCTTCGGAACCGACGCGCGCTACTGGACCAACCTGCAGAGCATCTTCGAGACCAAGGTCGCGCGGGCGGAGATCGGCGACGCGCTGGACGCCATTCAGCCGCTGCCGCATCTGGGCAAGGCGGCCTAACTTCCCGCCCCGCGCATGAGCCGCAGATAGTCGAGCACGCGGGCGGTGCGCCAGTCGGGGGCGGTCCAGCAGGCGGCTTCCCGCGCGCGGCGGCAGGCGGCCACCGCTTCCAAGCGGGGCTGGCCGGTCAGCGGTCGCAGGTCGGCGGGGATGGTGGACACACAGGCGGCGGCAAGCTCCGCCGGCGGGGCGGGGCCGGTCTCCAGCCAGCGTTCGGCATCCCGGAAGCGGTCGCGGCACATCAGCGCGATCATGTAGTCGCAGGCCGATTGCAGGCCGGGCGCCAGCCGGCCTGGGCTGACCGACAGCACCGGCAGCAGGGGGGCCAGCGTCGGCGCCAGATGGTTGGCGTAGAGCGTCGCCCCCCAATAGCGCTCCGCCGTCCGGCGGAAATGGTCGAGGTCGCGCACCGGCACCAGTCCGGACTCCCCGATGGGCAGGATTTCCACCTTCGGCTTGGTGACCACCACCGTGTCGTTCGAGACGTCGACATAGAGCGCGCCGACCTGCAGCGCGTTCTGGAAATACTGGTCGCGCAGCACGCCCCAGACGCTTTGCAGCACGCCGCCTTCCCCAACGAAGGCGTGCAGCGCGCGTTCCACTGGGCCGGCCGGCTGGGCCAGACGCTGCGACAGTCGGGCGAAGAGGTCGCGGGTGATCTCCTCGCAACGGCCGTAGGGGTAGGGCTTGCCGCCGGCCGGTGGCAGGCCGGTGAGCGCCCGGTCGCTTTCCCCGCGCAAGGCCAGGAAATAGCCGTACAGAGCCTCGGGGTCGCCGCCCAGATGGCGGGCGGTCAGTGCCGACTGACGGTCGTCCACCGGGGCGATCTGTTGGGGCAGGAGGGACGGGGAGTGCGGCGTCATGGCGGGCGGGGTCCGGGGTTTCCCGAAGGTTGGCGTTTTCAGGGAAGTTGGCACCCTTCGCCGTCCCAGCGCCAGAATTTCCGATCCCCGGCACCCATGCGGGACCCGGGGGTTGCGCAAAGCTGCGCCGGCCGTCACACATTTGGCTGCCGCAGGCGGAACAGCCGTCCGGGCGGTCCAGTCCTTAGAAGCGTCTATACGGAACGGCATGATGAGCACAGCGGACACCTCGCCCGATCTCCAGGCGCCCGACATCCAGTCTCTGGAAAGCGCCTATCGCGGCCGTAGCGCGCGGGTGGCGGTGGTCGGGCTCGGCTATGTCGGGCTGCCGCTGGCCCTGGCGCTGACCGGGGCCGGCTTCGCGGTCACCGGCTTCGACATCGACCCGGCCAAGGCGGCGGCGCTGAACGGCGGACGCTCCTACATCCGGCAGATCGCCGACGGCCGCGTCGCCGAAGCGGTGGCGACCGGGCGGTTCCGGGCGACGATCGACGCCGACGAGTTCGCCGCCTGCGACGCCGTGATCGTCTGCGTCCCCACCCCGCTGTCGCCGCAGCGCGAGCCCGATCTGAGCTTCGTCGAGGCCTCCACCCGGCTGATCCGCGACCGGCTGCGCCGGGGCCAACTGGTGGTTCTGGAATCGACCACCTGGCCCGGCACCACCGACGAGGTGATGCGGCCGATCCTGGAGGAGACCGGGCTGGTCAGCGGGCGCGACTTCTTCCTGGCCTATTCGCCCGAGCGCGAGGATCCCGGCAACATCAGCTTCACCACCAGCACCATCCCCAAGGTGGTGGGCGGCGACGACGAGGGCGCGCGGCGGCTGGCGGTGGCGCTCTACGAGCAGGTGGTGCCGCAGGTGGTTCCGGTGTCCGGCACGCGGGCGGCGGAGGCGACCAAGCTGACCGAGAACATCTTCCGCTCCGTCAACATCGCCCTGGTGAACGAGCTGAAGATCGTCTTCGAGCCGATGGGCATCGACATCTGGGAGGTGATCGAGGCGGCGAAGACCAAGCCCTTCGGCTTCATGCCCTTCTATCCCGGCCCCGGCCTGGGCGGCCACTGCATCCCGATCGACCCCTTCTATCTGACCTGGAAGGCGCGCGAGTACCAGATCTCCACCCGCTTCATCGAGCTGGCGGGAGAGGTCAACACGATGATGCCGCGCCATGTGGTGGACCGCCTCGCCCTGGCGCTCGACCGCCGCGCCGGCATCGGACTGAGCCGGGCGCGTATCCTGCTGGTCGGCATGGCCTACAAGAAGAATGTCGACGACAGCCGGGAATCGCCGGGGCTGCGGCTGATGGAGATGCTGCTGGAGCGCGGGGCGGCGGTCGAATACCACGACCCCTTCATCCCCGTGCTGCCGGTCACCCGCGAGCATGCGGCGCTTGCCGGCCGCACCTCCGTCGCCTGGGACGCGGAGACGCTGGCGGGGTTCGACGCGGCGGTGATCGTCACCGACCATGACGGCATCGACTATCAAAGCCTCGCCGCCCATTGCCCGCTGGTGGTCGACACCCGCAACGCCATGCGCGCCGTGGAGGGCTTCGCCGACCGTATCGTGAAGGCCTGAGGCCGGCACAGGGCGGGGCTGGGCGGCCGGCGGGTGGAACAGCGTGGAACGGGGCGGGCGCTGCTGTTCCATTTTCTGAGATCCCCTCTCCCCGGGGGGGGGAGAGGGGATCCTGGGGGGCTGAGAGGCAGACATGGCGTCGGCTCCGCAAGGGGGGGACCGACGCCATTCTATAGGAATTAGATCCTGAACGGTGGCGTTAAGTTCAACGCCATGCCGCCTGGGTCTGCCGGGATCACAGCTCCTCTTCGCCGCCGAAATCGCCCCAGCCGCTGTCCTCGACCGCCTGTTCGGCATGGTCGGTTGCGGCGGTCGCCGCGTCGGTGGCCGCACCGGCGGCCTCGGCAGCCACGGCTTCGCCGCCGGAGAGCATGCCGGACAGCGCGCTGCCGATCAGCATGCCGCCGGCCACGCCGGCCGCCGTCTGCATGGCCCCGGCCATGAAGCCGCCGCCGGCCCGCGGCTGCTGGGCATAGCCGGCGACGCGCGGGTCGCCATAGGCAGGGGCGCCGGCAGCGGCAGCCGGACGGCCCCAGGGCGAACCCGGCGGCATGGCGGCCTGGGCGGCGGCGGGATGCTGGTACTGGGGCTGGGGTTGAGGCTGGGAAGCCGGCCGGCCGCCGCCGAACAGGCTGCCGAACAGGCCGCCACCGCCGGACTGGGCCGGAGCGGCGGGGCGCTCGCGCAGCTGGCGCTCCAGCTCCTCGTTGCGGCCTTGCGAGGCGGCGAGCGCCTGTTCCATCATCACGATGGCCTGGGCCATCAGATAGGGGGCGGCCGGCTGGCGGGCGATGCGCTCGCGGATCAGCGCCTCGGCCTCGGGATCGCGCGGGCCGGATTGCGCCTCGGCCTGATGCAGCTTGGCGAACAGGTCGTCGATGATCTGGCGTTCGGTCTGGTCCATGGCGATGATCATTCTCATGAAATGGTTGCGGGAAAGGTTTCGCTGCCGGCGACGTCGCCCCGCAGGGGCGCAAGGCTGCGGCCGCGCGCCGGAGGGGCGACGTGCGTTGGGCAGGCGTCGGAAGCGGGAAGGGCCGGGATCGGGAGCTGGTGTTCCGGCGAAGGGGTCGGGGAAAAGGACATCGCTCCCTCCAAGTGCGGTCACGCCCGTCGGCGCAAAAGCAGGTGAAGAGATCCGACATCGCGACCACGTCTAAGTCGCCAGAGGGGCCCGGATCCAAGTGATGAGCACGTGGCCCCGTCCCGCTTTCCTGTCAAGACGGCGCCCGAACAATTTCCCCCAGAAAGGAGCCGGCGACGGGCCGACCTTGTCGTGACGATTCCTCCCCTCCTATAAGGGGGATGGCAACATTGCAGGAAGCCCTGGTCGCGGCGCTGGATCATCAGGAGGCCGGGCGCTTCGCCAAGGCCGACACCCTGTATCGCCGCATCCTCGACGCCGCCCCCGGCCATCCCCATCATGGACGCCGAAGGGGACTGCCCGCTTTAGCCGGCGGAGTGATCACTCGGCTTGCCTTTTGCTCTCAAAAGAACATATTGCGAACATCTTCAAGGGAGAGGGAAGCCTCCACGGTGGATGACGCGCTGCTCGACAAGCTCGAAATTCTCGCCGACGCGGCGAAGTACGACGCCTCCTGCGCGTCGTCGGGGGCGAAGCGGCGGACGGGCGGGCCGGACGGCATCGGTTCGACCACCGGGGCCGGCATCTGCCACGCCTATACACCGGACGGGCGCTGCGTCTCGCTGCTCAAGATCCTGCTGACCAACTATTGCCTGTTCGACTGCGCCTACTGCATCAACCGCCGCTCCTCCAACGTGCGCCGCGCGCGGTTCAGCGTCGACGAGGTGGTGCGGCTGACGCTGGGTTTCTACAAGCGCAATTGCATCGAGGGGCTGTTCCTGTCCTCCGGCATCATCCGCTCGCCCGATTACACGATGGAGCAGCTGATGCTGGTGGCGCGCACGCTGCGGCGCGATCATGGCTTCGCCGGCTACATCCACCTGAAGACGATACCGGAGGCCAGCCCCTGGCTGATCGAACAGGCCGGGCTGTGGGCCGACCGGCTGTCGATCAATCTGGAACTCGCCTCCGACCGCAGCCTGAAGGAGTTCGCGCCGGAGAAAGACGGCACCGCGATCAAGGCGGTGATGGGGCAGGTCGGCGAACGCATCCTGGAGGCCAAGGAGGAGAAGCGGCGTTTCTCCCCCGCCGGGCAGAGCACCCAGATGATCGTCGGCGCCGACGCCTCCACCGACCTGTCGGTGCTGGAGACCAGCGACACGCTCTATCGCCGCTACGGGCTGCGGCGGGTCTATTATTCCGCCTTCAGCCCGATCCCGGAGGCGAGTTCCGCCCTGCCGGCCAAGCCGCCGCCACTGCAGCGCGAGAACCGGCTGTACCAGGCCGACTGGCTGCTGCGCTATTACGGCTTCACGGTGGAGGAGATCGCCGCCGGGGGCGAGGGCGGGATGCTGGATCTGGGCATCGACCCCAAGCTGGCCTGGGCCCTGAAGAACCGCGAGCGTTTCCCGGTCGACGTCAACAGCGCCGACCGCGAGATGCTGCTGCGCGTGCCGGGGCTGGGGGCGCGAGCGGTCGACAAGATCGTCGAGGCGCGGCGCCACACCACCTTGCGGCTGGAGGATGTGGCGCGGCTGTCGTCGGGGCTGAAGCGGGCGCGCGCCTTCCTGATCGCCGCCGACCACCATCCGGGCGGGCTGACCGACCGCGCCGACCTGCGGCAACGGCTGGTGGCGCCGCCCAAGCAGCTCAGCCTGTTCTGACCCGTGAACACTCCATCGCCCGAAGACGACGGCTTCTCAGTCGAGCTAGGCGGCGCCCCGCTGGCTTGGCGACTGAAGGCCGGTTCCCGGCCCCATTCCCTGCGCCCGCTGCAGAATCACGACGGCCGCCGCGATATCGCGATCCATCACGCAGCCACACGGGCATTTGTGAAGGCGATCGCTGAGCGTCTTGGCGACACCGGCTCCGCAGGCCAGGCAGGTCTGGCTCGTGCCTCGAGGGTCCACCACCTCCACACGGGTACCGGCGCTTACAGCCTTGTACGCGAGGAAGCGGCGGAGTTGGCCCCACGCGGCATTGTAAACCGCTTTGGCCAGCATCGACCGAGCCAGACGGTCGACGCTCAGGTCCTCCAAAGCGATGACGGCGTAGCGCTCCACCAGGGAGCGCGACAGCTTATGCAGGACATCGCGGCGCTGGTTGGCCGTGTGAGCGCCGTGGCGGGCAAGCCGGTGCCTGGCCTTGAGCCGGCGCTTGCTGCCCCGCGTGCAGCGGGCAAGAGCGCGTTGAAGACGACGCTGTTTCTTGGCCGCGCGCTTGGTCCAGGGCGGTGTCTCAACGGTCTCCCCGTCCGAGGTGGCAATCAGGCTGGACAGCCCGACGTCGATGCCGACCGCGGCTCCGCCGTGCGGCGGCCCCTCCTGGTCAGGCAGTGCAACCTGAAAGCAGACGAACCATGTGCCGGCGGAGCGCGAAAGCACAGCGGTATTGACTCTGGCGGAGGCTGGAAAGCCACGATGCCATTTCACCTTGATCTCACCGGGCACGCCAATAACGCCGAGGTGCTTGCTCTTGCGGATCGTCAGCCCGTTGCCAACCCGGAACGCGGCACTGTCGAAGCGGCTCTTTGCCTGAAAACGTGGGAATCCGGCCTTGGCTTTGGTCTTCAAGCGGCGAAAAAAGGCTGTGAAGGCTTTGTCCAGTCGGCGGAGTACTTGTTGTGCGGCGGAGTAGCTGAATTGGGCCAGGCACTCGTCGTCGGCGCGCACCGCCTTCAACTCACTGGCCTGGTCGAGATAGCGCAGCGTCTTATGCTGACGCCGATAGGCTTCGATGCGCTGCTGAAGAGCCGCATTGTAGAGATCACAGAACGCCCCCAGCATTTCCGTCAGGACCGCTGCTTGGGCCTTGGTTGGATAAAGCCGGTACGTGTAGCTCCGCTGGATCATGCGGGGAGTCTAAAGTATGTTCTTGTTTTGTTCAATAAAATGGCGTCTCCAATGTCCTGTTTTGCTGCTCCCTTAAGGTGGTAACCCCCAGTCGGAAGGTCTGATGCACAGAATTGACCTGAAGGATGGCGCCGACCTGGACGGCTTCCGCCGCGCGCTGCGCGGGCTGGTCGCGCTGGGCGCCGATCCGGACGACGTGGTGTGGAGCGTCGGGGCGGCACCGTCGCTGTTCGGGGATATGGCTCCGCTGCCGGCGGATGCGCCGCCGGTGTCGCTGCCGCGGCCGGTGGGGGCGCTGATCGAAAGCGTGGTCTGCCACCGCGATCCGGAACGCTACGCCCTGCTGCACCGGCTGGTCTGGCGGGTGCTGCGGGGGGAGCGCGACATGCTCGACCACCATGCCGATCCGCTGGTGCACCGGCTGGCGCTGCTCGACAAGGCGGTGCGGCGCGACCTGCACAAGATGCACGCCTTCCTGCGCTTCCGCGAGGTGCGCGATCCTGATGGGGCTGAGCGTTACGTCGCGTGGTTCGAGCCAGACCATTTCATCGTCGAGGCCACCGCCCCCTTCTTCGTCGAGCGCTTCGAAAGTCTGGTCTGGACCATCCTGACGCCGGTGGGCTCGCTGCAATGGGACCGGCGCTCGCTGACCGTCGGGCCGGCGGCTTTGAGGCCGGAGGGGCTCGACCGCGACGACCGCTTCGCCGAGGGTTGGCAGCGCTATTACGAGAGCACCTTCAACCCGGCACGGGTGAACCCCACGGCGATGCGGGCGGAGATGCCGCGGAAATACTGGGCCAATTTGCCGGAAGCGGCGGCGATCCCAGCCATGATCCGTTCCGCGCCTGCGCGGGTGCAGGCGATGATCGAGGCGGAAGCCGCCGCCCCCCGCCGCCGCAACCCCGACAAGGCCGTCGCCGCCATGGCCCGGCAGGAGCCGGCGACGCTGGCCGAGCTGAACCGCATCATCCTGGCGGCGGATCCGCTGGTGCCGGGGGCGACGCAGGCCGTGCTGGGTGAGGGGCCGGAAGGGGCCGCCATCGCCATCGTCGGCGAGCAGCCCGGCGACCAGGAGGACATGGAGGGCCGCCCCTTCGTCGGTCCCGCCGGCCAACTGCTGGGCCGCGCGCTGGAGGAGGCCGGGATCGAGCGCGGCGCCGCCTACCTGACCAACGCGGTCAAGCATTTCAAGTTCGTGGCCCGCGGCAAGCGCCGCCTGCACCAGTCGCCGACCGCCGGCGAGGTGAAGCATTACCGCTGGTGGCTGATGAAGGAGCTGTCCTTCGTCCGCCCGCGTCTGGTGGTGACGCTGGGCGCCACGGCGGCCCTGGCGCTCACCGGGCGCAGCGTGTCGGTCCTGCGGGAGCGCGGGCCGATGGGGTTCGGCGACTGGAACGGCTTCGTCACCGTCCACCCGTCCTACCTGCTGCGCCTGCCGGCCGGGGAGGCGGCGGAAAAGGCCTATCAGGACTTCGTCGCCGACCTGCGGCGGGCGCGGGCGATGGTGGGGGAGACGGGTTGACGGCCTCTTCTGGTATGATCGAGTATTCCATAAGGAGCAGTCATGACCGAGGTCGAACGTCTGACCATCACCTTGCTGGCCGCCCTGCAGCGCCAGGAATTCGCGTCGCTGAAGGCGGACATCGACCGGGGTATGACCGATCTGGCCGACAGACGCCTGACGGACTTCGATGCTGACCGGATCGTCGAACGAGGGAAAGCATTATCCGTCCGCTCCCGCTCCACCTGACCGAGGCGGCCGTCAGTGAAAAACAACGCCCTCAGCCCCGCTCCGGAAACAGCCCGAGCAGCCCGTCGCGCGTGGCGGGGCAGACGCCGCGTTCGGTGATCAGGCCGGTCACCAGCCGCGCCGGGGTGACGTCGAAGGCGTAATTGGCGACCGGGCTGCCGTCGGGGGTGACGCGCACCGTCTCGATCCGGCCGTCGGCGGTGCGGCCGGTCAGCTCGCTCACCTCGCGGCCGTCGCGCTCCTCGATGGGGATCTCCCGCACGCCGTCGGCGATGGTCCAGTCGATGGTCGGCGAGGGCAGTCCGACATAGAAGGGCACACCGTTGTCGTGCGCGGCCAACGCCTTCAGATAGGTGCCGATCTTGTTGCAGACGTCGCCGGTCGCGGTGGTGCGGTCGGTGCCGACGATGCACAGGTCGACCTTGCCATGCTGCATCAGATGGCCGCCGACATTGTCGGCGATGACGGTGTGGGGGACGCCGTGGTGCTTCAGCTCCCAAGCGGTCAGGCTGGCGCCCTGGTTGCGCGGCCGCGTCTCGTCCACCCAGACATGCAGAGGGATGCCCTGCTCGAAGGCGGCATAGACGGGGGCGAGCGCCGTGCCCCAGTCGACGGTGGCGAGCCAGCCGGCGTTGCAGTGGGTCAGCACATTCACCGGCTCGCCGGGTGCCTTGCGCGCCGCCGCGGCGCGGATCAAGGCCGCGCCGTGCAGGCCGATGGAGCGGTTGATCTCCACATCCTCGTCGGCGATGCAGGCTGCCTCCGCCTCGGCGGCCTCGACGCGCCGGGCCTCCGGCAGCGGGGCCAGCAGGCCGCGCATGCGCTCCAGCGCCCAGCGCAGGTTGACCGCGGTCGGACGGGTCGCCAGCAGGGTGGCGCAGGCCCGCTCCAGCCCGCGGTCGCTGGCGTCGGCGCGCAGGGCGAGCGCCACGCCATAGGCCGCCGCCGCGCCGATCAGCGGGGCGCCGCGCACCAGCATGGCGCGGATGGCGTGGGCCGCCTCCTCCAGGCTGGTCAGGCGGACGACGGCGAAGTCGTGCGGCAGCCGGGTCTGGTCGATGATGGCGACGGCACCCTCGCCGTCCGGCCAGATGGTGCGGTAGGCCGTCCCGTCGATCCGCATGACATGACACTCCGTCCAAAGTCTGGGCGGCGAGATTAGGTGGTGGATGGCCCGGCATCAATGCACTTGTGACGGGAGGCCGCAGCCCCACAGTCGCTGGATGCGGCACCATGCAGGTCATGGGAGACGTCTTCGGGAATGCCCTCATGTCGTGCAATATCCGATGAATTTTCCACCTGCCGCCCGAGGTCCGCTGTTGCATTCTCCCGGTGTGCCCGAAATAGTCCCCCCAGCTTCAGCGGAGAGAGCGGGACATGAGCAACGGTGCAGTTGGCGAAACGGTTCTGGGCGTGATCGGCGGCAGCGGCCTGTACGACATCGACGGGCTGGAGAACACCCGCTGGGTCAAGGTGACGACCCCCTTCGGCGACCCGTCGGACGAGCTGCTGACCGGCGAGCTGGCGGGGCAGAAGCTGGTCTTCCTGCCGCGCCACGGCCGCGGCCACCGCATCCCGCCGTCGGAGCTGAATTTCCGCGCCAACATCCACGCCCTGAAGCAGCTGGGCGTGACCGAGATCCTGTCGGTGTCGGCGGTCGGCTCGCTGAAGGAGCATCTGCCGCCCGGCACCTTCGTGGTGATCGACCAGTTCATCGACCGCACCTTCGCCCGCGACAAGACCTTCTTCGGCAGCGGGCTGGTCGCCCATGTGGCGCTGGGCCATCCGGTCTGCGGCCGGCTGGGCGACCTGATCGAGCAGGCGCTGGTCGAGCTGGACATCCCGCACCAGCGGCGCGGCATCTACATGGTGATGGAGGGGCCGCAATTCTCCACCGTCGCCGAATCCAACCTCTACCGCAGCTGGGGCTGCGACGTCATCGGCATGACCAACATGCCGGAGGCCAAGCTCGCCCGCGAGGCAGAGATGTGCTACGCGACCGTCGCCATGGTCACCGATTACGACTGCTGGCACGAGGGGCACGACCATGTGTCGGTCGATGCGGTGATCAAGGTGGTGGTCGCCAATGCCGGCCGGGCGCGCGCGCTGGTCTCGGCCCTGGCGCCGAAGGTGGCGGGGCGCGAGGGTGCGTGCACCCAGGGCTGCCACACCGCCCTCGACAACGCCATCATGACCGCCCCCTCCCACCGCGACCCGGCGATGCTGGAAAAGCTGTCGCTGATCGTGAAGCGCACGCTCGGCTGATCCGCAGCGGGAGAGGGGGCCCCAGGGAGAGGGGACGGAGCGGGCCTATCAGGACTTCGTCGCCGACCTGCGGCGGGCGCGGGGGATGGTGGAGGGGGTGGGTTGACGGCTGTCAGGCGGCGCGGATGCCGCTCAGGAAGGTTTCCACCTCCTGCCGCAGCAGTTCGGACTGGCGCGCCAGTTCGCCCGAGGCGCCCAGCACCTGGCTGGCCGCGGCGCCGGTCTGGGCCGCCGCCTCGCTGACGCCGCCGATGTTGGCGCTGACCGACGCGGTGCCGCTGGAGGCCTCCTGAACGTTGCGGGCGATTTCGGCCGTCGCCGCGCCCTGTTCCTCGATGGCGGAGGCGATGGAGGTGGCAACCTCGCTGATCGTCGCGATGGTCCGGCTGATGCCGCCGATCGCCTGGGCCGCGCCGTTGGTGGCGCCCTGCATCGAGGCGATCTGGATGCCGATGTCCTCGGTCGCCTTGGCCGTCTGGTTGGCGAGGCTCTTCACCTCCGACGCCACGACGGCGAAGCCCTTGCCGGCCTCCCCGGCGCGCGCCGCCTCGATGGTGGCGTTCAGCGCCAGCAGGTTGGTCTGGGTGGCGATGTTGTTGATCATCTGGACGATCTCGCCGATGCGCTGCGCCTGCTCGACCAGCCCCTGGACCTGGGCGTTGGTCTGCTGCGCCTCGCCAACCGCCTGGTCGGCGATGGCGGTGGAGCGCGACACCTGCCCGCTGATCTCGGTGATGGAGGCGGTCAGCTCCTCCGTCGCCGCCGCGACGGCCTGGACGTTGGACGAGGCATCGACCGCCGTTCCGGCCGCGGCGGACGCGCGGGCATTGGTCTGTTCGGCGATGCCCGACATGCTGTGCGCCGTCTGGCTCAGCTCGGTGGCGGCGGAGGACAGCGTGCGCAGGATGCCGCCCACGGTCGCTTCGAAGCGGCGGACCAGCCGGTCGACCTCCGCCGCGCGGCGTTCCTTGGCGGCACGCTCGGCCGCCTGCTCCGCCTCCAGCCGGTCGGCGGTCTGCAGAGCGTCGCGGAAGGTGACGACCGCGGTGGCCATGGCGCCGACCTCGTCGCCGCGCGCCGCGTCCGACAGGTCGACGCCGTAGTCCTTGCGGGCAAGGCATCCCATGCTCGCCGTCAGGCGGGCCAGCGGCTCCACGACGCTGCGGCGGGCGATCACCAGGGAGAGCAGGGCGCCGACGAGGATGCCGATCAGCCCGACCGTCGCCACGGTGACCTTCACGAAGCTCTCGGTCTCCTCCACCGCGTCGGTGAGTTGGGCGATCCGCTCCGTCCCCGTCTCGATGATCGGATCGGTCAGGTCCGAGGCCGCGCGCTCGCTGCTGCGCACATCGCTGCGGAACAGGGCGGCGGCGGCACCGTCCTGATCCGCCAGGGCGAGGTCGCGCGTCCTGGTCAGCGCGTCCATGACCTTGACCTGCAGCGGACCGACCCCGCCGGCGGCGGGATTGCCCGACGCGGCGAGAAGCTGCTCGAGCCGGCGGTTCTTCTCCGCCATTTCGTCGATGCGTGCGCCGAACCGCTCGCCGATGGCCGCCTGGGTCGCGGCGTCTTCGGAAATGAGGTTCAGGGCGTCGCGCTGCAGGGAACGGCTGATCGACCGCAGTTCCGACGCGGTCAGGACCATCCGGTCCATCTGGATGAGAGCCTGGTTGGCGGAGGCGATGCGGTTCAGTCCCCACACGGAGGTGACGCCGATGGCCGCCGAGACGGTGGACAGGACCAGAACCGGCAGCAGGATCTTGCTGGAAAGTTTCATCACACTCTCGTGGGGGCGGAACGGGCAGCCGGGAGGTCACTCCACCGGCGCAAAAGGAATGAATTGCCATGGTAGCGTTAACAAAACGCCATACGGGGATATGCAAAATATAGGGGAAATCACTGATTGCCCGACAAATCACGGCTATCAATTGTAAATTTCATTTTCCTTCGCTGCCGTTCGCTTTCCGGTTTCCGTTCAATCCTGATCCTGTGCGGCAGGGCGAAGAGTCCGGCCGGGAAAAGAAAAAGGGCGGCTTGGAGCCGCCCTTGGAGGTGCCATGGAGGAAGGGATCAGATGACCCCGCGCCGCCGCAGTTCCTCGATCACCTGGGCGACCATCTCGTTGGTGCCGTGTTCGCCGCCCTTCAGGGTGATTTCCGGGGCTTCCGGCGGCTCGTAGGCGCTGTCGATGCCGGTGAAGTGGGGGAGCTGGCCGGATCGTGCCTTCTTGTAGAGCCCCTTGGGGTCGCGGGCCTCGCAGACCTCCAGCGGCGTGTCCATGAAGATCTCCAGGAACTCGCCGTCCTCCACCAGGGTGCGCGCCATCCGGCGTTCCTCGCGGAAGGGGGAGATGAAGCTGACCAGCACGATGAGGCCAGCCTCCACCATCAGCTTCGACACCTCGGCGACACGGCGGATGTTCTCCACCCGGTCCTCGTCGGTGAAGCCGAGATCCCGGTTCAGGCCGTGGCGGACATTGTCGCCGTCCAGGATCATGGTGCGCCGTCCCAGACGGTGCAGCTCCTGCTCCAGCCGGTCGGCGACGCTGGACTTGCCGGCGCCGGACAGGCCGGTGAACCACAGCACGCAGGGCTTCTGCAGCCCGCCCGCCCGCGCCGCCTTGTCCACCTTCGTGGCGTGGCGGTGGATGTTCGACGCCCGGCGCAAGCCGAAGCGGATCATGCCGCAGCCGGCGGTGGCGTTGGTCAGCCGGTCGATCAGGATGAAGCTGCCGGTCTCGCGGCTGTCGGCATAGGCGTCGAACGGGATCGGCCGGTCGAGCGCCAGATTGCAGAAGCCGACGTCGTTCAGGTCCAGGCTCTTGGCGGCGGCATGCTCCTGGGTGTTGACGTTGATGGCGTGCTTCAGCTCCGTCACCTGGGCGCCGACCGTCGCCGTGCCGGCGCGCAGCAGATAGGAGCGGCCGGGCAAGAGCGGCTGCTCGTCCATCCACACCACATATGCTGCGAACTGGTCGGCCACCTCCGGCCGGCCGGCGGCGGCGACGATCATGTCGCCGCGGCTGGCGTCGACCTCGTCGGCCAGCACCAGGGTGATCGCCTGTCCGGGCTCCGCCGTCTCAAGGTCGCCGTCCATGGTGACGAGGCGGGCCACCCGGCTGGTCCGGCCGCCGGGCAGGATGGCGACGTCGTCGCCGACGCGCACCGCACCGCCGACCACCGTGCCGCTGAAGCCGCGGAAGTCCTGGTTCGGCCGGTTCACCCACTGCACCGCCATGCGGAAGGAGCCTAGCTTCCGCTCCGCCGCGGCGTCCACGCTCTCCAGATGGCCGAGCAGGGTGGGGCCGCCGTACCAGCCCATGGCATCCGACGGCTTGGTGACGTTGTCGCCGGTGAGCGCGGAGACCGGGATGCAGGTGACCTCGGTGATGCCGATCCGCGCCGCGAAGACGCGGTAGTCGGCGGCGATGCGCTCGAAGGTCTCGCGGTCCCAGCCGACGGCGTCCATCTTGTTGACCGCCAGCACGACATGACGCACGCCCAAGAGCGAGACGATGGTGCTGTGGCGCCGGGTCTGGGTCAGCACGCCCTTGCGCGCGTCGACCAGCAGCACCGCGGCGTCGGCGGTCGAGGCGCCGGTGACCATGTTGCGGGTGTACTGCTCGTGGCCCGGCGTGTCGGCGACGATGAACTTGCGGCGCTCGGTGGTGAAGAAGCGGTAGGCGACGTCGATGGTGATGCCCTGCTCGCGCTCCGCCGCCAGCCCATCGACCAGCAGCGCAAGATCGAGCTGGCCGGCGCCGGTGGTGCCGAAGCGGCCGGAGTCCGTCTCCAGGCTGGCCAGCTGGTCCTCAAAGAGGCATTTGCAGTCGTAGAGCAGCCGGCCGATCAGCGTCGACTTGCCGTCGTCCACCGACCCGCAGGTGATGAAGCGCAGCAGATCCTTGCTGTTCTGGCGGGCCAGATACTCCTGCACTTCCCTATCGGCATCGGGGGCCGCGGCATCGGCGGGAGTGATGTCGGCGACGGGGACGGCGGCGGTGACGGCGGCGGGATCGAGTTCCTTCAGCATCAGAAGTAGCCTTCCTGCTTCTTCGCTTCCATGGAAGCGGCGGCGTCCTGGTCGATCACGCGGCCCTGCCGTTCCGAACTGGTGGACAGCAGCATTTCGCGGATGATCTCGGGCAGGGTGGCGGCGGTGCTGCGCACGGCCCCGGTCAGCGGATAGCAGCCGAGCGTGCGGAAGCGCACCCAGGCCATCTCCGGCGTCTCGCCGGGCTTCAGCGGCATGCGGTCGTCATCGACCATGATGAGGGTGCCGTCGCGCTCCACCACCGGGCGCGGCTTGGCGAAATAGAGGGGGACGACCGGGATGTTCTCCTGGTGGATGTACTGCCAGATGTCCAGCTCGGTCCAGTTCGACAGCGGGAAGACGCGGATGCTCTCGCCCTTGTTGATCCGGCCGTTGTAGAGGCTCCACAGCTCCGGCCGCTGGTTCTTCGGCTCCCAGCGGTGGGAGGCCGTGCGGAAGGAGAAGATGCGCTCCTTGGCGCGGCTCTTCTCCTCGTCGCGGCGCGCCCCGCCGAAGGCGGCGTCGAAGCCGTGGGCATTGAGCGCCTGCTTCAGCGACTGGGTCTTCATCACGTCGGTGTGGACGGCCGAGCCGTGGGTGAAGGGGCCGATGCCCTGGCGCACGCCCTCCTGGTTGATGTGGACCATCAGGTCGATGCCCAGCTCCCGCGCCGTGCGGTCGCGGAACTCGATCATCTCCCGGAACTTCCAGGTCGTGTCGACATGCAGCAGCGGGAAGGGCGGCTTCGACGGATGGAAGGCCTTCATCGCCAGATGCAGCAGCACCGAGCTGTCCTTGCCCACCGAATAGAGCATGACCGGCTTCTGGAACTGGGCCGCCACCTCGCGCATGATGTGGATGCTCTCCGCCTCCAGCCGCTGGAGGTGGGTCAGGCGGGCCGGCGTGGTCAGGATGGCGGGCAAGCTGTCCTCAGAACCGGGTGCGGAAGCGGGGACGGAACCGGGAAGCTCCCTGGCCGCGGGGCGGGGGGCGAGCAGTGGATCAAGCAGCATAGCCGGCCTTCTTCTGCATGTCTCCGGCCACGGCGTCGAACACGGTCCGACGCTTGCGCGGCCAGTCGATCTGGCGCTTCGACGGGTCGAAGCCTTCGGGTTTCTTGACGGGGGTCCAGCTGACTTCGCCATCGCGGCGCGAGACGCGGGAGGATCCCAGGATGGGCAGGTCGCCGATCCGCTCGAACGGATAGCGCTCCTCGTTCAGGTCCAGGAAGCGCAGCAGGTCGCGGGCGGTGCCGTCGGGGGAGGCCACCGCGTCCTCGAAGCGGACCAGACGGCAGGCGTCGGCGCTCATCCGGCTCTGCGCCTCCAGCGCCGCCTCGGTGCCGAAGCTCCATTCGCGGCAGACGTCGGCGAAGGTGCGGCCCAGGAAGCGCAGCGGCCAAGTGTCGATGGTCGACTGCACGGCGCGCTTGCCGTCGCGGAGCACGATCAGGCAGCGTTCCGTCGGGAACAGGTAGGGGAAGTAGCGCATCATCCGGGTGTGCGGCGACTTGATCACCACCGTCTTGTCCGCCGGGAATTCGGCCTCGATGCGACGGAGGAAGCCGCTGACCATATAGCAGAAGGTTTCCAGATCGCTGAACGATTCCCGGTTGCGCTGATAGAGGCGCAGGAAGCGCCCCTCATAGATGCGCGCGTCCTCCACCGTGTTCAGGAAGGGAAGCTCCCGGACGCCGTAGGGGTTGACCACCACGTCGGGATGCAGCTCCAGCAGGCTCTGGAGATAGTTGGTGCCGCTGCGCGGCATCACCCCGTGCAGGAAGACGATGCGGGGGGTGGCGCGAGGAGTGGCACCGGCCGCACCGGCGGCATCCGGCGCGATCCCGCGGACCGCCTGGGCGACGGAGCGCAGATGACGCGCGTTCTCCTCGCTGAACCAGGGATCAAAGAAGCTCGATCTTTCCGTGCTGGGAAGTCTAAGAAGCCGCTTTCCAACAAAACCGATCTCTTTTTGAAGACGATGAACCGCACCATCACCGAAGTGATTTCTTAACGATGCGGCATAGTGATCGGCTGTCAGAGTCTTTGCATTCCAAAACACAACGGCCTCCTTTTGCGTCACCGCTCTGCCGGGCACTCCGGTTTTTCCCGGTCTTCGGCAATCGGTGCGTCTTTCCTGCAAATCGGGCAATCGCCGCCTCTCAGGGCTAGTTATGGCCCTATCTGATGGGCTTTTTTAGCTCTAATCCGGATCTAACCCCATGGGCTTATAAAGTTGTCGATGCGACCCCCAATGGTGGATCTCGCATCGGATAGCAACCTCATGACAAGTCATGTCCCTATCCTGCGAATAGGAAAGTCACGTTTGATTTCAACTTCAAATTTACTGATACGCATAGGACGCAGAACTCCGTCACTTCCTGTGGCATTAGCCAGGATAGTGCCGTCCCACCAAATGTTTACTGTAGATTTTTCTTTCGTGATAACGGAAATCCCTGTGCAGAGTCACCACCTCTCCGATATTTCGGGTAAACGGGGGAAACCGAAGGTCTGTTCCCCCTCCTGTTCTTTTTCAGGAGAGTCCACCCGGCCGGCCGGTCGCGCTGCCGCCCCTCCGGTGCCGGGCTCAGTGCTGGGGATGCTTTCGCTTGAACGCCGCCGGGGCGGGGGGTATGGTCGGCCGGCCGCAGACGGGGAATACTTTAAATTGCTTAACTCTCAGTCGGGAAACCCTACGGTGGCGGGTTTCGGCGCCAGTCCCTTTGCCCTTTTCCAGACCGCCTGGCATCACAGGTCGCTGATCCTTCGGTTGGCCCGGCGGGAGATCGACGCGCGGTACCGCGGCTCCATGCTGGGCATCGTTTGGGCGGTGCTGAACCCGATCCTGATGCTGGCGGTCTACACCTTCGTCTTCTCGGTGGTGTTCCGCGCCCGCTGGGGCACGCCCGACGGAGCGGCGGGGGAGAGCAACACGGAATTCGCCCTGCTGCTGTTTTCCGGCCTGATCCTGTTCAACGTGCTGGGCGAATGCCTGAACCGGGCCCCCGGGCTGCTGCTGGAGAATGTCAGCTACATCAAGAAAGTGGTCTTCCCGCTGGAGATCCTGCCGCTGGTGTCGCTGGCCGTCGCCCTGTTCAACGCCGGCATCGGCTTTCTCATCCTGGTGGTCTTCCATCTGGCCGTGGCCGGACTGCCGCCGCTGACGGCGCTGCTGCTGCCGCTGGTGCTGGCGCCCTTGTGCCTGACCACGCTGGGGCTGAGCTGGTTCTTCGCCGCCGCCGGCGTCTTCCTGCGCGACCTGCGGCAGGTGGTGGGGGTGGCCGTCACCATACTGATGTTCCTGAGCCCGATCTTCTATCCGATGAGCGCGATCCCCGAGCGCTTCCGCGCCATCCTGCACCTGAACCCGATGACCGCGATCCTGGAGCAGTCGAAGGACCTGCTGTTCTGGGGCCGCGTCCCGTCGCCGGTGGAGTGGGGGCTGGCGATGCTGGGCGCCTGGGTGGTGGCGTGGCTCGGCTATCTCTGGTTCATGAAGACCCGCCGGGGGTTCGCCGATGTCGTCTGAGATCAAAGCTCCCGCCGCGGCGGCTGAAACGTCCCCTGCCGAAGCCCCCACCGGCTCCGCGTCCCAAGCCCCCGTCGTCATCCGCGCCGAGGGGCTGGGCAAGGCCTACGCCATCTTCAAGCGCCCGCAGGACCGGCTGAAGCAGATGCTGGTGCGCGGCCGGCGCAAATATTATGACGAGTACTGGGCGTTGCGCGGCGTTGACCTGGAGGTCCGCCGCGGCGAGACGGTCGGGCTGATCGGCCGCAACGGCTCGGGCAAGTCGACCTTCCTGCAACTGCTCTGCGGCACTTTGACGCCGACCTCCGGCCGCATCGCCGTCGATGGCCGGATCGCGGCGCTGCTGGAGCTGGGCGCCGGCTTCAACCCGGAATTCACCGGCCGCGAGAACGTCTATCTCGCCGCCTCGGTGCTGGGGCTGTCGAACGAGCAGATCGCCCAGCGCTACGACTCCATCGCCGAGTTCGCGGGCATCGGCGACTTCATCGAACAGCCGGTGAAGCTCTATTCCAGCGGCATGTACGCCCGCCTCGCCTTCGCGGTGGCGGCCCATGTCGATGCCGACATCATGATCGTCGACGAGATCCTGGCGGTCGGCGACGCCTCCTTCACCCAGAAATGCATGCGCTTCATCCACCGCTTCAAGGAGCGCGGCACCCTGTTCTTCGTGTCGCACGACACGGGGCAGGTGGTGAACCTCTGCGACCGGGTGGTGTGGCTGGACAACGGGTCGGTGCGGGCGGTTGGCCCGGCCAAGGACGTCTGCCACGATTACCTCGCCGCGCTGTACAGCGACCAGGACACCTCGCGCGGCTTCCGCATCGGCGGGGCGCGGCAGGCGCTGCCCCAGGCCAAGCGCGAGGAGCCGGTGGAGGACGCCCGCGCCGAGCTGCTGAAATCCTCCCAGCACCGCAACGCCATCGAAATCTTCGATTTTGATCCCAACGCCCCCTGGTTCGGCGAGCGCGGGGCCAGCATCACCAGCGTCCGGCTCCTCGACAGCGGCGGCAACCCGCTGAGCACGCTGGAGGGCGGCGAGGAGATCGTCCTGGAGGTCGCCTGCCACGCCGAAAAGGATCTGTTCCAGCCCATCGTCGGCTTCTACGTCCGCGACCGGCTGGGCCAGAACCTGTTCGGCGACAACACCCATCTCACCTATCAGCTCGACCCCATCCGCGTGGTGGCGGGACAGGATTTCGCCGCCCGCTTCCGTTTCCAACTGCCCTATCTGCCGAGCGGCGACTTCTCCATCACCGTCGCGATCGCCGAAGGCACGCAGAACGACCATGTGCAGCATCACTGGATCGAGGACGCGCTGTTCTTCAAGGTCCATTCCAGCCATGTGGTGCAGGGGCTGGTCGGCATCCCGATGCTGAACATCTCCATCGACACGCTGGCCGGCGACACGCAGGCCGGCCCAGCCTGATGCGGCCCCATTTGATGCGACCCGGCCTGATGCGGCAATGACGCAAGACCTTGCGCAACTTGCGCGCCCGCCCGCGGCCGGCCGGGGGTCCAGGTTGACAGGGCTGGGGTTTGGCGATAAGCCACAGCATCTTGTGGTCTCTTGTCATTGCTGCCGGCCGCCGTGCCGATCAGCCGAATGCGTGAGAACTCCGTCGGGATTGGACAGGCCTTCAAGACGCCATGGCGCCACGCAACACAAAGCCGCCCCGCCTGTCGGCTTCCCGGCGCAGCAGCCAGCTTGATACCCCGCCAACCGTGACCAGCAGCGCTCTTTCCCCCGCCGCCGATGCGGCGGACCGGGACGGCGCCGCCACGGATGGGGCCTCCACCGCGATGCCCCTCATTGTGCACAGCAGCCCCGAAGACCAGCCGGATATGCAGCATCAGATGCCCGATTCGACCCTCAGCCCCCACCCCGCCGACCATGCCGGGGACCGCCCTGAGACGCGGCCGCTGGATCTGCAGGCCCTCTACACGCCCATCACGCTGAGCGAACCGAACCGGCTCGTCTTCCCGCCGCCCTGGATCGGCCACATCCCCTTCGCCTTCTGGATCATCGAGGCCCTGCGGCCCACGTCGCTGGTGGAGCTGGGCACCCACAGCGGCAACTCCTACTGCGCGTTCCTGCAGGCGATCGCCGCCTGCGGCCTGTCGACCTCCTGCTATGCGGTCGACACCTGGGAAGGCGACCCCCATGCCGGGCTCTACGGCGACGACGTCTATGAGGATCTGCGCGCGCACCACGACGCCGCCTATGCCGGCTTCTCGCGCCTGCTGCGGATGACCTTCGACCAAGCGCTGGAGTATTTCCCCGACGCCAGCATCGACCTGCTGCACATCGACGGCCTGCACACCTACGAGGCGGTCGGCCAGGACTTCCGCAGCTGGCTGCCGAAGATGAGCGGACGCGGGCTGGTGCTGTTCCATGACATCAATGTGCGCGAGCGCGGCTTCGGCGTCTGGCAGGTGTGGGAGGAGGTCAGCGCCGCCTATCCCTCCTTCTCCTTCCTGCACTCCAACGGCCTGGGCGTGGCCTATGTCGGCAAGCCCGAGGCGATGCCGCCCGCCTTGCGCTGGTTGTTCGAGGTCGCCGGCGAACGCGAGCGGCTGGCCCTGGTCCGCCGCAATTTCGACCGGCTGGGGCAGGGGCTGATCGACCGCTTCTGGGCGCAGCACCGGCTGAAGCAGATCGGCGACTACACCAAGCATGCCGACGCCCTGTCCGCACAGGTCGCCGACCGCGAGGCGACGATCGAGCGGCTGACCGGCTGGGTCGCCGAGCGCGACACCGACCTCCGCGCGCTGCAGGCCCATGCCGCCGACACCGACCGGCAGCTCCATCTGCTGATGGACGCGCTGGGCGAGCGCGAGCATCAGCTCGCCGAGGCCGAGGCCGAGGCGGAGCGCCAGACGGCCGAGGTCCAGCGCCAGACGGCCCATGCCTGCGCGCTCCAGGACGAGCTGGCGCGCCAGACCCACCGGCTGGAGGCGATGGAACGCTCGACCTCCTGGCGGGCCACCGCCGGCCTGCGCTGGGCGAGCACGCGCTCGCGCACCGCCATCGTCAAGGCGCGCTTCATCGTCGGTATCTCCCGCCGCGCCCTGCCGATGCTGCTGAGCCAGCCCGAGTGCCGGCGCCAGACCCTGGAGTCCGTGCACCGCGAGGGCCTGCGCCCGGCATGGCGCCGGATCATCCAGCAGGTCCAGGGCAGCCGGACGCCGGTCCTGGCCCCGGCGGCGCTGGAGGCTCCCTCCTTCCCCGAGGTCGCCCGCCCGATCGAGATCGACCACAGCGTGGCCGTGCCTTTCGGCCATCGCCCGCCGCTCGCCGTCGATCCCAGCGGTACCCCTCCGACCGTCGCCGTCGTCTGCCACTTGTTCCACGAGAATCTCGCGGTGGAGTTCCGCCGCTATTTCCTGAACATCCCCGTTCCGGCCGACCTGTTCCTCTCGACCTCCGACCCCTTCAAAAAGTCGGTGATCGAGAAGGCCTTCTCCGGCTGGGACCGCGGCAGGGTCGAGGTCCGCGTCACCCCCAACCGCGGGCGGGACATCGCGCCCAAGCTGCTGGGCTTCCGCGACGTCTACGACCGCTACGAGCTGGTCTTGCACCTGCACTCCAAACAGTCCGACCATGCCTCGGTGCTGGCCAACTGGCGCGGCCAGCTGCTGGAGACCCTGCTGGGCTCGCCGGAGGTCGTGGAGAGCATCATCGGCGCCTTCGTCCAGCGCCCCGATCTCGGCATGATCGCCTCCCAGCATTTCGAGCCGGTGCGCCACTGGATCAACTGGGGCAACAACTTCCCCTACGCCGCCAAACTGATGGCGCGGCTGGGGCGGTCGCTGAGCGAGATCCAGGTGCTGGATTTCCCCTCGGGCTCGATGTTCTGGGCGCGCTCGGCCGCGCTGAAGCCGCTGCTCGACCTCGACCTGTCCTATGAGGATTTCGCCGAGGAGCGCGGCCAGATCGACGGCACGCTCGCCCACGCCATCGAGCGCACCTACTACCATGTCTGCGAAACCGCCGGCTTCGGCTGGATCAAGGTCGCCGTCCCGGACCTGTTCCCCAGCACGCCGGCGATCGCGCCGATCAACAGCCCGGCCGACCTCGACCGCTTTATTGTCGAGCATGGGCTCAAGCTCACCGGCGGCGAGCTGCCGGCCCCGCGCTCCGTCCATCCGACTCCGATCGCCCAGCCCGACCCGGCGCTGATCGACCGACGCAGCGCCAAGGCCCTCGGCCTCGACAACGCGGTCACACCGGCCGTCGTCGCCGTCGGCATCGTCACCTACAACAACGACGAGGCCGCCGTCCGCCGCATCGTCGAAAGCACCCGCCTTGCCCTGGTCGAAGCCGGCTGCCCGACCGACGGCCGCATCCTGGTCATCGACAACGGCGCCTCGACCGCGGCGACGACGGCCGGCGATCCCGCCATCCACCGCCTGGACAGTGCGGGCAACATCGGCTTCGGCGCCGGCCACAACCGCCTGATGGCCGCCGCTTTCGCCGCAGGCGCCGATCATTACATCGCCGCCAACCCCGACGGCGCCTTCCACCCGCAGGCGGTTCTGGCGCTGCTGCGCATGATGCAGGCCCAGCAGGACCGCGCCCTGATCGAGGCCCTGCAGTTCCCGGTCGAGCATCCCAAGCCCTACGACCCCTTCACCTTCGAGACCCCCTGGCTGTCGGGCGCCTGCCTGATGATCCCGCACCGGGCCTTCGAGGAGCTGGGCGGCTTCGACGAATCCTTCTTCATGTATTGCGAGGATGTGGATCTGTCCTGGCGGGCGCGGGCCAACGGCTTCGTCCTGCTCAGCTGCCCGGCCGCCCTGTTCCTGCACGAGGTGACCAACCGGCCGCGCAATCCGACGGTTCTGCGCATGATCCACGAGTCCGGCATGCTGCTGGCGCGCAAATGGGGGGCGCCGCCGGCCTTCCACAGCTGGGTCGGCGGCGAGCTGCGCGGGCTCGGCCATCCGCCGCCGGAGACGCAGCCGGAACCGGTGCCCGCCGATTGGCGGCGCTACGCCGATTTCTCACATCACTTCAGCTTCGCGAAGGCCCGCTGGTAAGCCCATGCACGCCATGCAAGACGACACCCAACTGCTGGACTGCATCGTCCGCTTCCACGACCCCCGCCGGCTGGCGGAGCTGGAGCGCTGCGTCTTCTCCCTGGCCGGTCAGCGCTATCGGCCGCTGAACATCGTTCTGGTGCTCCAGCGCTTCACGCCGGCCGAGATCGCGGCAACCGAGGCGGCGCTCGCCCCCATGCTGGCCCTGCCCGGCGCCCCGTCCCTGACGGTGCGGAACTGGAACGGGGAGGCGGTCACCGACGCCCGCACCCATCTGCTCAACTGCGGGGTGGAGGCCGCCCGGGGCCGCTATCTCGCCTTCCTCGACTATGACGACCTGCTGTTCCCCGAGGCCTATGAGCTGCTGGTGGAAAAGCTGCGCGACCAGGAGGCGGCGATCGCCTTCGCCTCGGTCCAGGTGATGCAGGTCGAGGTGCGCGACCGCTTCTTCCGCACCATCGGCCCGCAGACCCCGACCTACCGGGGCCGGGATCTGGGCGACCTGTTCGACCATAATTTCTGCCCGATCCACAGCTATCTGATCGACCGTTCGAAGCTTCCCGCCGATCTCCTGCGCTTCGACCCGACGCTGACGATCGAGGAGGATTATGACCTGCTGCTGCGGATCTGCGCCCAGCATCCCGCCGATTTCTCGCTGATCGGCACCGAGATCGGCTACTACATCTACAAGACCGACGGCAGCAACACCGTCGGTCAGGCCGGCGGGCTCCATGGCGAGAAGCTGGCGCTCTACGAGGCGGTGCAGCGCCGCATCCGCGAACGCAAGGCGATGACCCCGGTGTCGATCCCGATCCAGGCGCGGCTCGGCCTGCCGCATCCGCGGGGTGGCCTGTCGATCCAGGACGTGCACCGCCAGCTCCAGGCCAATGGCCGGATCAGGCAAAGGCTGGGTGATCTCATGGGTGCCCGCTGATCCTCCAGCGTCCGCCTTCCGACCATCGATTTGTCCAAAAATTTTGCAAACCGTGCCGCTGGCGGCAGTTCCGCCCGGCCGCCAGCCGGAGATTGAGTCATGGACGTCGTTTCTCTCGACATTCCCGACGTGAAGATTATCCGCCCGAAGAAGTTCGGCGATCATCGCGGCTTCTTCTCGGAGACCTACAGCAAGAAAGACCTCGAGGCGGCGGGGCTGCAGTACGATTTCGTGCAGGATAACCACTCGCTGTCGGCCGAGGTCGGCACCGTGCGCGGCCTGCATTTCCAGCTGCCGCCGTTCGCCCAGGACAAGCTGGTGCGGGTGGTGCGCGGCGCGATCCTGGACGTCGCGGTCGACATCCGCAAAGGCTCCCCCACCTTCGGCCGGCATGTCAGCGCGGTGATCAGCGCTTCGGAGTGGAACCAGATCCTGGTGCCGGTCGGCTTCGCCCACGGCTTCTGCACGCTGGAGCCCGACACCGAGGTCATCTACAAGGTGACCAACTATTATTCGCCCGAACACGACCGCGGTCTGCTGTGGAACGACCCGGACCTGGGCATCGCCTGGCCGGTGTCGGCGGACAAGGCGCGACTGTCGGACAAGGATCACAAGCATCCGACCCTCGCCCAGCTTGGCGATCTGTTCTGACAGCGCTATGGAGTGGGGGCGGTCCCTCATGCTACCCAGATCGGACCGCTTTTCGATTTTCCTGCATGGTTGGGGCAAGGTGATTTGATGACGCGCATTCTCGTCACCGGCGGCGCCGGTTTCATCGGCTCGGCGGTGGTCCGCCAGCTTCTCGCCGAAACCGACGCCTTCGTCGTCAATGTCGACAAGCTGACCTACGCGGCCAACCTGTCCTCCCTGCCGGGCGCCGAGGGCAATCCGCGCTACGCCTTCGAGAAGGTCGACATCTGCGACGCCGCCGAGCTGAGGCGCGTCTTCGACACCCACCAGCCCGACGCGGTGATGCATCTGGCCGCCGAATCCCATGTCGACCGCTCGATCGACGGGCCGGGCGAATTCATCCAGACCAACGTCGTCGGCACCTTCCGCCTCTTGGAAGCGGCGCGCGGCTACTGGTCGGCGCTGCCGGCGGAGCGCAAGGAGCGCTTCCGCTTCCACCACATCTCCACCGACGAGGTGTTCGGCACATTGGGCGACG